>Ga0182004_10002199_pt1 | contig 15029 bp, 10 predicted proteins | sample Sormic07211540_1_FD_120479 | JGI IMG/M metagenome (GOLD analysis project Ga0182004, IMG submission 120479) | Endophyte microbial communities from Sorghum bicolor roots, Mead, Nebraska, USA - 072115-40_1 MetaG | ecosystem: Host-associated > Plants > Roots > Unclassified | place: USA: Nebraska...
CCTGTCTCCTTTCTAAAACCTAAGCCTACGGTAGAGGGGTATAACCTCACCGGAGAAGACGGCCGACGGCTACGAGCTTCGTAGCCGCGGTCCTGCCAGTCAAGGGCTTGACGCTCTTGACAGATGACTTGTTTGTTTTCTTCAATGTGTTTATTAATTTAAAATGCATGAATTCAGGTTCTGAAGAAAGAGTTTCCAAGAGGTGTAGATATCATATATGAATCAGTAGGTGGGGAGATGTTTGACTTGTGCTTGAATGCACTTGCAGTCCATGGGCATCTCATTGTAATTGGTATGATCTCCCAGGTAACTTTGGCAGCCCTTGAGATCCATGTCTTTTAGCTTATATATTGTGAGTGGCAACATCTGAGGGTGAATATGTAAAACTGTCACGTGCTCCACCATTTAGAGTTTCTAGGAATACTGAAGCCTGGGACTTTGTGTCAATGATTCTTGCCCTTTTCTATTTTTGGTGGAAGAATAAACTCTGGATGCTAGTTGTTAATAAATACTTAGCCTATTATGCATCTGGTTAATAGTTGGAGACTGGAATTTACCTAGGAAATATTTGTTCCTTAAAAAAACTATTGTGGGTTATGTTGAAACCTTTTTCAAATTAGATTTGATTACATCCTGTTTTCATTGTAATAGGTTTTTAGTAAAATGTCATAGCCTATACCTGAATTAATAAAAATTGGTGATTTCCGTGTTTTCAGTATCAAGGAGAGGATGGCTGGAAGCCAAAGAACTACACTGGACTATGTGAGAAGATTCTGGCTAAAAGTCAAACCGTGGTATGTCTCAGTAACTTCGTTTGTTAGAATGTACTGTGCCAATCTTTGGTGTTCATTAAACAAATTGGTTAGGAGACAATGCATGTAGTGTATTTGATCCTATAGCTTATCATTGAGGCAGATCATCAAATAGGGTTTAGATGTTTGATTTGGTCTATGAGAACTTATGTTTAGTTAAAAAACGAAGTTGTTGCATGATAACAGAGAGATTGGCCATACTAATTCTATGCATACAAACATACATATCTATTAGAAGATGAACTTTCTGTATGCCCATAGTAATATGTGCATCAGCAGCAATGCTTCGGGCATCCAACTATTTACTATAGTTGAGATGTGAAACTGAATGTGTCACATCCCTGGGAGAAGGAATGCAACATGTAGCTGTGAGAGGTTGCTGGCCGATTCTTGGCTAGTTGGCTGGCTGCTGGCATCCTGCCTGTGTCTGATGATGTCATTGAGAATGGTGCATGTGAGAAGGTAGATGAGAAGCAGAGAATAGTAGTGAGGGAATAGGTTGATCTTTATGATTTCCTATTGATAGTAGAGGCATAACGTAGCAGGCAAATATACATCTCATGACTCATCTAACTGACTGACACTAACACCGTAACATGTGTGATCCTGAAGGGATATTATCTAACAAATTGCCTTGCTGAACTTTACATAGAAGGATCAAGTCTGATCCTGTGGAACAGCCACTGTACACCTGGACTTGCATGGTCAAAGCTTGTCATGGCCCTGGCTATGCAATTGCCTGCATTATAGAATGAGCTGCTGTGGTGGTGAAACTGTGATGTCCATTTAGCCCGTTATTACTAAATTGAAGCCAACATGACAATACATTCGTTAGCTCCTGCTTTTTCAAATGGTGTGCTACTCCATCCATTTGAAATTACAAGGCTTATTTCGTCTCTAGGACGAGCCTTTGACCAGCAATTAGACTATTAATAGAGTTTTTGGGACACAAAACTGATGTCATATTTGTAAGCAAGATATGGCATGGCAAATAATATATTGATTATGGATGATGCAGGGTTACACATATATAGGCAAGGATGACCTATAGGGTATTGACTTATAGAATCAGAACCAATCAACGGTAATCCTTGCCTATAGTGACTCGGTATCAATCGTAGTAATCACCTATGAAAGCAGGCCCATAGGAGAGTATCAACTGTGAGGCCCATAGGAGAGTATCAACCGTAACGTCTCTTTGGAGACATCCGATAAAGTATACTTGATTACAATTATAATCTTGTCACATAAATGAAATGTAATATTAGTAGAGTAATTTCGGTTAAACCCTTGTCAGAGTGAAATGAAATATGCCTTGTAAAACACTGGATAAAGAAACTATAAAGGACAATCATTGAGCTACATTGATAGATGTTGGATCCAATATTCTAAAAGCATTCTGTTGTAGACTTTGAATTCAATTTCAAATTGCAGGCTGGATTTTTCCTTGTTCAATATGCTCACCTGTGGCAAGATCATCTTGACAAACTTTTTGACCTGTATGCCTCTGGAAAGCTAAAGGTATGCTTCATAATGTATGCCACTTCAAGCAGGGCCTAGCAAATGGAAATAATCAGATAACTACCTCACCAAAATATTTTGTGCTCATGATGGCCCATAAATTCGTGAGACAATTTTAAATGTATAATTTTACCCTGTAACTTATCTTTTCATGCCATACCACGATATGTCATATTACAGGTTTCCCTAGACCCCAAGAAATTTGTGGGTGTTGCTTCAGTCCCAGATGCGGTCGAATATCTTCATTCTGGCAAGAGCGTTGGCAAGGTATAAGTTCTCTATCTTTGACAGCATGAGAATCTATTCCGGTCTATCTTTGCAACTTACAAGGTTTTCATCGTGAACATTTTCAGGTTGTTGTGTGTATTGATCCGTCGTACAGTCAGATCGTTGCAAAATTATAATCCATGGGCATAATGCGCATTATCTCCCATGGTCACGTAGGTTACAGTGTTATAGGCATACATACAGCAAGACCATATTTTCCCAGCCGGTGAGTACTGAATAAGGGAACAGGTTGGTGTATAGCTTAGTTTTTCCCCCAGAAGTGTAAGATGCAGGACTATACTGAAGGGCAAGCATGGGCATGGAAATCGAATGATTTTCTATTCCAGGATGCAATCGTGTGGCCTCGTTCCACGTTTTGTGTATACAGTATATTATATAACTTGTGCCAGTGCCACATGCTTCAATCCGAACCGGTAATTCATATAGAGCACATGCAGATGCATTCACTGGAACATCTGGATAGAAAATTTAATTAATAGACAAGTGTTTGATGTGGGGAGCCAGAGCTCTTAAAAAGATGCTCTCATAGAGGGTGTGCTAAACGTGATGCTCTCAACAGTCTGGAGTCTCTGGACCCAAAAACGAGAAGCATTCGATGTTTTGGGTTGCCCACAGCTAAGGCTTTGTTTAGTTCGCGAATTTTTTTTTGGCTTTGGCTAGTGTATCACTTTCGTTTTCATTCAGGGGCGAAGCCAGAAAAATTGGTCGCTGGGGTCAATATTCACAGTACTAAATGCTAAGTCATAGGTTACAATAACAGGGTTTTTAATTTCAGTATTGCAAAAATTTTGGCCACCTCTGAAATTACTGAATTTCACAAAATTCGGCTGAAATTTCACCAAAATTTTTTAAGAGACTAGCACATGAAGTATGTTTTTTTTCTAAAAAAATTATATCTAAAAGAATATTACCATCTATAACAATTGCATAGTCCAATAATATAAGGTTTGCAGTTTACGATCCTCCATCTTGTGAAAGCGAGCTTTCACATCGTCGATTGGAATTGCGGCTAGAAATCCTAGTTATATGATACGACTATTCATAAATCCATCTGTGATACCTCATACGATTTTTTAATATTGTTTTCACAATTTTCATATTATATTCATCACCACCTTCTAGTGGTGATTTCCATTTAGAGAACACTACCAATGTGTGTTTTTTTTGATTGCCTGTCAAATTGGTCACATAATATTAAATTAAAGCCAATAGATACCAATGTGCAAGCATGAAGAAGCATCGATGGTCCATGCCAATTGTTAAAAATCGTATAGATACCTGGCATCTTTACTCCAATTGAAGCAACAGAATATACTTGCCTTAAGAGTTCAAACTGTATAGCTGAAAAAACAAAAAAAGCCTAAGATTGGACGGAGACACAGTCAGGAGAGGAGATGAGCGGAGAGTACCACCTTCCTGCTATTGCTGGAGGCTGCCCACCATTGCAAGTTGACGGCTCGCTCATCACTGAGATTTAAGTCCGGCCGGCCACTCAACGCAGATCATCAGTTGACCATATGACGGCAAGGAGGATTAGCGATGGCCGATGGGAGAATCCGAAAGGATTTGGGATGCGCTAGGTGCAAGGGACGACGGCAACCCCATCGGTTACACATAGTTTCGCCCTTTATATTTGATAATTATTGTTTAATTATAAACTAACTATATTTAAAAAATTCGTTTTGTAAATTATAGATAAATTATACAATTAGTTTTTATTTTTATTTAATATTTTATATATATCTAAAAATTCGAGAAATCTTGAACAACATGACAAGTGTTATGGCTCGGGTCGGGCCGCTCCTTGCCAGCCGAAATAACAGCCTGTGGTAGCAGTCCCTCGTGAGGCTGTAAGAAATAAGGGCCTGTTTGGATTAAAGGTTTTTCACAGGAATTTTGGAGGAATACTTTCCAGAGGAAAGGATCTGTGGATGCGTTTGGAATGAAGGAAAGCCAAAATACTTTCCAAAGGAAAGGGAATGTTTGATGTGCAAAACGTAGGAAATAAAACATCTACCATGACCGAAGGAAAATCTTTTCTCCAGCGCTCTGATGCTCACCCACTGGCCTAGCTCGCTCTCATTGCTGTCTCTTCCATGAACTGAACAGGAAATTAGTCAGCGGTTATGGAGGGGTCAGCAGCTGGGTGTCTGCGCCTGCAGGGCGGGGCCGCAGAGGAGATGAGGAGGCCGGACGCGGCTACCGCGCGCGGGCGCCGGGACGACAGAAGCGGGCAAACGAGGATGGAGTTTGCAGCCTTTCCTTGAAGTCATGCTCAGAGAACCGAGAGAGAATGAGCCTTGAACTCGTGGACCGAGGATAAAGAGAGGACGAGGAAGAGAGAGGCAACGACCAGGGAGCACACAAGAATATAAGAACGTACTACAATAAAATGTCAATATACCTGGTTGAATTAAATATAAGAATATAATCTGGCATATTGGTATACAACCAGTAAACTTCTAAATCACCTCAATGTAGGAATGTTTGTAACTGATTTGTTATTTAGGGACATGTGATAGATTCAACCATATTTCTACGATCCAAACAGCTCAAAATATTAATTCCTACGTTTTAGAACCCGTAGTTTTTTACTTTTCACTCTACCTTGTTCCTGTGTTTTTTATCATTCATCTGTTTTGCGTTCCTTCGTTCCAAACAGGCGGGCCTTGTTTAATTTCTAAAAAGTATTCAAAAATTTTCAAGATTGCCTATCACATTGAATCTTACGGCAATTGCATGAAGTACTAAATATAGACAAAAACAAAAACTAATTATACAGTTTATCTGTAATTTGCGAGATAAATCTTTTAAACCTAATTAGTTTATGATTAGATAATTTTTATCAAATACAAACAAAAGTGCTATAGTACCTAGAAGCAAAAAATTTTAGCAACTGAACAAGGCCTAAGGCCTTGTTTAAATACAATTTTTTTTTAAATTTTGATATTGTAACACTTTCATTTGTATTTGACAAATATTATCTAATTATAGAGTGACTAGGTTTAAAAAATTTGTCTCGTGATTTACATGTAACCTGTGTAATTAGTTATTTTTTATCTATATTTAATGCTCCATGCATATGCCGCAAGATTCGATGTGATGGAGAATCTTATAAACTTTTGTGTTTTTTAGTGCATCTAAATAGGCCCTAGTTGTAAAACAATTGCAAAATGAACATTTTAGCATTTTTGTTTGTATTTGACAAATATTGTTCAATTATAGACTAACTAGGCTCAAAAAATTCGTCTTACAAATTACAGACAAATGGTGTAATTAATTATTTTTTTAATCTATATTTGATGCTCCATATATGTGCGGCAAGTTTCGATGTGACGGAAAATCTTGAAATTTTTTATAAAATTTTTGGCAAGTAAACAATGCTTAACTATGGATAACAGGCTCAAAAGATTCATCTTGCAAATTACAGATAAACTATACAATTAATTATTTTTTATCTATATTTAATATTTTATACATGTGTCACAAGATTCGATATGACAGTTAAAATTTTTTAGGAACTAAATTAGACCTTTGTCCTCTCTCAAATACATCTTTGTAGTACTATAGGAAGTAGACAAAAAGGCGACTCATAGATTCTCAATATTTTGGGGTGTTTGGTTTGAGATGTTAAATTTAATAGGTATCGTAGTATTTTTGTTTTATTTGATAATTAGTGTCCAATTATAGACTAATTAAACTTAAAAATTTCGTCTCGTAAATTATAGTAGTTTGTATTTAGTATTCCATGTATGTGTCTAAATATTCGATGCAATGAGAGTTAAAAAAACATGCCCTATTTTTCTCATCTCAGGTCTTGTTTAGTTTGCAAAAATTTTGGTTCGGGGGTACCGTAACACTTTCGTTTGTTTGTGACAAATATTGTTCAATTCTGAACTCACTAGGCTTAAAAGATTCATCTCGCGATTTACAGACAAACTGTGTAGTTAGTTTTTGTTTTTGGCTATATTTAATGATTCATGCGTGTGCCGCAAGATTCGATGCGACGAAAATAGGTTTTGGGGTGAACTAAACGAGGCCAACATTCAAATCCATCCCGCGGATCAGACTTTACGGAGAAGATCATCATTCAGAGAAAAAAGAGCTCGTGACGAGGGAGATGAACACGAGGAGATCGAGCCGGCCAGGGCGGGCAAACCGCCGTGCGCAGGCGCAGCACGGCTCCCTCGTTGCCGTCGTCAGTCCGCATCCAGCTTCTCGACAGATCCGCTGGCCCGCAGGCCGCACCACGTACTAGGGTACTATACTCTGATCTTCTCCCTTGTCCATTTGCCTCGTCTCATTTCGGCGGACTTTTTCCGAGTGTCGCCTCCTCCGCCACCCACGATCTCCCCGCCAGAGGCTCGGGCGGGATGGAGCTGAAGCCAGGCTTGTCGGCCCTCGTCACCGGCGGCGCCTCCGGCATCGGTGAGCAAGAGCAATGCCGCCTCCGCTCGCGCGCGGCGTCGATTCCGCTCCTGCCCTGGTGCAGTTGGGCCAGACCCCAATCAGCGACGGGCTCCGTAGCCTGGCCCGTCGAGACGTTGAGTGCACGATCGAGTCTGTGGGTTTCTCCTTGCCTCGATAAAACCCTCTGCTTCGCCATCGGCTGTGCTGCAGCTGCTCCAGAGATGCGGGTCTCCTAGCCATGGATTTGATAGTCTCTCCGTCCACCATTGGACAGCCTGCACTGGTTCACATTTCACCTAGTACAACTTCTGGTGAGGCAGAGACACATACACACTTCGACGAGAGACGGGAGCATAGGCTGTAGGCTCATAGGATAAGCACGACATCACTACGTCCTCCATTTATTTATTTCGTTTTGTGCAGGGTAGCGATTTTATTTACTATATATTCCTGGTAATGTGTTGGCTGACAGTTTCGCTTCTGTTCTTCAAGGGAAAGCTCTATGCATTGCTCTTTCAAGGAAGGGTCTGTTTGTGACTGTCATTGATTTCTCTGAAGAAAACGGAAGAGAAGTTGTTTCGGTAGTTCAAAAGGAAAACAAACATATTCATCAATATGCTAGAGTTCCATCTGCCATATTCATCAAGTGTGATGTTACCAATGGAGGTAAGTTCTTGCAGGGGATGAAGATTAATCTTCTGCAGTACTTAGATTGTCCAAACTACTCATTTGAGTTGTTCTATTGATGTTTGGTGCTATGTTTTGACCGCAACATAGTGCATAATTCAAGTAACTGCATACAACTGTCATTGACTGAAAATATCATAAATGTTCTTCAGAAATGTACTTATTATATAGGGTTTTTAGGATAATGTGAAACACTGTCAAATTGCATGCCGCAGGGACATATCCATCATACCTTTGTCTCCTAGAATATCGTTACTTTGGGGCTATGGTAATTGGCTTTATTGCTCTCATTGGATGTTCGCTGATTTCAGCACTTCACTGGAACCGTAATTTCTTCTGCCCTCCTATTTGCCATGATCTTAAAGATTTACACTGGTTTGACATGTAGATGCTCTTGCTGCTGCTTTTCGGAAACATGTGGACACGTTTGGTGGACTAGATATCTGCATCAACTGTGCTGGATTTGTCAATAAATCATTGGTTTACGATGATAAATCTGATGGAACTTCCACTTGGAGGCGTGCTGTAAATGTGAATCTTGTTGCTGTTATCGATGGTACTCGCATTGCAGTAAGCCTCACATCAACTGTGTCTGTTGTAGTAGAACTGCAGTAACACCGAGTGCTGCTCCTGTGCTCCTATTTGTGGCCTTTGTTGAATGCATATATATTTCAATTTCTACTGATACTATTATTTAAGAAGTACTATCTTTTTCCAGTACTATTGCCCTGATTGAAGGATAAGGGGTAACAGTTTTATCAGAATATAGCATGTCCTTGTCCCTGGAGAACAAGAAGTAGGATAATTTTGGATCGGTGACATTGAGAATTTGTAGATCATTCTTGCATTATCTGCAAATTTCGAAATTTTCATCTTCGTACTATTTCAAGACATAACAGCAATTTTCATACAAGTTATCTGTACTTATGTTTTACATAATAAAACTGTATACTACTAATATTGTTTTTTTTTCCACAAAAGTCTCAAGTAATGCGATCCCAGAAGAAGCCTGGTGTCATAATAAATATTGGCTCAGTTGCTGGCATATATCCTATGAGCTATGAACCAGTGTATAGCGGGACAAAAGGTTTGTTTCTTACTCAAGACAGATATACTATCCATATGCTGAGTGTGTTGGCAGCAGAGCAGTTGCAACATGGAGCTAGTTTTGGATTTATCTAATACTATTGATTCGTTGAAAATAATTCACCCAATGATTACTTGATTAGTTTAGCCCAAGTTACACAAACCACAACTTGTAGGTATATTCAGATTTGATCGATGTAAAGCTCAATGCTAAACGGTTTGGCATGTGTGTACTTTGTGTGACCTCAAACTTAATTTTTGTAGGGGGTGTGGTTATGTTTACAAGATCACTTGCTCCACTGAAGCGGCATGGCATTCGTGTCAATGTACTGTGCCCTGAGGTATTAAGATTTGCATAACTGGATGCATATATAGCTAATTATTTCTAGTAGAGCATAAGTAAAATCAGAAAGACATGAGTTTTGACCCCAAAAAAAAAGTGTGGCTGCTCACTAGCTGGTGTCTCATGGTGAAGGGATCAAGGGACAATAAATAAAGTTAAAGATGTATGAACATGAACTTGAACTAATAGCTTGTAAAATCAAAAGAAGGCTGGTAGGACAAGGACAATAGTGAGCAGCTCCCTGCGTATTTGAGGGAAAAAATATTTTAAGAGTCTTATTTACCTTAGATTTATTTTTTGCACTGATGTATGCAGTTTGTCCAAACTAATATGGGAGAACAAGTAAATCGTGTACTTGTGGACGCGCTTGGTGGATTTTTAAAGGTGGAGGATGTTGTTAATGGTAAGCTATTTCTCACCTAGTTAGGTTGTACTCCCTCTCTGTCAATGTAGAATGTATCTTGGCGGCAGGGAAAAGTCTTCCAAAGTAGATCTGGACTCCTATTTCTTTAAAATATATATTGCCAATTGTTATAAAATCAACACCATCTTAAAAGTACTTTGAGTACAAATCTATTTTGGATTTTTGAACTTACAGTAACAAGTAAAAATGCATATAATTTGATTAACTGTTGGTCAAAACTTGTAGAATTTGACTTTTCCCTAGTCAAAATACAGCTTACATGGATGAATGAAGGGAGCAATTATTATTTTTTACTTTATTGTCTAATATTTTTCGCGTAATAGTTATGTCATGATCACAACTGGTTACCAACTTACCATTGAACCTTAGATGAACCATGCTAATGTTCAGTTGAGATGGGCTGCTTTAGATGATGACCTCAATTCGGGCATTCATGCATGTTATGTGAAATAGGTATACATAAATTGACTCCTAAATTGCAGCATGGTCTCCTATTTTGGGCTGTAGGTTAACAATTTCGCCACAAATAAAAAAATGAATAGTTATGTTACATTATTTTCCTACCAGAATGGGGCAATTTTGGTAGGCCAACCATCTGTTCTACCAGGTATGTTACCTCCCTTGATTTCCTTGTATAAATGCAGCGCTCAAATTCATGGACCCAAGCAACAAAATTATGCAAGCTTAAGGGTCAGTCGTTATTAATGTCCATGGTTGTATATATCTCTTACATGATGTTTCCTGCATGTACAATTAAAAAAAAGGATGATATCTTTTTTTCCCCGTTTTACCTGAAAACCCCCCTTTTTTATTTGAATTAGGTGCATTTGAGCTTATAGAAGATGAGAGCAAAGCTGGTGCTTGCCTTTGGATATCTAAACGTAAAGGGATGGTTTACTGGCCAACATCAGAAATAGAAAAAAATTACCTTGTTTATTCCTCGAAATCAAAAAAGGAAATAGTAAAGAATAGATTTCCTAGTATCCAAGCACCTGAATACTTTCAGAAGATGTAAGTAGTCTTGCTATGTTTGATTTATATTGTTCTAATAGCTTGTTGAATGTACTTATTCTGCTCAAGGGATTGTTGAAGGATATACTCTGATGTTCTGATTTCTGTTCCTTCTCAAGCTATGGGATTTTCCTGTTTCTGTTCTTTTCTCATTTTTATAGCTCTGGGGTTGACAGTTACTAGTGGAATATCAGGCTAAATAGCGGAGCATTTATCCACTGCTATTTCATTTTTGTCACATCCAGAGCAAAATATGGATTACAATGGAAGTTTAGTTCTTGAACCCTTTTCTTTTCAAGAACAAGGAACATGATATGGATGTAGTTCCAGGAATCTATGTAAAAGTATTGCCTATAGTAATAACTAATCAATTTTATATGTTTTAGAAGTATCGTAACACCAATAGCTGGTCCATTTCATAGTATCTAGTTAACTATATTCCTAATAATGGCCAACATCCTGTCAGTTCTTACATATCTTTATGGTCCTTTTGTAGTGTTGTTCACACACTCAGCCATAATTTCCGGAATGCTACAAGGCTTGAGCGTGTGCGCCTGAGATTACCCATTGAACCGCACAGCGCTCTAGTCAAAATTATATATGCTGGTGTAAATGCTAGTGATGTAAGTCCTTGCATTTGTATTTTTGAATTTCTCTTTTTTATTCCCATTGCTTAAGCTATATCAGAAGATAATGATATGTTTCAGGTAAACTTCAGTTCTGGTCGTTATTTCAGAGCTAATGGTAAAGAAGCTGCTTCGTACCTTCCATTTGATGCTGGTTTTGAGGTAAAAAAAACTGGTGCTTTTCATAATTCCATGCTCAGTCTGTTCTTTTTGCCACATTAACACATCTGTGTTATGCATGCTTGCATTTTGTGTTTACGACATTTTATTGGAATTTTCATTGCCTTTCTACTATTATAAGTTTTACCAGATTCTGTCTTTAAAAATATAAATGCAGGCCGTGGGAATTGTTGCTTCTGCTGGAGATTTGGTGAAACATATCACAGTTGGCACTCCTGTGGCCCTTATGACTTTTGGAAGCTATGCTGAATTCATGCTGGTATTGCTTTCTATGCCTCTTTTTTTATTACACGACTAGCATGGTGCCAAGTATTGCAACAAATCTTGAATAAATGACCAATTGAGCCATTAACTACTTGCAAATAACTATTGGTGTGAATAGCTGCTTGCATTAGCCTTATCCTGCATTAGACCTTATGCAGCAAGCCCAAGACAACGTAAATGTATGTAATGTTTCGGTTTGGTTGTCCTGCACATGCAACCTGCGTTTGGTAAGATTGGGTTTTGTTGCTTACATTGTGTAATGTTCTAAGGCGGGGGGAGGTGAGAAGATTTTATTTTTGTGTCCTATCGGCTTGTGCCAATCTGCAATGTCTTACACGACCAAATCTGTCTTATTAGCTAATGTTGCATTGGACTTGTTTTGAGCACTATACAAACCTGCATAATAGTTAAATATGCTAGCGGTCCATGAAGTTGTCACGGTATGTGACTTAGGCACATGATCTATGCAAATGCATTTTTGGGTCATTAGAGTTGTCCAATGGTCCACCTTGGGTCCATGTTACCCATGTTAGCACTTAGCAGCCTATGTGGTGTGCTGATGTAGACACTGGCTCATGGTATCAGCATGTCATGTACATCTTGTTTCTCTTCTCCCTTCCCCTACTCTCTCTCTCTTACTCACACTCTCTCTCCCTCGTCCCCCTCTCCCTCCCTCTGTATGTCTCTCTCCCTTTCCCCCTCTCTCTCCTTCGCTCTCCCTCTCCCTTCTCTGCAACTTCCAGCAGTGCTTGGCTGATGTCTCCTCACCGTTGACCATGGTCAGGGATGAGGGCACGTGGAGATGGCGGCAATTGAATGCTTCAACTAGTGCATGGATGACATGTGGGCCCTATGGGTCAGTGTCGAGGTTGGTGATGCCACGTAGGTAAGGTGTTGGCATGGGTAACATGGACCAAGATGCACCATTTGACAAGTTTAATGATCCGGAAATGTGTTTTTAGAGTTCATCGACCTAAGTGCCTAAGTGCCACACCATGACAAGTTCATGGACTGATGGTGTATTTAACCTCTAAGATAAATTACCTAGGAAAAAGTCTACATAACCCCCTCAACTATACATGGTGGACTACTTCACCCCCTGAACTATAAAACTGGATTTTCTACCCCTTGAACTTTCCAAAACCGGTCAAATAACCCCCTCAAGCGGTTTTGGACGGTGGTTTTGTTATAGCGACGATGGTTTTGTCTTTTCCTTTTTTTTATTTATTTCCACTGAATCTTTGAAAAAACATAGTAAATCATAGAAAAATCTTAAAATGAAAAATCCAATTTTGTTGGACTCCACATGAGTAGATCTACACAATGAACATATAATATTGTATGCTTTAGTACAAAGTTTTTGCTATAGCTTTAGATCTATGCATTTCTATAATTAATTGGAATAATTCATAGATCTAAAGCTACAACAAAAACTTTGTACTAAAGCATACCATATTATATGTTCGCTGTGTAGATCTACTCATGTGGAGTCCAACAAAATTGGATTTTTCATTTTATGATTTTTCTGTGATTTACTATGATTTTTCAAAGTTTCAATGATAATAGAAAAGACAAAACCACCATCAGTATAGCAAAACCACCATCCAAAACCGCTTGAGGGGGTTATTTAACCGGTTTTGGAAATTTTAGGGATCCGGTTTTATAGTTCAGGGTTGAAGTAGTCCACCCTGTATAGTTGAGGGGGTTAGACTTTTTCCAATTACGTACCAACCTGTGACCTTTATCCTTCGTCGAGTGAGATCTTCTCTAACCTCTTTTGGACACCATTACTGCTGACAGTAACATATTTTTTGCTTTATATAAATTTCTGATGGAAGATTTCAGCCAAAAGTCTTATTCCAGTGCCAAGACCAGACCCAGAGGTGGTCGCTATGTTAACATCAGGATTGACTGCATCCATCGCTCTTGAAAAGGTTCTATTTCTCTCCAGATTTGTCTTTTTTTCCCACTGTCAGCATATGCCATGTATTTGAGCCCTATTGTGTTCACATAAGATTCAAATTCCATGTTTGAAGATATAATTTTATTCCTTGCTTATGTGGATTCGATTTATTCTGGATTTCTTCCATTAGGCTGGTCAAATGACATCTGGACAGGTTGTTTTAGTCACTGCAGCTGCTGGTGGAACAGGACAATTTGCTGTTCAGGTGAGCTGATGACACTGATGAACTATGATTATGCCTGTTTCATGTAATGCTCCATTGCTTGTCTACTTCTGTAGTTTAATAAATAAAGGTGGTGCAGTTATATGTTCTGCATTATTTTTTGAATTTGCACATGATAACTGTATCATGAAAGCTAGAACACATCTTTGAATCTTTCCTAGTTAACTAATGCTTAGGATCATGTTCTGGCCACTTGCATTACCTTTTTGTTGCATTCAACATGATATTTGGAGGATACAGGTAACTTTATCTTATTTTGTTCTTCTCCTTTGTGTTTATTATTCTCTATTTTTAAGAAAATTTCATAGACTTTGAAGTCTAAATGTTCTTTTGTTCTGAATATACAGCTTGCAAAATTAGCAGGCAACAAGGTTGTAGCCACATGTGGAGGTGAAAGTAAATCTACGTTTCTGACTTCCTTAGGAGTTGATCGAGTTATCAACTACCGAAGTGAAAAGATCAAAGATGTAAGTTTTTGTTCCAGCCTTTCGTATTTATTTTTCATACTCCAGCTATTTATAATGCAGAGTTTGTTGTTTATATTTCAAATGTTTAATCTAACATTTCTTTTGGTTCCTTTCTGTGCTGATATTAGTGTGTTATTTATTGATATTCTAGTTCACATTTATGTTGTCTGGTTGTGTTCCAACTTACCAGGTAGCAGGGTAAAATCCTGAAAGTAACATTATCCTTACACTTGAATGACTTTGACAATGTGTGGTGCATCATTTTTTTTCTTGAGAATGCTTGAATTACATATTTACATTTATACTCAAATCCATATAGAATATATACAGTCAGTCAGAGTACTGCTCAATAAGGACTGTTCCAATGTTCAATTCCAGGTCCTGAAAAAAGAGTTTCCAAGAGGGGTCGATATCATATATGAATCAGTAGGTGGAGAAACATTTGATGTGTGTCTGAATGCTCTAGCAGTCTATGGACGTCTCATTGTAATTGGTATGATCTCTCAGGTATAATTTTGAATTTTGGCAGGCTCTGTACCTTGCATTCATCGATTTATTATGTGCTCTGAATGGTGACTCCAGTGGGTAATACAGAATTTTTTTTTTTTGAACGCAATGGCAGGAGCTCTGCCTTTCAATTAAGGTAAGGAAAGAGAGTTTATGTACAAGCAAAGGCACTCCAAAAGGAGGGTTTAAGGCCCCCAGAAACAGGGACACTCCCCAG
>Ga0182004_10002200_pt1 | contig 15027 bp, 19 predicted proteins | sample Sormic07211540_1_FD_120479 | JGI IMG/M metagenome (GOLD analysis project Ga0182004, IMG submission 120479) | Endophyte microbial communities from Sorghum bicolor roots, Mead, Nebraska, USA - 072115-40_1 MetaG | ecosystem: Host-associated > Plants > Roots > Unclassified | place: USA: Nebraska...
ATTTTTAATAGAAAAGGGAAAAAGTTTTTTTATCCGCATCATTTCAACCAAAATAAAACAACCATCACCCCCCCCACACCCCCCCCCCCCCCCCCCCCCTCTATTTTGTCCTTGTCTTTTTAGATTTACCTTGAATCCTTAATGCAGATAACATAATCATGTCTTACCACACAAACACCCTCTATTTTGTCCCCCTTTTTTTTTAACGATTTCATTGACGCAGATAACATAATCATATCTTCATTACTCGAGAATAGGCAGTCCCGTTTAACTGTTTTAATTAGCGTGAATTTCCAAATGTTCTGCTTCCTCTGCTGCTTGTTCCTTGCACATGCATCGCTGATGTTGACTTGCAGATGAGTAATAATTGGACAGAACAATAGTACGACGATCTTGACATTTTCTGATGGGCATGAGGTTGTACCACCGGTTGGCAGTACTTGTTACTGTTTTCTGACGTGCAGCAATGTTCACATGGCTTTTGTTTTCCTATCATTTCATTGTACTAATGCTGGTTGGAAGTACATAATTTGGTTACTCTTTTGTCTTTTACTATCTGGTCACTTGCTCTGTCAGTCTTGTGCTCTTGCTGTAATAGTAGTCCTTAGTTTTTCTTTTTTATTTGATGCATCTTATTGGTCTATATGAAACAGGTGTTTCAGTTATCCATTTCATGACGCCTTCAAATCAGCAGTGCTGTAAGATTTCCCCATTTGTGAACACACTGTGTACGAGATACCCATCTGTTAATTTCCTCAAGGTAACTAACACTGTCACATGGCCATCCACGGTCAACCATCCCTTATCTGTCCTTACATTAACATGCCATTTTTGTCTACACTTCAGGTTGATGTGAACGAGAGCCCTGCCGTTGCACGCGCCGAAAATGTGAGGACAATTCCGACATTCAAAATCTACAAAAATGGTATGAGAGTCAAAGAGATGATCTGCCCCAGCCAACAGCTGCTGGAATATTCAGTGAGGCATTATGGGATTTAGGCCATGAAGCCGATGATTTGATGTTTCCTTCTGCCTCCAGCTTCTGGAGCGAGCACAGGCTTAGCCGGAGCAGAATCAGTCAAGTTCATCTTGATAAGGGCAAGCGTGAAAATTGAAATGCGAAGAGCAACTCTTCCCCGGCATTTTCCACCCCCATTCTCCATTTGTTGATTACCTACTCAATTTATTCTTTTAATCTGTCTCGTCCGTACATCATTGTTGAAAATTTCTTTTAGAACAAAAAACATCTCCTGATTCATGTGAAGAATGACTGTAAATTTTTACTTCCATGTTTACCAGACAACTAAGGAAAGAAAGGTATAGATTGCATTTTGTAATCTCTAAAGTCAGTTATGCATACGGAAGCTAGGCTTCCTTTGTTTTTCACGCTCGGGTTCGTGGAAGCACCAACCTTACAATGGCCCAAATTCTAGTAGTACCTCTAAAAAGAATTTAATTCTAGGTTTGGATTATCATAAATTTGATTAGGGTTGTAAAATAGTATCAACATTTGTATCTCTAGATAGATTTATTATAAAATTTATTCCGTGATAAATCTAACAGCATTTATTAAATAATTAGTTTTAGTATATATTTAGATAAACTTTTATGTATTATAAGTATTAGTATTTTGTATATATTTGATAAACACACTATCTGTCAGTCCTGAATTGAGTATATTTCTACATGCTCTCGCAACGCAATTATATGTGATCTTTTCTTTATGGTAATCAGGAACAGAGGATTGACTAAGGCCTTGTTTAGTCCTAAAAAATTTGCAAATTTTTTTTCAGATTCTCCGTCACATCGAATCTTTAGATATATGCATAGAGTATTAAATATAGGCGAAAATAAAAACTAATTGCACAGTTTGGTCGAAATTGACGAGACGAATCTTTTAAGCCTAGTTAGTCCATGATTAGACAATATTTGTCAAATACAGACGAAAGTGCTACAGTGTCGATTTCTCAAAAATTTTTGGAATTAAACAAGGCCTAAACCTGTAAAATGTCCATGCACTGCAACTCCTATGAAACTATTTAAACTTGCAGAAATTACTATACAGGAAACCTTACAAAAAGTTAAGAGTATGAGCCTTCAGACTTCTTGGCCTCTCCTCCAAAGAAAATTATGCTTTTTCCCAAGATTCTGTGAATGGAAGTTTTCGCCTTTTTCTTTGGTTTGTAAATTCCGTTTCTGCAAATGCATTCCCGTTAGAAGAATATACTGGGTTCTGGGATTCCTCCTTTACCTGAGGACTGTTGACCGGTTAGTTCGTTGATCTCTGTACTTTTGGCACCGACACGTGGGCCCGGCATCCATGAGGCCGACATGTCAACGTCGAGACAAGGCCGTGCTGAGACTGGTTGCTTTGGCATTTCCTCTGCCTCCAGATGGAGAGATGGGCATATGCATTTCTGTCCCATCACCATCTCTCCATGCCCACATGCGGACTCGCAGTCCTTTCTTGTAGATCCAGAACAGGCCGCACTTCTTTAGCTGTTCTCTGATGCACCCTCTTGCATACAGCATACTATACTATTATAACAGAAAGGATCAGGGAAAAAAATGGATGCCATGCTGGCCTTTATTTTGTCAGTGATTAGCATTATCTTGCTAATTACTAGTATGTGCTTCCATTAACAATCTAGGGAGACTCCCTAATTTTCCAATTAATTTTTCTAATTCATGCTTTTGTCTATGATTAGGTGCCGAATGGCTGGTAGATTCAGCTCAAACAGACAAGCATAGAGTGCGCAGGCTCAATCAATTGAGTGCAAACAAATCAGGAAGAATGAGTACTACAACGGAATGATTTTACAGTCGTTCAAATCTCTACTATCATGTTTAGATACAAGAACCAATTGATTTCTGTTCAGTGCATGTGTCAACCACAAAGTTCAAAAGTTTGGACTCACAGGATGTGTAAGTTACAAATCAAAATGCACAAGGCATGATCCTAGGAATTAGAAAATGTAGTCTACTCAAGATCGCAAACGAGATTGCAAATGGTTATCCAAGAAGGCGTTCCACATGGTGTGCCACAGATTTTGCAAGACTGTCAGCTTCCACCTGTGTAGACGCCTCTGCATACACCCGTACCACATCTTCTGTACCAGATGGACGCACAAAGCATCGCCCGTTGGTGTAGTTGGCTGCAGTGACATCACAATTTGAATATCAATCACACTAACACAAAGTAAATTATACTTCAAAGAGTGTGATGCAGAACTGTTACACACTGCATGATATAACTAAGTTGGTGCTTACCAGTCTCCTTATCTATTAATTCTTGCAAACTAGAAGGCTGACTAACTTTTGTCTCTGCATCTGTTGTAACAATTACACTTCGATCTTTAACTTTCACCTGAAAAAGAGTGACAAAGTTATATGAAAACTTGGTTATGAGGGGTGAGTACTGAGTGGTTGAATGAAAAAAAAAAGGAGTGCAATATTTATGGTTCCATCATCTTCAGTGAACATAAGGCGAGGAAGTTCAGTCAAGAACTTACTTTTAGCTGTCTACTAGGCAAATCACTGTATAGTTCACACCAACTCTGAAATGACCATCCCTTATACTGTAAAATAGCCTCCACTAAAAGCAAACCACTCAGAGCATCACCTACTGCCTGATTGATCAGCTGACTTGCTAGCAACAATCTCATTACAGCACGATACTGTGCTGAACCTAGGAAGGGCATTAGATCAACCACATCAAACAAAATGTTAACAGGGAGAATAAGGAGATAGAACTTATGGTAAAGAGCTTACCAGTGGCAGCTTGAGAGGCGAGCTCATTGCTTAATGACTCTAGTTGAGAGATGAGGTCCTCTGAGAATACAACAGTCCCATGTCCATTGGCCTCAAAATATATACCAATGTCATACTCCAATGCCCTTTTGTGCAGATATTTCACTCCTGTAGGAGTGAATACCACTTCTAGGCCAAGGCTCTTTAGAAATTGTGTCGATGCCCCATTTGCATAAGCTGTCTGAACTATTCCAAGCCTTGCAGACAATGATTTGTTTGCTTGACCACCATTGTTATTAATAATATCTAGCTGCTCTCTGATAAATAGGGCAAATAGAGATAGTATCTTATCTCCATCAACAAGATCAATCCTATTGTCACTAGCTGATGACAAACGGAAGTAGACGAGTCGATCAGCATCACCATCCAAACTTGCACACCTAAAATGCTAGAAGGAAATGGTAAGTTGACTAAACAAATAATGATTGAAAAGCGTCAAGCATGAGCAACAACAGAAGATCATCTCACCTTACACCAACATCTTCAGGGCTAAACCCATGTGGAGTAACTCGCTCCTTTTGAACAAAGTCTGCACCACACATGTGATTTAGTATCCCTTCTCCTTCCTTGCCCGAATTCCTCACACTAATATCTAGGCCTGAAAGCTCCGCCTTTATTTGTTCGAGCTTCACCCCACCAATGCCATTTGCTCCATCCACAATTAGTTTCTTGGCAGCCTCATCCCCACCTTTATCTTTTGGCACTAATTCCAACATACGCCTGATGAAATTTGAAGCTAGACACTCATCATTAAAGAAATCAGTAGTTCGTGCGAGCCTAAAAGCAGCAGGAGAATGACCAGAAAAATAACCTGAACGATCCGATAAGTTGCATAAAATAATCTGACTCGGAAGCCTTGACACCTCTGTTTTTGCTCCGGACCATCCAATGCAGTTGAGGGGTGGTCAAAATTCCCATGTCAATTGCGCGTGCGCCAACTATAGCATTTATCCCCTAGAGTTTGATGAGCAACTTAGAAGAGCAATCCAATTTAGAATGAATTTTGAAGGAACAGATGGACATGGCATACCTGCAGTGCAGCATCAAGCAGATAAGCTCCTGTGGGTCTGGTATCTCTACCAAGCAGAACTTGCGCTGTGTCTTGGCCCCCCAATGGAATGCCCTCGTCCTTGGCAAACTGAAGCACCAACTGTGGAAGGGAAGAAGAAACGGTGATTTGCATCATTCACAAATGTTTGCTGGCTGCAATTTGGATTTGGATGCTCCCTCCAAGCATCGTTGTTACTTTTTTTACTCCTCCAAACAAGTGCTAGTGCTTATCTGTGTGGCTCAGTTCAGTTTCTGCAACGGATGCTGCATCCTAATTGAGGAGTAGACGAGGACTCATCCGTTACCTGGAGGAGGGCGTCGGGGTCGGGGGCGTTGGCGAGGGCGTCGGCGAAGGGCTCCCAGTGCTGAGCCATCATGCCGCCGTCGGGGTCGGCGATCTTGACGCCGTTGTCGCCGACGGGGTTGTGGGAGGCGGTGATGACGATCCCGACGGCGGCGCCCGCGAGCTTGACGGAGCGGAGCGCGGCGAGGATGCCGGCGCGGCAGACGGCAGGCGCCATGGTGGCGCCGTCGGCGCGGAAGCCCGCCGTGCCATAGGAGAACCTGCAGCCTGCGCCCCCGACCCCATCTCATCACATCCTCCGGTCTGTGCGGATTCGTTGCGTTGGTGGTGACACGGCAGAGTGGGGGGAAGCAGCACGTACCGCTTGGGAGAGGGAAGCGGGTCGCGACGGCGAGAAGGCGGCGGCGCTGCTCCTGCTCCTCCTGATTGGCAGCCATGGCGTCCTCCTGATCGGATCTGACGCGATGTGATGACCACCTGTCGTCAACGTGGGGAAACCGGCTCCACTACGTAAACGAAGCGGTCTGAAACTCCGAATCTGCCAATTCGACGGAATCAGATCAGAGACCAGATGCGCGGTCACAGATTCAGTTCAGTTCAAGCATCTCGGATCGCACTACAATGGAATCGCATTACAGGTGGAGCTGGAATTTTGTGTTCATCCCTCCGGCTACTTCGTCAGTCCACAGTCCACATGCTGAATGGAGAAGATTTTCTGAAAGTTCTAAAGAATATGCTAGCAAGCTGTTGTTGTCGGATTCTGAATTTGCGATGAAGAGGAGGGTTTAAGTAGAAAAGGGGCATCACTGTCACTGCATTATATTAAGAAGAAGAGGTGTGTCCTGATCATTCAGCTCCTTCTTCATACCACATATGCACACAAACTGATCTCACCATCCTTTGACAAGGCCTGACATGGGTGGTGTGGAGAAGATGAAGTACGTGGTGGTGACTAGCGGGGTCGTGAGCGGGCTAGGGAATGGTGTCGCCGCCAGCAGCATCGGTGCCGTCCTCAAGGCCTGCGGTTTGCGAGTCACCTTCATCAAGACAGGCAAGTTCTTCCATGTCTTCCTTATCTGACAGATCACTCACATAGCTCCCATGTCTTGCTTAATCCTGAACGGCAGTTTTCAGTTCACAATATGCATTTGTTCTACTTTCTCTTTTTCACTCCGCTAGTTCTGAACTGTGCTCTCCAAGGAATTAGAACTGTTTTCTCCATTTCCTTTTTCCTTTTTTTTCTTGAATATACAAGAATGTTTGCATATCATAGTATTAAGATAGAAGAGAGTTTTACAAACAGACAGACATGGCTAGTTCCTTTTCTCTTAGGTTTACTTAACCAAAGACATTTGGTTGCACCATATGCATCTTCATTTTACAGTTTCCACAGTTTCAACTTTTGTGTCTATCCTTGGTTGTATGTGCTTTTATTTCACTTTCTTTTCTCTGTAATATGTTGATTATGCCATTTTCACTTAGCTCATGTTGCAGATCCATATTTAAATACTGATTCTAGAACGATGTCTCCTTCTGAAAACGGAGAGGTATTTGTTTTGGACGATGGCAGCGAGGTAAGAAATCTGTGCCTGTGCACTACTTCAGTAGTTTTGTCATTGCACCAGTTGGACAAGGTGCTGTGGTGGAAATATAATTTTTGGATGAATGGTTTTGTGAGTGATGCTGATCCACAAAACATCGATAACAACGAGATTTCCTGTCTTCCAGGCTAATAAATCACGTTATTTTAGGTTGGCATAGATCTTGGAAACTACGAGAGATTCCTAGATGTTGAATTAACCGGAGACAACAACATAACAGCCGGCAAGATCTATCAGGTACTGAACATGTCATTTTCTCTGCAACCTCCAACGTGGGCAAGTTCTTATCCGTTTTCTCGGACGTGGTATGTCCTTGTCCGATTCTTGCAGCATGTGCTGGACAAGGAGCGAAGAGGTGATTATCTAGGGAAAACAGTACAGGTTTGTCAGTACAGTACTGCGGTACCTATTAATAAAAAAATAAAATTGCTGAACTCTCATATATAAAAAAATGCTGAAGGAAGTTATTACATGTATTTTGAAAACCTCCTAAGGTTATACCCCACATTACGGATGCGATTCAAGAATGGATTGAGCGTGTCGCCTTGATCCCTGTCGATGGGAGAGAAGGGCGGCCTGAAGTTTGTATAGTGGAGTTGGGAGGGACTATAGGTTTGGGGATTCAGACACAGTTTTTAGATGATCCTCTTGTGTTTGTTCATTTGAGAAAACGAGAATTTATCCCTAATTGTGCAGGAGATATAGAGTCAAGGCCATTTATGGAAGCTTTGAGCCAGTTTTCATACCGAGCTGGTAACATTCTCTGAATATTTGGTGGTTTGGTGATTTGCTCATAGTTTGATCAGGCTAATTGGTTACCTCTTGTTTTCAGAGCATAATAATTTTTGTTTGGTTCATGTCAGCCTTGTCCCTGTTATAGACATAGTTGGCGAACAGGTAGAACACTATTGAATATTAAATTTTGCCAGTTTCAATATATGACTTGTTTTTACTGAAGGTCAATGATACTGAGTTACTCTATCTGAAAAATGCAGAAAACGAAGCCTACCCAGTGCAGTGTTCAGAGCCTCCGAGAGCTTGGATTGAAGCCAAACCTTCTGGCTTGTCGTAGCACAACAGTAATACTGTTTTCGTTTTTGTTCACGTGTTTCAATTAAACCTTTGCTGGACATTGTAGCATCTAATTTATCAGCTATGATATGCAGCCTCTGAATAAAAATGTCAAAGAGAAACTTTCCCAGTCTTGCCATGTTCCGGTATGAGAAGCTGAAGCATCACAATTCATATTTTTATCTGTGTTTTGTATTGATTCTTCAAAGTATTTATTCAGGATGATTGCATTATTAGTCTCAACAATGTTCCAAACATTTGGCACGTCCCCTCGCTTCTAATAGTATGTTCTACGTTCCATATGCCTTGTACCAAAATCTGATGAAAAAAATACTGATTTTCAGACATCCATTGCTAATAAAATAATCCCATAATTATTGTCAGGATCAAAAGTGTCATGAAGCTATTATGGGAATTCTAGGACTAGCACGGTCAGTTGTTCAAATTCTCCGGAACAGAACCTAATTCCAAAAACCTGTTTCTGTTCTCATTTCTGTTTATATTACGCAGTTTAACAGTGGAACCTAAGTTGGATGCATGGATGAACATAGCTAGAACGTGTGACCAACTGCTTGCTCCTGTATGCTATATCTTATTTCTAGTATTTCTGTCAGTCTTTAGATTATCATGCCAATATATATCATGCTTCTCTCTTTTTTTCCTGTTTGATTGGAGGTCAAATTTATGCAGGTCAGAATAGCAGTAGTAGTTGAAAAATACACCAATGTTTCCAACGCATACCAATCGATCCTCGAGGTGAATGACGAATTTGGGTGACTAGTCTGCAGCATTCTCTTTCACCTTATCTTAGAACATGCTTAGAGTCATCTGGTCTTTTCAGATACTGGATAAGACCATTGATACTGACTGATTCTAGTAATGATGCAGTACTTCTAAGTCTCATTTCTACACAAAAGTTATTGGACAATCTTTTGGCAGGCAAAAATATGTCAGTATACATCAATCCAGGGTATATATATTTTTTATTTCAGGCTATGCTTCATGCATCGGTTGTGTGCCAGAGAAGGCTAGTTGTCGATTGGGTCCCTGCTTCTGACCTGGACGTCGAGACTGCAAATGAGGTTTCAACAAGTTCTGTTATATTCTAACTTTCACTGTCACTAGTGGTGCTGTCATGATCTAATCCTTATGCCTCTCTGAATGTGCTGTCGCAGTCACCTGACCTCCATGAGAAGGCATGGGGCCTACTGAAGGTGACACTCATGAAACTGCAAACTAAATATCACAGTCACACAGCACTGAACGTTGAGATTTCAGAATAACGATGTGTAAGGCACACCAATCACTTTTCTCAGGGTGCAGATGGAGTCCTAGTTCCAGGAGGCTGTGGTCACGGAGGAGTTGGAGGCAAAATTCTCGCTGCTAAATATGCTAGAGAAAATAATGTTCCGTACCTAGGAATATGCCTGGGGATGCAGGTTGCTATCATAGAGTTTGCACGATCTGTTCTTGGCCTGAAGGACGCCAACAGCACAGAGTTTGACGCTGGCACGAGATATCCTTGTCTGATCGAAATGCCTGAGGTAACAGTAGCGGCAGCGTTTCTGTGGACTTTTGCATGCTCTGAATGTATAAATACTGACTCGAAGATGCAGGCGTGCGTAGGATCAAGGAGGACTTTCTTCAGAACGATGGACTGTAAATCTGCTAAACTGTAAGTACCAAGGAACATGCATGCTTTCTTCAGACTTCAGATTAGGCCATCTCTATCTAGTCTCTACAGTCTACACTGTAAGTAGGATTTTTCTTTTGAGTGTGTGTTTTTTCTCTCTCAACAGCTATGGCAGTGTAAATTACACGGATGAACGCCATCGGCGTCGGTATGAGGTGACATAACATGGCCCACGTATGACATGATCCATGCCATGCCAAGAAACCAACTCTAACTCCCATCGTGTAACCTGACGATTTCTAGGTGAACCCTGACATGGTGGGCGAGCTTGAGAGCGCGGGTGTGGAGTTTGTGGGCACGGATGAAACCGGAGACAGAATGGAGGTAACAAAGCATCATGCAGCGACGCACAATCTTTCTCGCGGAATGGATGTTGGCTGTTCCTCAGCACGGAGATCTCACTGCATGCTGGGCACTGAATTTTCTGCAGATACTGGAGCTGCCTTGGCACCCGTATTTTGTGGGCGTCCAGTTCCATCCGGAGTTCAGGTCCAGGCCAGGCAAGCCTTCTCCACTATTCACGGGTAAACGATGAACCAATCTTCGTTTTTGTTTTTTTTGCTGGTGTTCTTGTGCTGTGTTGGTGTGTGCGCTTGTTGCGACTTGCGAGTGTGTTGTTGACAGAGGTCACAGAGTAGTCGTAATCGTCGTCGTAGCTATTGTTGGGTTGTCTTCTTCATCAATAGCCTTGTTTAGTTTGCAAAAATTTTGGTTTTTGGCTACTGTAGTATTTTTGTTTGTTTGTGGCAAACATTATCTAATCATGGAGTAACTGGGCTCAAAAGATTCATATCACAAATTACAGGCAAACTGTGCAATTAGTTTTTATTTTCGTTTATATTTAATGCTCTATACATACGACCAAAGATTCGATCTGACGGAGAATCTTGAAAATTTTTGTGAACTAAACAAGGATTAAGTTGTAGCTCTCATGCCCGATTCACAAGAATATATGGATTGCAACGTGATGACGAGCACACCTGTCGATTTCAGGGCTGATAGCTGCATCGTCAGGGTTACTGGACGCCGGCATGCTGCAGAGCCCTGCTGGCCTTGAGAATGGGAACGGACCTGTCTCCATGAAGGTCGCGTCGGGAGCAAGCGGAGGTGGCTACGCGAACGCGAGTGGCCTCGAGGAAGGCCTCCTGGGCCTGCACGTCTCAGGAGCAGCACTGGCACATTAGCACTGCGTCCTACTCCTTCGTCTTCTTTAGCGGTTGTACTGTCGAGGTTCTTTGCGTGTTTGGCGATTTGAATTTTGAAGCGTGGAAGCTCTAGTCCCTCAACTCTGGTGCTTTATTCGTCTATAATGTACTGAAAGATACGGTATCACGAATCATTTCAGCACTGTGTGATCTTTATCTTTTGAAATACTCTCTCTATCCCAAATTATAAGGCATTCCAAGAACTTTGAAGAGTCAAAGCATTTTAAGTTTGACCAATTTATATGATAATATAATGATATTTATGATATTAACCAAGTATCATTAGATTCTTTATTAATTATATTTTCATAGTATACCTATTTGATGTCATAAATCTTTATAATTTTTTCTATAATTTTGGTCAAACCTAAGATACTTTGACTCCCTAAAATTATTGAAATACTTTATAATTTGGGATGAAGAAAGTATTTGGAAGGAACACAAACATAGGGTCTTTAAAAGCCAATCACGTGGGCATAACAAGTGACATTGTAGGTGAAGGAAGACATTGTGCAGCGTAGAAAAACGTTTAGATTATCCATGTAGCTCGTGTCTCTCTAGAGACGGAGTTAGAGAAAATTCGAGGAGGATGCACTTATCTTGTAATTGCAAATACAATGAAAATTTAGTCTTTATTATTATCATGTCTGGGTCTAGGTCAGTAGCTAACGCTGACTGGTGGTCCAGGCTTGTGGAGGCCGAATTCGCGTCGCCGACAGCCAGGAGACCGGGACAAGAGATAAACCAGGACGACGTGGGTGGGCACTGTGCCATTGATGAACCTCCAGAAATCACTGGAAACGTGGCTGCCACGCAGGAATTGAACAGCTCCGATGGGGCGTCGCAGATCCAGCTGCGTCTCGAATCGGCAGTGTGCCTCCCTCTGCAGAGCCCTCTGCTGCGTTCGGCACCGCGTCTCAGGCGTGCAAGGACACCGGTGTCGGTGGCGTCCCTGCGGCGCAGTGGTCGCCTCGCCGCGCGTTCGCGTGCTGCTAACGCAACTGTGCAAGCGCAGAGGGTGCTGCTAAAAAAGCTGGGCGTCGAGGTTTCTGACAACGACCCGGACATGGACGTCGATAGCAAGCTCGTCCAGGCGTTCCGGGGTGGAATGTCTGATCTGAAGAAGGAAGCTCTACAGAACATACTGGGCAGGCGGGTTCGACCTTTCGGCCTTGAACCTGAACCTGGAGGGCCTTGGAGGCCAGGAGCTGTAAGCGCCTCCAGCCTCGCAGAAGCAAACTCGTTGCTCCAATGACGACGACACCTTCCGGCCTTGTGTGGAACGTGCGCGGTCTAAACGACCGTGCACGACGCTGTGTGATTCGTGACCTGTTGCTGTTGCATCGCCCGTCGTTTGTTTGCTTCCAGGAAACAAAATTAGCCCAAATCTGTAATGCTACTGCGCTTGAAATGCTAGGACCCAACTTTGATTATGATTTCGTTCCGTCGGTGGGGGTTGCCGGAGGAATCCTGCTTGCCTGGTGTACGAGTGCTTGGTCTGTGCTGAGTGTTGTCAAGGGCAGGTTTAGCATCTCGGCCAGAGTCCAGCGGCTCGGCAGCGAGGCGGATTGTTGGTGGCTCACTGGGGTGTACGGACCCAGGTTGAAGAAGAGAAAGTTGAGTTCCTAGAGGAGCTGCTGCTCTTCAGAGGAGCCCACGCTGGGCCTTGGCTGCTGTGCGGGGACTTCAATATGATTTATCGTGCACAGGACAAAAACAACGGGCGCCTCGACAGGCGGGGGATGAGGCGTTTCAAATGCTTCCTTAACAGGGCGCAGGTTGACGAAATACCCCTGCTGGGCCGCTCTTTCACCTGGTCCAACCGTAGGGAGAGGCCGACCCTAGAATTGCTGGACAGGATGTTTGCCTCCGTTGAATGGCTCGGTCTGTTTCCACGACACACGCTGAGACCCCTATCCTCAAACTGCTCAGATCATTGCCCTCTGCTGCTGCTCATACATGCCTTCCAAGGGATCAAAAGGCGTTTCCGGTTCGAATCCTTCTGGGTCAGGATCCCAGGTTTCAAAGATGTCGTCGCCGAAGCCTGGGCATCCGAGCCTTCAGATGCTGACCCATTTAGGGTGCTGGATCAAAAGCTAAGGAAGGTAGCCACCGAGCTGCGCCGCTGGAATGACTCCAGGATTGGCAACGTGAGATTACAGCTTGCAGTGGCCAGGGAGGTTATCCTCAGGTTTGATGAAGAACAAGAGCGGCGAGTGCTGGAGGGCTGGGAGCAGGACCTGCACCGGGCGCTCAAGCTGCGCGTGCTGGGGCTTGCATCGCTCCAGCGAACAATAGCGCGACAGCGGTCAAGGTTGCTATTCTTGAGAGGAGACGCGAACACCAGGTTCTTTAACCTACAGGCTTGCCACCGGAACAGGCAAAACAGAATCGCCGCACTGCGTGTACACGAGGAAACTGTGGTCACTGACCATGCGATGGGCTCGGCGTTGTATGACTATTTCAATGGTCTACTCGGTGTAAACTTTCATCGCTCCAGGCGTTTCAACTTGGAAGTACTTGGACTGCCCACCATGCAGCTTGATGCACTCGAGGTCCTATTCACAGAAGAAGAAATCTGGGCAGTTATCAAGGATCTACCCAATGACAAGGCACCCGGCCCGGACGGGTTCACTGCTTTGTTTTACAAAATGACCTGGGACATCATCAAACCGGATATCATCAATGCTTTCAACGCGTTTTGGTCACAGGACTTCAGGAGCCTACACCACCTCAATGGCGCCTTCATGATCCTTTTAAAGAAAAAAGAACATCCAGAGGAGATCAGAGACTACCGCCCCATTAGTCTAATTCATAGCTTTGGGAAGCTGATATCCAAATGCTTAGTGACAAGGCTGGCTGCGGTGCTGGGAGGGTTGGTTATGCCGAACCAAAGTGCGTTCATCAAGGGGAGGAGCATTCACGACAATTTCAGAGACGTTTATGTTAACTGTAAGCAGATCCACAGACGCCGAACAACCTGTGTACTGCGGAAGATCGACGTGGCAAAAGCGTTTGACACAGTTGCCTGGGTCTTCCTGCTTGAGGTCTTGCAGCACCTGGGTTTTGGCAGACGCTGGCGGAACTGGATCGCTGGCATTCTATCATCGGCAAGTACCAAGATACTTTTAAATGGCCAGCCGGGCAAGAGAATCTGTCATGCCCGGGGATTGCGCCAAGGAGACCTGTTATCCCCTATGCTGTTCGTGCTCGCCATGGACGTACTCAATCGCTTCCTGGTCTGGGTTGAACAAAATGCCTACCTGACACCAGTCGTTGGCCTGACGGGGCCTAGGGCGAGCCTGTATGCAGATGACCTGGTGCTCTTCCTGGTGCCTAACGAGGGCGACTTGCTGGCCATCACAGCTGCCCTGCGGATCTTCGGCTTGGCGTCGGGCCTAGAGTGTAGCCACCCCGATACATTGCTCTGATGAGGATGTTCAGCGTCTTCAGGAGGTCTTGGCCTGCCGGCTGGAGGGGTTCCCCACCCGCTATCTCGGCATACCGCTGTCGGTGCGCAAATTGAAGCGGTCTGATGAACAGGCGCTAGTCGATAAGGTGGCGGCACGCATTCCGGGCTGGAAGGGAAACCTTCTGAACGCGGCGGGGCGTACAGCGTTGGTCAAAGCGACGCTGTCCGCCATCCCGGTGCACACCATGATCGGCTTAGGACTGTCACGATGGGCTGTTAAATCAATTGACAGACTCCGTCGGGCGTTCATCTGGGCAGGATCAGATGAGGTGGGGGGCGGCAGATGCAAGATAGCTTGGGCGAATGTGTGTCGGCCCAAAGAGCTGGGAGGCTTGGGAATTTCTGACCTCACTAGAGTTGGGGTGGCGCTTCGGGTGCGCTGGGTGTGGAGGGATCGAAGAAGAGGTATCGCTTCAGTAGCAGATGAACACCCCGTCAGGGCACTGTTTAGTGCTGCGACTGTCATCAGCCTAGGCAATGGCGAGTCCACCTTATTCTGGACAGATCGCTGGCTTAATGGATCCAGCGTGCAAGACCTTGCGCCGACACTCTACAACGCCGTGCGTCCGAGGAAGAAGAGGGCAACAGTCGCGGAATCGCTGCCGGGAAGTGCTTGGGCACGTCACATTGCCGGCCCAATCTCTCTACAGCTACTCGTAGAACTTGATCACCTCTGTGACAGGCTCCAACAGGTGCAGCTGCAGCAACGCCCGGACACCTTTCAGTGGAACTTAACAGCTGACAGAGAGTACTCGGCTGCATCCGCTTATGGGGCGATGTTCTTCGGATCCACACCAATTCTTGGCGCCAAGATAATCTGG
>Ga0182004_10002201_pt1 | contig 15027 bp, 12 predicted proteins | sample Sormic07211540_1_FD_120479 | JGI IMG/M metagenome (GOLD analysis project Ga0182004, IMG submission 120479) | Endophyte microbial communities from Sorghum bicolor roots, Mead, Nebraska, USA - 072115-40_1 MetaG | ecosystem: Host-associated > Plants > Roots > Unclassified | place: USA: Nebraska...
GAGGATATTTGCCAAGTTGCTAAAAGATAGCAAGTGATTTGGCAAACTGTTGGAGCATCAAATTTCTAGTTTTGCCAATAAAACAAAGATAGCAAGTGTAAATGGTAAACTGTTGGAGATGCTCTACAATGTCTATTTTGCAAAAAAATTTAGAATTAAACAAGGCATGAGTGAGATACCAAGGATTTCGCCCGTTTGTGGCCGGAGAGTTACGGTATGGTTTTCCTGGTCTCGGTGAAAATTCCTAGTGCGCCGCTTGTGCAGCTGTGCCGCGCCCCGGCCATTTATCCTTTCGCCCTTTACGGCGTCTCGGGGGCTCATATCGACGCCTTGCCGCGTGTTGTCGAGCTGCCAAGTTGTGCGGCACTCCATGCGCTTGTGCGACTGTGCCTTGTGCTCGGCGCCGCTCCATTTGCGCCGCCATTGGCTATTTGGCTGCTTGCTGCAGCTGGGCGGATTCTGGAGTCTGGACCCCGACTAGGGGCTTCAGCCCGGGTCTAGCGCAGCTGCGCAGGCTGCAGACAAGAACTAGGTTTTTAGTGTGATGAGAAACTCGTTCTCTGGCGTTCGTCCCCATTTGCCTCGACGACTCCACACTGTAGGAGCCATGGCCGGTCTTCTCTGTTCATTCAGTTCATTTGATCCAGTTCCACCCGTCAGGCCATCACCCATATAAACAACTGAAGGAACAAATCATCCACTCCACATACAGATAATGTAAGTGCACCTACCAAGCAAGCTATGAACGGAATCCTGCCATCGCAGACTGCATCATCGTCATTCGATTTAAATGGACTTTAGCTCGATTGGAACAACATCGATCTTCATAGACGGGGAAGGTTCAGAGAGCCAGCATTACACATGTACTTGGCTTCTCAGCAATGTTATCACAAACTAATCACAGCTAGTCATGACAATCAGTTATGCACTAATATTAGTCAGTGTGATCGGTGCCATAGCGACTAGGGTCGATTAGATGATTTGAAAACATTGCTTCACACGGGGCTCCATTATTTCATCAGAGCTTGGTTTTGGATCTGCAAGGATGATGATGAATATGGTCTGTCTGATCAGAATACGTGGTAGAAACAATGAAAATGGATGGATATTATTTTCTAGAAGGGTACAACTCAGAATTATAGCTGGATGTTACCTGTACAAAACCTGGAGGTGACGACTGTTCACCTTCTAATTCCTTCGGGTCCGTGAAGTCTTGTTCCTCAGGTTACCTGCGGTCTTTTTGTTGGCTGTAGCCTCCTGCAGCTTTTTCTGACTTTCTTCCATAGCAATCAACTTCTCCCTCAATGCAGCTGCCTCGTCTTCAGCCTTTCTCTTAGCCTCCATGGCTTCATCCAAGGATGCCTTCAAGGCTGCCTTCCCCCGTCGGCGCTTTGGGCCTTCTGATTGCTTTTGACGTAATTCATGGAGTCGCCGTGCCTGGATGTAAAATGAAATCTCAGCTCTTCCATGCACGTTCCACATAAATAAAAAAGAAGTCATGAATTTAGTTTCTCGTGTCTCACAATGGCATCAGCTGCAGCCTTCGTCACAGGTCTCCCATCCTTGGGTGTGTGAGTCAATATGAACAAGTCCTCAACAGTTGGCTCATCCTTATTTGGCCATTTTTGTTTCTGTTGCACAGAATAACACAATTAGTTCATTACTGACAGTGGAAGTAAAGGAACGACCTTAAATTACCTCCTCTTCAATTCTACGTGCAAAGCTCTTCGTCCCAGAGGTCTGATAAGTGGTTACTTTTGCCTGAATAGCCTTGTTTTGTGCACTTAAAGCCTGGTCAGAGATAAACAAACTAATCATAACCAACAAGCAACAAAATCACAAATCACAATGGCAGCAGAAGCTATGCACGTGAAATGGAACATTAAGTATTACCTGTGCTTTTTCAGTACTCCAATATGCAACTAAGAATCGCCAATGTTCTTTGAGGACACGAGGATTCCGATCGGCAAGGCGCTCCTCTTCTGTTTCATGAGTATCAAAATGCTGTTGTTTTAATTGAAATTTCCAAGTCCTCCACTTCTTTGCTAAACTCTTCAAAATCCATGACTTTGGAAATGGAGCAATGTCAAATTTGAGCTACACCAAGAGATAAAGTGTGTAAGAGAACTAAATACAGTGGCTAAAAACAGAAACCATATTAGTGCATACCTTGACAATATGACACATCACATCCTTATTTTTCTCAGGAACAAGTTTCCAATTATGGTATGTAAGAGGTGCTAGTATTCCATCCCGTGCTAATGCACCCAGAAAGGAAGTCAATGTGGCTGCTTCTTTTCCAATAGGCTGACCTGAAGAGTTCAATGAAACTGGTATGCGCATGCCCTTATGCATGGTCCACACCTTCAGACATAGTGTTAAACCACGAGGACGTCTACCTGTTTGGAAGGTGGCAAAATATCAGAAGTCTTAACAGCTGTACAATCATCATTTATCTGAAATCACACACAACCTTACTCAACATGGCTTGAACCCAGAGTCCTGTAACTTGCCATAATCATGAGAAAAAGAAATGCCCAGACTCAAGGCCCGTTCAGCCAAGAAACAAAAGGGAACTGCAGTCCGCTTTAATATCAAATCTCCCTCCTGTGTTCAATTGGATCAAGCCCAAACACTCAAGTTTTGTATTTGATATTTTGGACTAGCCCAAGTTAATTGCCCTAATGAACTATAAGATTTGGGGAGACCAGGAAAGAAAACAAAACCACTAGCAGCTAGCCATTCACAGTTCATGTACTGCTGTTGCAAGGGTCAGGTTAAAAAAGGGTATTGCTAAGTAAAAGGCATACAGGTTTACAGATTATGCTCAGTCAGTGTCTCAAATATATAGATTGCGGTTACTGTAAAAATACCAAAAAGATTGACACCCATGAGTTCCTCACAATCACAATTCACAATGAAAAAAAACCACATGTGTAACGATGCATATTGTCTTCTATTACTTCCATTCCATATCACAATTTTCCATAAATGTCAGCTGTTTATCTCTCCGGAGTCACCATTCAGAAGTTAAAAAGAGACCAAGTGGAAAAGTTAAACTTCAACGTTGATTTCAATGTATTAACCCCCGATAAATTGGTTAATAAGAGGGATTCCTCAGAAAATGTAGTCAAGCAGTCCCCAACAGGTCACTTTTCTCCTAGTGGTATCATTCATCTATTAAAAGCCCAAAATTGCACAACTACCCCTTGATATGAATATGCAACTAAGTTCTCAGATGGAACTGCCACAATGATCCCATCAAAAAGACAAAAACACAGGTGACTATTACCACTTTGCCATGGTTTCAGCGTAACAAAAAATTATCTAACATGCAACATTGAAGAGGGGAGGGAGCATGAATGAGAGAGGAGTAAGGCCATTTTGTATCCTTTCTTTATGACTTATTCTGCGGCACACACAATAAGGATGATAGCAATGCAAATTACCTTTTCTCTGAGATGCTAGCTGCACTTCCTGCTCTTCTGAATCCACTGAATCTCGCAGGTATACCTCACCAGAACTTTGCTGGGACGTCATATGATGAGGGGATGACTGATCTAGCTTTGCGAGGGCCCTTTTAACATCTAAAGGAATATAGGTACGAGCAAAATCCTCAGGATCATCCATGTCGAGGTTTGAAGAAAAATGCTCAGCATCTGACATCTCATGGTTTGGAGAAGGTAGAGTAGTTATATGAAGGTTCTCCGATTCATTAGAGCATGTTTGAAGAAACTCAGGTGAAGGCAGTGAACTGTTACATAAATTGTTGATGATTCTATTAGTATCTGACAGATCAGACGAACGTTCTGGAGATACAACCAGCTGCTCATCAGGCTCACTTTCTGTTTGTTCAGCATCTATAATGGTCATTGGCATGAGGCCATTTGGAGAAACAGCTTGACATCCAACATTTTGCCTATGAATTACTTCAGTGTCCATGACAAGTTGTCTGTCTGTGGCAGCAGATGAATCTTTTGCCAAACGTTTGCTACGCCTAAGTTGAAGAACTGAATTTGAAGCAGCAACCAAGCCTTTTTGTTTCCCTGCATGAACTCTGTGGCTTCCTGGCTGTTCCGATTCCACGTGAGTTACTTGATTACCCATTTCCCTGCGAATCACAGATTCAGAATGTTCCCTTTGCACCTCTTGAGTGGCATCATTTGTTGTCTGCTCTTGTCTCCTCTCTGAACCCATAACATCGAGGCCAATCAACTGCCTCCTGCCCCTGTTGTCATTGCCTGCAATAGTCTCATGGACCAGTTGAGTGCATGCCCCTTCTCTGCGGTATGTTTTGCTTCCAGATCTTTGTTGCTTTTCCTGAACATGAATTCTCCCATTTGCTGATCCTGCCTGAGAAAGCTCAAGAGATGTCACATAACAAGAATGTTGTTTCTGTGACTTCTGCGTAATCTGTTGGGCAGTCTGCATGATTCCCCTCTCGACACTTACAGTTCTGGGGCAAATGGATCGCCCAACTGTCCCATTTATATCCGTTGAGGTAGTATCGTTAATATCTGCAACACGCCCTGATTCACTAAAAAGTGCAAAATTAACAGGATTTTGCAGTGCCTCAATAACTCGATCCGGATTCTGTTGATATGGCTGCTTTGCACGAATAACATGGCTGGAAGTAAGATTTTGAGCCTGGTGCCTGACCTGAGATATAGGCTCTCCATGTCTCTTTTCTGCAGGAACAATTCTGGAGCTGCCTGGATATATGTTCCTCTGGTCCTGATACCTTGCAGTATTGTCAGGGACCCCAAGTACCTCTTCTCCATCAATCGTGTAATCAGGATGCTCTGATTCTGGCGACTCTGGAATAAACTGGCCAGCATGCTCTGTATGTGTCTGTTTGATCCAAGTTAGCTAAATGCTAGGCATTAGTCTTGAAAAACTTGCAAAGTTTGGATTCTCTTGCTTAATCTGAAGCGCATAAGGAGCAGGCAAAAGCTACGATGATTTTCTCGGATTAAGCTTCTAAAGCATAAACTGCTGCACTGCACCACCCATCAAGTCAAGCTAAGAGTTTGATATGTTTAAACTTTGTTAAATTGTACACTGAGTACATAGATTATACAAGCTCACTCTAGATTTTGTTATTACCAAATTTCTAAAAGAAACCTAATCCTAAGAATAAAATTCCACAAGGGGGAAGACACAGACACACAGTTACACAGCAAGAGCAGTATAGCACAATACCTGCCGGACTTGGAGGATGGGAGGCTCCGAGGACGAGGCGCCGAGCGGCACCACGGGGACGGCATCCGCCGACGCGGCGGAGGAAAGGAGGTAGTGCCTGAGCCTCGCGGTGTCGACGGTGAGCTCGGCGCCGCAGAGCGGGCAGGCGCAGCGCGTCATCCCGACGGGCACACTGAGGAGCGCGCCGCACGCGCCGCAGGGGAGCCGCGCGCCGCGCACGTCGGCGGCGCCTCGGGGCAGCGGGAGCGCCTTCCGGCGGGGCGGCGGCGGCGGCATGAGCTCGGGGGGAAGCGACTGCGGAGTGGCGCAGTCTGGGCAGATGAACTCCGTCAGGCCCCGCTCCACCTCCAGCGTCTCGCCGCACCCCGCGCACCGTACCTCCAGAGACTCCGCATCTACCGGATCCGCCGACGCCGCCCACGCGGCGGTCGGCGGTGGCGCCATTGTCCTAACTGGCTCTCTCGACGAGGGTGGACCGGTGGAGTGGAAGGGGAAGGGTGGTTTTCGTTTCTGCAAAGCTTGGGGAAAAGCGGAGACGGAGAGATGCGTCGCACTGCGACTGTCTAGGTTTTGGAAGCTGAGACGGAGGGGCCTATCACAGCTCCGTCTCAAAATCTGCATTCCTCGTCAGGAGGGAACACGTCACACGAATATTGTGTCCATGGCAATGCTACTCATAGTTGTGCCACAATATATCTTGCCCTAAGCATCAGTGCATCGTTACAACTACTCTCTCCATCTACGTTTGACTTTGTTAACATCAAATTTAATTATTTGTCTTATTAAAAAATTTATATAAAATATCATATTTTTTATCGTGGCTTGGATTATTAATAAAAGCTCTTTAAAAATAATTTAAATCTGACTATAATTGCACAAATTTTTTAAATATGACGATTGATCAAATTTGAGGTAAAAAGAGACAAATGTTTATAGTTTAGAATGAAATTAGTAATAAACAAGTAATAAGAGCTTAGAGCATCTCCAATAGTTCTAAAAAACAATTGCTAAATCAATAGGTTATCCAAACGGCTATGAGCATATTTATTTAGTTTCTAACAGTTTTCAAAATCTCACTCCAAAGCCAATTTTACATCAGGAATTTCAAATTGTTTCCTAATCACTATAACTATCTTTTATACTTTATTTTTCTCATGCACATTTTATATTGAAAATTATGTCCAGTTGTTTATTCCTTCTCACGTCCTTCTACCTATGTTTTTAAAATACCATGCGGTGAGCTTTATTGATTCATAAGAAGTTAAATCGTTTACAAGCTCTTCTAAAATAATGGAAGACCCATCAACAAAAATACAATTATTTTTTAAATTAAAAAGCTCGCTTAGCTAGCTCATGTGCTACTCAGTTTACATCCCTTTGACAGTGTTCAATGGAAATATTGACGAAGTCCCTCGACGACTCATAATATTCATCAGATTGCAGCCACCGCATTTGCCAAAAAAACTCCACTCTCCATTGTTTCAACCACCTTTTGGAGCAATCTGAAGGAACAATCAGGCCTTGTTTAGTTCACCCCAAAAACTAAAAACTTTTTAAAATTTTCCGTCACATCAAATCTTGTGACACATGCATGAGCATTAAATATAGACGAAAACAAAACTAATTACACAGTTTGTCTGTAAATCATGATATGGATCTTTTGAGCCTAGTTAATCTATGATTGGACAATAATTGACAAATAAAAATGAAAGTGCTAAGTACCCAAAATCAAAACATTTTTGGAACTAAACAAGGCCTCACTATGCTAGCGCCAATGTGTTGAGCTAACAACGGGGTAACATATTTCTGCCTCTAGATTGACTGATAGATACACACATGTATACTTCCATTTGATCAGGTTGATTTTCCTAAGTGCAAAAAGATTGGGAGTTCAGGCAGAGAGTTGTTGGAGAACAATCTTTTCAATTTGCAAAATAAAAAAGATTGGGAGCAGGTTTTGAAAACCCTTGCACTCTTGGAGATGCTCTTAGAAGCAACAAGTATGGCACATCTAGTGAAAATGGGCTTGAGGATGAAAACTTGAATATGTTTGTTTTGACCTTTTGATTGATGACAAAAATGTATGTATGTAGCAACAGAACAAATACATATAGGAAACGGACTTCGTATTATCGCTAGGCATGAGTTGTTCTAATTTGATTGAAAGTGGATTGTAAGTCTAGATCACATATGAGATACAGAGGTCGTGACACAATATGTGTTGGAATCAAACTGTCTTCATCATCACTAGACATGAATTGAGTATGAGTTATAAGTATGGGTTAGGTAAAAAAAAAGGTAGGATGAAAAAAACTTTCTACCATTCAGATAGTTAGAGGAGGTGGACGAAAAAAAACGGATGAAACTTTGAATCTTTAATATTAGATATAGATATAGATTTGATATAGCTTATAAGATGTTCTCAAAAAAAAAACAAGAAGATATAACTAGGTGTTTGAAATGCTACAAACGATGCAGGCATATTTGTTGCAAAAGGTAGCAACAAACTGTTTCGCCATTGTCTTGTATAAGCGCAATGCTTCCTAGCCTTAGTCCAACGAATCCAAACAATATAAGCAACAAACTTCCAACCTTAATAATTACCCCATAGGAAACTCCATGTGTTTCGCTGTTTCGTCCTTGAACTCGAGGATTATCATGTTACTTGATAAGATTATGATAGTCATTTGAATGGAATTTTACTTAAAACTGCCACTTCTCTTCTCGATAAGCTCGAATGGTGAGTATCAAGTACTGACCCACAAACCCCAAAAGCGAGTGAAGAAAACAAAGATCATAAGATGGTGGTCAAATGTTGAAGCGGGAGCCCAGCTCAACAGGCCATCACACGGAGGAAATGTTACGCATTTTTAGCATTTCTCTGGAGTAAAATGGACATGAAAATGCTAAAAGCATCGGTCAGAAACTACAGTGATGCGACTCAGACGCTGGTAGACACCACTTCAACATCGTCATCCGCGTCGCTTCCCCCGGTGTGCGAATATGACGCATCCTGCAAATCGTAAAAGAACTTAGATCTCCTGGGATATGCGCCAGTTTAAAAGGCTCAAGGGAAAAGCCCTACTAATCGGACCAGACATGCATGCAGGAACACAGGTTGTGCAACTACGGAATCATCATCCAGTTTTTTAGGTGTTGGCAGAAATGACAATTGCTCCCATGAACAAAATGCTGCAACAATGATTTGCAACTCTAATTTTTGTAGTTGATCTTATTTATATCAAAATATCAATTGTGTAATTTGAAGATAACTACTGCAGAAATTTTGGTACCAAAATTTTGTTCTACACCACATGTTGTAAAAGATTCATGATATAAACATGAGAAGCATAGACCTCATTTTACTCTAAAAAATGACACGCTTAACTACCAACGTCTCATGACTTTCGCTTACCAGATGTCTTAACTGATCCTCCTGGCCTCCCTGTCTAGCCGCAGAAGATCCAGGAGGATGCTGCAGATAGAGACATCTCACATGAGCCTCTAAACCAGTTTAAGTTCAGATGAGAAATACAATACTCAGTAATCCTTTGCGTACCTTGGGATCACTACCTAACAGTGGCACACCACGCACACTTTGCTCCAAGGACTTAAACTTCTGCTCCCAGGTTTCATTTAACCCCTGCAAGGCCTGATTAATCATCTGCTGCACCTGCTCCTGTGTGAATTTCTGCCGTTGCCCATTTTTACCAAAACAATCTGGCATGGACTTTGCTACTTCATCAACCTTGTCCTTCTCAATGATACCAGTGAGCCCATAGTACCTTCCACGGTTCCGTCCCCCTACTTGCTGCACCCATGCAACGTGGGGGTCTATGTTCTTATCACCAGCCTCCTCCATACATTTCGTGAAGCCCTCCTGAAAAATGAAGTGGATACAAAACACAGTTCAGCAACAGTTAATAAGCTCTCCAAACATTTTGCATGTTGCGCACAATTACTTCTAAATGGTGCAAATAACCCAAACACTGAGGACCTACCACAGTTCGCTTTGCTCTCTCGCTGACGAATTCCCCTGTGCCACCTTTACGCCTATGGGTCTTGTTGAATACCTCTAGTTCTGACACTGGCATCCCACCATTTTCTATAACCTATATTCAATTAAAAAACAATTAGTAATTGGTGCTGAAATGAGTTAACCAAGGAATTTGTCTTTATGTCTTCACCATAAGCTGCCTGTGGATGGCAATGCTCCGTGAACCCGACGTGTGATGAGCACGGCCTTTAGTGAATCGGTTCTTCCTGTTCTGGGAAGACATCTTTAAGACTTCTTCTTTGGCCCAGTGCTCGCATAACCTTTCCCACCAATTCGGAAGCATCCATGCAGGGGGGAAAGGTTTCCACAGCAAGGGGTCTTCATCATCAGTTCTCTCTAATGCCTGCTGGTCCTTGGGTTCTTCTTCTTCTTGATCTTCCTCTTCTGACTCTGCATGTCCGTTGGACCTATGCGCACCTGAAGTTTCATTGGATTTGTCTACTGCAGCAAACTTTGCTCTAACATTGCGCTTCTCTTGGCTTAGGATAGAAGCAAACTGCCTTGCTGCTCTGCGTTCAAATACCTTCAGACACTCTGCTTCTCGGCCAGGGGCCCACTTGTAGCGTTGCTAGCACAATTGAAATATAAGCTCCATGGTCGAAATGTCCTCAATAACACTCCATAAAGCAAAAGTATTCAGCTACTTTACTTACAAGAAATTCATTCAAAATAACATCCCTTGTTTCTGGAGGATACTGTTGCCAGTGGAGAACCATTTCCCCACTGGGTGGATCTTCTCTTCGCTGACCAGCTGGCAGATAGGTAGACCCAGGGTACTTCTGCTTCAAAAGAACAGTGATGGTAGAGGCCACCTTAGGACAAGGTGGATCGACGTCCCATTTGCTGCCAAGTCGACTCGTCATGAACATAACAAGAGAATATATTAAGAATTAACTTTGTCAGTTCATCGATACACATACTCAATAATATTAGGTGTCAAGACAGGCCTGTCAACCTCCCTTCGTGGTTGGGTTAGTCTTGTAGGTTGATGTCCACGTCCTCTACGCTTCCCTGATGATTTCACAACAGATCCTAATAGGGAGTGGCCCCTCTGAGCATCCTCCTTAATGAGTGATTAAAATAAGCATCCAAACATTGCAAATATTTTGAACATGTATATTCATGCAGAAATTCAAACCACGGCACTCCGGCTAAGAAAATTTACAGGATATTAGGAGCTATTTTTTCTTTATATAAACACATATCACATGTGCATGGTGGAAGGTTGAGGCGAGTACTAGGCAAGTTGGATAGTACAGATTAACTTGTCATTGCAGAAGGTGGATATGTGATAGGCATTATGGTGGTATTCTCGAAATCACAGGAGATGTGCAGCTCTCATGTGCGGTCAAGGAAAAAACCAGTGGCAAACTTATAATGAGGTGCGCAGATTTTGCTGGCAGCCTGACAATAATGGTCGTTCGGCAGTGTGGCAAATTTTTAATAGAGGTGTATCCTAGCCATGGCTTCAACCAATACCCACAGGTCGGAACACAGATAAGTGTGCCCAAGTCAGTGGAATGAACTGAAGGTTCTCGCACCTGTTGCCATTGCCCTTGCATATGCACATCATGAAATCGGGCATCTGGTGAATGTGGCTGCTCGTCACCACTTCTATCAAGCCAGTGTTCACCGGGGACCTCTGGAGGGTACAATTGACTGTAGCTGAGTGGGAGTTGCCTATCTTGAGGTGCAGTATGATTTGACACAGGTGGTCCAGTGGCTGCATCAACTCTGCCTGACTGGTTTGAGCTTGCTCGAGGCATTTGAAGCTGAGGCGATGGACTGCGACACAGATTGGAAATGATTTTATCAATGTTTAGATCTAAATCCGAATTACATTGATTCGAAGCAGCTGGCTGCTGAGCAGGCTCATTGTTGATAGGATTTTCTGGCTGCTTTGACAAACGTGCACTACGCCTAAGATGGGGGCCTCCATTTGGATAACAAGGCAAGCCCTTCTTTTTCCCCTTCTGACCACTGGCTGTCCCACCACTCCTTTTCCTCTTCAGATTCCATCCAGTTGTTTTGCTGTGATACTCACCTTGGTCCTGTTCAACACGGTTGACTGGATTTGAGGTCTCTATTGTTTCATGCTGGAAGGTACTTGATACAGCTCGATTTTCATTTATGTGCTCTCCTTGACTTGCAGTGTCCTCCACAGGTTGCTGTTCTTGGGCACGAAATGAATAATTGGAAGGATGAACTTGTGCCCGAGAGGCTGAGCTTGAGTGTACGGGAGGCTCTGGACGTACCACGCCAGTAGATTCAAGACAAGCAGGCAATTTAGTCTTCCTCTCGCTAGCCTTTGCAATAGTCTTACTGAGTGCTTCAATACGTGACTCCTCTCTGTGAGCTGAATAGATACTGGACTCTTTTTGTGCCAACACGGTGTGGATTGCTTCTGTTCTAGAAGAACTGAAGGCCTCCTCTCTATGAACTGAACGAGTCGGGTGATTATACTTTTCTACTTGACCCTGCTGCACAGAAAATAATGCAAAAAGAAGTAAGAAGTAAAAATAGGTGGAGTAGATCTATGCGTAGAAGAGTACAGAAAAAAGGAAATTCTAATCTAAGAGATTCTGCAGAAATACAATTGCATGACTGTCGCTGAAATAGGCAATCAGGACACCCGAATGGTATATTCTATCTATCAGATTTGTCTTCCGTGTCCTAGAAAATCTCCATACTTTATTTGTCTCTATCAAGCCCTCCTCACCAAATCTCTATTAAATTTTTTTAAAAGAAATCTTTCATACTAAGGCAGAGCCGCCAAGTGGCAGACATTAACAAATAGTGGTTTCCTTAATAATAAAAAGACATCATAGCGTCCAATGCGGTGAATCAGAGCCTTTGAGCGGCCCAAAAGCAAATGCAAACTAAAATACAACCATTGTATCACTTGTAACCCAGAAATGCTGCGCCTTGCAATTAAAATGCAGGTGCAGCCTGTTCTTGCTCAACTCGCCATGAAAAATACTGCTATGTAAGACAAGACCAACATCAGGATGCCAGTGGAAGTGGAATAGGGGATATTGCTGAGTTAATAATGACAACTTTTGGGTTGGGACAAAGGCAGAAAGTTAAACTAGTATACCAAGCACGAATAATTCCATTTAATGAAAATGAGTTTTAAGCTAGTGTTTCTGGTGAATCCATATAGGGAAAAGGGGTTTTAAGCTAAAAGTCCTAAAACACCTGATACGCACCTCGAGACGCCGGTGTGGAGATGGCCTCAAAGTAATGCCGGCTGGGGGCGGCGCCAGGACTGAGACTGTGGCGTGGGGCGGCGAGGCGAGGTATACCCGGAGACGCCCGCCGTCGACGGTAAGCTCGACACTGCAAAGAGGGCACGCGAAGCGCGCGAGGCCCGCCGGCACGCTCAGCAGCGCGGAGCAGGCGACGCACGGCAAACTCGCGGGAGCCGGCACAGGCACGGGCACGGGCACGGGTACGGGAACAGGCACTGGCGCCGTGGCGGCGGCGGGTCGGCGGCTTGGGATGGGCAGCGCCCTGCGCGGGCGCGGCGGGGGTGGGGGCATGAGCTCCGGCGGGAGCGCCTGCTGGGTCCCGCAGTCGGGGCAAGCGAACTCGGAGAGCCCCGGCTCCACCTCCAGCGTCTCGCCGCACCCCGCGCACCGCACCTCGACGAATTCCGGCGGCGGCGCCATGACGGCGGGAGCAGTGGTAGGGTTCCGCTTATCACTCTCGGGCCCTTGGGGATAGAGCAATTGAGAGAGAGATCAGTGAGACGCGACGGTCTACCCCTAAAACCGGTCAACCGGAGCCGTCAGGAAAAAGGGCTACGCGCGGGTTTCAGCAAATTTTTAGCCTTTTTTGGATGTTGGATTCTGCTTTCTCCAACTCCAGCTGCGGTCAACTCCAGCTGCGGGTGCATATGGGTAATTGGAGTAGTGAAAAACTTGCGTCAAAAGTCAAAACTCAATCCATTCCATATTTGTTTTGCTCGACACTTTGATTTGAGTAGGGACTCTATGATTTGAATATGAAAAACTTATTGTCAACTCAAATTTGTTCCAATACAAAAACGTCTTATAGTTTAGAATGGAGAGTATTAATTAAAACAATTTAAGGAGTCTTATAAAAGATAACGTATTGGTGGAAACTACAATCTTCATGAAAACCTGTGTAAATCACGACAAAAAAGTTTAAATTCATAAAAAAAATCGCACATGTAGATAATACGATGATACACTACCTTGTAAAAAATCTTATCCAAACTCGAATACGTTTGTGAGATATAAAAATAACAAATATCAAGCTAGAAAGTTGTCTAGAGGATTTGTTAGAAAATTGTTATTTTTCTATCTCATAAACGAATTCAAGTTTGGGCAAGATATTTTACAAGGTTGTGTGTCATCATATCATCTACACGTATGATTTTTTTGGTGAATTTAGATGACTTTTTATCGTGATTTGCATAGTTTTTCACGAACATTGTGGTTTCCACCAGATACGTTTTCCTTATAAAAATATCATAAATTGCTAGGGTTGTTATTGCTGTTTTAAAGTTTTGTTCCTTGATGTTTTAGAGCAACTCTAAGAGGCCTCTTTATATCATTTATTCTTGTTTAGATTTTTTTTGAAATATGTCTTTCAGTAACTTTTAAATTAGATCTACAAATAATGTCACATTGTTTTTTGTTTTTCTCGCTAGCCCACATTAAAAAGCGAGGCTATTTCCCTACAAAGATAAGATATAGATATATTGTTAGAGGTGGAAAGATACATAGAGAGAGCTATTATTATTCAGGGCTCTAAAAAAACTATAATATTTTAGAGAGTGAGTTTGAAAAAGACTCTTAGAGAAATGTTTTTTTATATAGCCATATACATATAAATTCTTCGTTAGACAGTTGCACCCAACCGTTATGGAGTGCAAGAAAGAAAGCTCATGAATGAAATCAATCAAACCTCATATTCATACTTCTGGATAAACCATATCTTTTTTACATGTTTACCATGTCCTTCTATATGTTGTTAAAGGTTTTCCACGTTTTGTTATGCTTTTTTTTTTTCCAAATATATGCGCCTTAATTTCTTTGTATGTCATTAGACCATGCTCTTACTATTTTTGGGTCCAATAGTTACATCTTAAGGGTTGTGCAATTTGAAAACAAAACATTTACATATTTCTGTCACAAAAAAACATTTACATATTTCAGTGTGTTCAAATAAGTCATCTTATATACACTGCAAAAGTTAAATGGACAACTAGCATTCGTTTAGCCAACTAGTTTGCCCGCACATGCTTTTTTTTTAAATATCCTAACTAAATAATCGTTTAGCTGACTGGTGACTGCCATTTAATCTAGCACTTAAATGTCGATTAAGGTTGAAACAACCTCTAGTTTTTTGCGTATAAGTATACTTTGCCTACAGAAGTTAGATGTGGATTTAGCTCTAAATGCTATAACAGTATACTGTATATCGTTATGAGTAATACAATATATTTCAGATATAAAAAAATATATTGTATATCCTAATTTTTTAAAGTTTAACTTAAAAGACATATAATAAAACAATCTCAGTGGGCAGAGTTTTTTGCTCCCAACTATGCAAAGCTGCAGTATACAGTGCCTTCAATTGCTGTCGGGTTTCACCTTTATCCGTCAGAGGAGAGAAGATGACACGCCGTCACCGTCACGCCTCGTCGTTAACAGTTAACCGTTAACCTGTAATCCCCGTAGGCCAAATTGAGTAGCGCCAACCGCCAAATGAACGCGGAGGGAGGAGGAAAAGAAAAA
>Ga0182004_10002202_pt1 | contig 15019 bp, 13 predicted proteins | sample Sormic07211540_1_FD_120479 | JGI IMG/M metagenome (GOLD analysis project Ga0182004, IMG submission 120479) | Endophyte microbial communities from Sorghum bicolor roots, Mead, Nebraska, USA - 072115-40_1 MetaG | ecosystem: Host-associated > Plants > Roots > Unclassified | place: USA: Nebraska...
GCCGGAAGAGGAGAGGAGGTGCGGATTGCCGAACCAACTGCTCGAGGCCTCTGCGTGGGGTTTCGCGCCGCGGGATCTGCGCCGCGCCGCGCCGTGTGATATCCTGTGGTGGTTTTGGCGGGCGGGCGGGGGCGGATTTCGCCGCGGCTCTGTTGGTCGGCTGATTCGGCGAGGCTGGGGCGCGGGGGCGGGCGATCGGGACACTGGAGCTGCGCCCACTGGCTGCGCGCCATGGCCGGGATCGACGCCGGCGAGGGGGCGGCCGCCGCGCCGCCGCCGGAGTTGTCGCCGCAGCAGCGTATCGAGCAGGTTCGCCGCGTTCTCCTTACCCGTGATCCTCCCTTCCCTGCGACCCCGTGCCGGTCTGGCGTAGCGCAGCGGTGGTTGCCTGCCGTGTGCTGCTTTGGTGTTAGGTCCCGTGGCGGCGGGTGATTTGGGATTGTGTTTTTTTTTTACCTTTTTGCGGTTCAGTTGGCTGGCTAGCCTGTTGCCATTCGCTTTGCTGGCGCGACGATTGGTGTATTTACTGTGATAGAAACTGGCGGCGGAGGGAGTTCGAGGGTAGGTGCTGTTTTTTCATGATACTAGGTGGCGCGGAATTGGGAAAAAAATATTAGTTTTTTTACAGTAATGTTACTGGACTTACAGATGGCACTTTGTGTTATAATATTCCTTCCTATTACTACTTTATATAAGAATGTGCCGTTTTTTCTTTTGATTTATAAGATAGGGATGGGAGATTCTTCAGAACGATTCTGTGTTGAACAGAATCAGCTATATGGTTACAATGATGCGAGCTTTGCTTCATAATTAATTAATTAATTTATAAACGATTCATCAAGGCTTTTTAGAAATTTGCTGATGCACAACATTGCCCTCTCCCTGCAGAAGCTCATTCTCTATGGAGTACCTGAAGAACAGCTGCAAGGGCACCAAGAAGGCCTAGTCCGGTACATGGAGGAGCACAAGGAGCAGATACCTGATATTGTGAAGCATATCTTGTCAGCAGGTACTGATTTTTCAGAGGCCCGGAAGGCCTCAAAAAAGGACGCAAACAGCAGCAGCAATGGCGATGTGTACAGTGAGAGTTTGTCATGGCTGCAATGGTTGATGTTCAAAAATGAACCAGGAGCGATGCTTGATGACCTGGAGCGTTCCAATGCAGGGGAGCGTGCTGTCTGTGGGTCTGTCTGGGGGCACAACGATGTTGCTTATCGCTGTCGGACTTGCGAGAGTGACCCCACATGTGCAATTTGTGTCCCGTGCTTCCAGAATGGCAATCACAAGGATCATGATTACTCTATCATGTACACAGGGGGTGGATGTTGTGACTGTGGAGATGCAACTGCTTGGAAGCGTGAGGGCTTCTGCTCAAGGCACAAGGGGGCTGAGCAGATCAAGCCCCTCCCAGAGGAGCTTGCACGTTCTGTAGGACCTATTTTGGACGCCCTCTTGCAGTTCTGGAAGGAGGCGCTATGCCTGCTGCAACCACCCCCTGCAAAGGGTGGTGATAGTAGCTCGTGCAAGAGGATTGCTGAAGAGTTGACAACTTCTATCTCTAGCATGCTGCTTGAGTTCTGCACCCGTAGTGAAAACCTTCTTAGTTTTCTGTCCCTAAGGATCCGTGAGTTCCCGGATATGTTAGATGCATTAATAAGGTCAGACAGGTTTCTTGACAAGAAGGTTGCCAGAAAATTGCATGAGTTTCTATTGAAGCTTATCAGTGACCCTGCTTTTAAGTATGAGTTTGCCAAGGTTTTCATACGCTACTACCCTATCACATTTGAGGAAGTTATTAAAGGCTGTAATGATTCACTACTGGAAGACTATCCACTGATGACAACTTTTTCTGTGCAAATATTCACTGTGCCTACATTGACCCCAAGGCTTGTGCGCGAGGTTGATTTGTTGGGTGTCCTCCTTGGATGCTTGACAGATCTGTTTCTCTCTTGCATCGGTGAGGATGGTCGTTTGCAGGTATGCTTTTGTTTCTGCTTTTTATGTCTCAAAGAATTTAATGCTCATGTGGACCAGCTTCTGGTTTGTTGGCATATTCTCTGAGTTGTTAGTAAATTTTAGGCTGACTAAAGATTATTTTAGGTATGCATCAGTCCTGCTTACTTTTAGCATAATAAATGGATGAATCATAGACATTTGAGGACCAGACCCTTGTTGGTTTCTGTTTTGAGATTTGGCATTGGATTGGAAAAATATTCATAATAAGACAGACTGATTACACTTCTGTCATTTTATATGTCAACTTATCGCAATGTGACTTGTAGAGTGCAAAATTACTTTCTTATGGTCTTGGGATACCCTTTTTAACTTTGTTATTTGCAGACAAACAAATGGGGGAATTTATTTGATGCTTCTATCCGATTACTGGATGATACACGCTATGTGTTGAGTCATGAAGAGGTTTCTAAGCATGTTGCTTATGAGAGGCCTGATCTAACTAGGTCATGGATTAAGCTCTTATCACTTGTGCAAGGAATGGATCCTCAGAAGAGAGTGACAAGTATTCATGCTGAAGATGAGAACGAGCATCTATCTGCGCCGTTTGTGCTGGGGCACTATCTTGGAATTGTCCAGAATCTTATGATGAGGGGATCATTTTCTCCTCCTGATCAACATGAATCAACTGATGTGACAGTTTGCTCCACTGCAATAAAAGGGGTGGAAAGTGCTGAAAATCAGCGGCATGCAAAAGTTGGGAGGGTCTCCCAGGAGAGTTTTGTATCCAATTTAAGCAGCAGAGACAGCTCTTTGTGCTCTGGATTGCCATCACCTGCTGCCTGGTTAATTCTTCAATGCCTGAAAGCTATTGAAAGTTGGCTCTGGCTGGAAAATGATATAGCTCTGAGGAGCAAAATGTCATCCCTTGATGCTAGCAGCAGTGATTCTCACAATTTTATGGCATCGCTTGAAGACCCGTTGAGTTCTCTTAAGGGAAGCAGTTCAAATACAAAGATAGGCATCAAGATAAATGAAGGATCACAAACAGATTGTACTGCAGATTATTATGAGGCATCTAGTTCTCCTGTTCAAGGTCAAGGCAACCGGATGCAGATTGACCAAGAAGGGATGCCTCCGGTTAGTAAAAGTACAGGCAAAGGGAAGATGCATGACGGAAGCAACACTACAGATGTACAGTTGCGCCCTGAGGATGCCGTCACTTATACTCTGACTGATGGTAGCATTTTGTATGCTCATCCAGATTCAAGAATCGAGGAACTAGGAATACTCAATACAAGAGAATGGCCTCATGTTGTCTTCGATGTCAGTTCACAAGAAACATCTTTCCATATCCCTTTGCACCGTATGCTTTCATTACTATTGCGGAAGGCAATGAAGAAATGTTTTGGAGAGGATGGACATTCAGATGTGCAATCCAATGAGTTCTTTTCTCAAATACTTAGAGGTTGTGAGCCCTATGGGTTTGCTTCAATTGTTATGGAGCATCCACTGAGAGTGAGAGTATTTTGCGCACAAGTGCGTGCTGGAATGTGGCGCAAGAACGGTGATGCAGCTATCCTGAGTGCCGAGTGGTACCGCTCTGTGCAATGGTAATTTCATAATGATCTCATGTCAATTCAATGTTCAAATATCAGACCTGATGTCAATTCAATGTTCAAATATTAGACTTCATTTCAATTCTATGTTCAAATAATAGTGCTGAAGTTATCTGGTCCCCATTTTCAGGATTGAACAAGGTTTGGAGTCAGATCTGTTTCTGCTTCAATGCTGTGCTGCCCTATCTTCTCCAGAGTCCTTTGTGCGGACAATTCAAGAGCGATTTGGTTTGTCCAGTTATACCGATTTGGGACTCGCAGAGCAAAACGAGTAAGCCCAAAGCTGCTTGCCTGTTTCTGTTTGTGCTTTGTATTTTTTCTTCAATTATGGCATTACCTTCCATGTATAATATTTATGGTTTGTTGTGGTCACTTCTGTTTCCATCACTGCCGACTTCCTCTGTCCTGAAATATAGTGCATTGTAACTTCTAAAATTTGTACTGAAATATAATATATTCTATATAATGGCTAGGTATAGATTTGGCAAAATTTGTAAAAAGGGAAACCATAATTTGAGGAGAAACTCCTTAATTGAAATAATCCATGGATACATGCGTCATTTGAGTGTTCCCTTAAGTTGTCTTAATTTTTTTAGAATGCACTATTTTACAGGATGGAGGGAGTACTAAGTAAAGTATGATGGTGACAAAAGTTAGCACAACTCATTGCATCTGCCTTGCATCTTCACATCTCTTGTGGCAATGTAATTATGTATTGCTTGTTCTGTCTTTGGGCGCTAGACAGTGTTCCTTCTGCCAGTAGATTTTCTGTAACATGAAAAAGGACACAATTAGGCCAGTCTCAATGGGAAGTTTCATGTTCCAGTTTCCAACGCATCTGATTTTGGAAACAGTGCAGAAGAGTTTCATGGGGATGAAACTCTCTATGCTCTCATTGATCGCGGTAGATTTTTGAGCCGTTGCAAAACTGATCAATTTTTTATCGATCTATATGCGTGCGGGAGATGAAATTGGAGCTGTACGTGCTGGCCGGTTTTGATGTCGTGTGGCCGGTGCAATTTGGAGTCTGCGAGAGGCATGCGCGGTTCAGGAGCTGAGCTGGAGACTTTCGTGTGTGTTAGCACGTGGTTATTTCGGGAAACTGAACAGCCTCTGGTTAGTTAAGTAAACAGCAGCGATTAAATGAATTTTAGCGATTCTCCAAACCTCCTTGGTCTATGTGCGTGAGGCTAAAACTATTAGGACTTTTGAACGGAAGGAGTACACGAGAAAGTCTTAGTGTCTCCAAAACATGGTTAGAAGGAAAGTAGGATACCATGTACTCGATCTGTTATGAACGAGCCGCACTTGTTTCTGTGAAATCCAAAATTATATGTCCATTGATGGCAGTCACTCCCTTCCTTTTTGTTTTTGAAGAAACCACTCCCTTCCTTTTTGTATGAAGTCCTAAAATCTGTGCCATCAAACTTTCTAAAATTAGTTAGTTGTTTAAGATCATCATGGTATGCTATGCTACATGAATATTGTCTTCACAAAAAGTATTACTTTATTAGTATCAATTGGCATTATGTTAGGGAAACTATTAGTCAAAAACACATCTTTGCCAGGCACTGTGTTATCTTGCTGAGCTAGAACTTGTTAGAAGCAAGGCGTTTGGATTCTCAGCAAGCTTACCTCAGGTTCCATGTTGGCAAGCTTACCTTGGGCTGGCGAGGTTTGGCTTGCCCAGCCACACTAGGCGAGGCTAGCTTGCTGGAATACCAAGTGGCCCCTAAAAAAAATCGTTATTCATGAAAGAACGGAGATAGCATTTAGTTGTATTCAAATTCAAAATTATCTAAGGTATTGACGAGGTCTTTGTTATTCAGTTTGGTTAATGTAATCCATGACATCAAAACAACGTGTAAGCCTTGCTTCCTTTTTTGTCTTATCCATATACTAATCATTTACTTACATTTTCATAAAACTGAAGATTTATGTTTGCCACATTTAGGTTCTGATGATATCTTGTTTTCAGGTTTGAGTCAGTTCTAATGCAAGAAATGCTGACTTTTCTTATACAATTGGTTAAAGAACGTCGTTTTTGTGGGCTTTCCACAGCAGACAACTTGAGGAGAGAACTGATTTACAAGTTAGCTATTGGAGACGCCACTCATAGCCAAATTGTTAAGTCTCTTCCTCGCGATCTTTCATCAAGTGACCAACTTCAAAATGTTCTGGATTCGCTGGCAGCTTATTCTAATCCATCTGGCATGAAGCAGGTACTGTCCTTCAATTTCTAAAACACGTTTCTGAAAATAATCCTAAAATGGAGGATTAACATAAAACATTATCACAGGGTAAGTATGTACTTCGCAAATCATGCTGGAAGGAATTGGACTTGTATCACCCACGCTGGAATTCTAGGGAATTGCAAATTGCTGAGGAGAGATATTACCGTTTCTGCAAAATTTCTGCCCTTAATGCTCAGCTACCTCGCTGGACTCATGTTTTTAACCCCCTCAGAAGTATTTCTAACATTGCAACCTCGAAGGCTGTCCTTCAGATTGTTCGTGCAGTTCTTTTTTATGCTGTTTACAGTGATGCATCATCGGCATCACGTGCCCCTGATAATGTTCTTGTGACGGGTTTGCATCTGCTTTGGTTGGCACTTGATATATGTGAATCTGAAAGACAGATACATGCTGGTCAGTATGGCATGAACGTGGTGCAACATGATGATGAATCATGGGTTGTTCTGTCATCTGCAGAAGAGGCTTTCCCCATCTTGACTTACTCCACTGAACTAGTTTCCCCAGTGTCTGACAAAGTAAAGAAAGAAAGCATGTTAACTCTGCTTGTCTCGTTAATGCACAAATACAAAGAAGAGAATGATGCCACCTTTTCTGGATCCAAGTACTGTAATATCCCATCTCTCATTGAAATTTTATTAAAGAAGTTTGCCAAGTTAAGTAAGGAGTGCATGGTTACATTGAGACAAATGGCACCACAAATAGTGCCTTCTACACCTGATCATACCAGTACCAAAGAAAGCCTAGGAACTTCAGATTCCATGGAAAAGAAAGCAAAAGCACGCCAACGCCAAGCTGCAATTATGGTAAGATCTTTATTTGCAAAATTCACATAGTTTAATACTTTAATTATCCTTTTGACTTGTCTCATATTCCACCCTTAGTTAATTGTGAGATCTTTGGAGATGGGCTTACGAAAAATACAGAACTTTATCACTTTATTTTAATTTACAAGGTGCTAGTTCTGTGGTTTCCCTAGTTAGATTTTTATTTGGTTTTTAAACAATATAATGCCTACACTCTGCACTTGTCTCATTCTTAGGTTCTTGAAGCTACTTGCTGACTTTCCTAAAAAAAACTTGTTGACTTTTGGCCTCTCCTAAGTTACACTAAGCACAATTTTGTTCTGTTGTACCATATTTATTTAGGCAAAAATGAGGGCAGAGCAGTCCAAGTTTGCTGAAAGTATGAAGTCATCAGAAAACGAGGGGCATGATGTTACTATGTTGGAGGCAGATGTGTCCAGTTCAACTGGAGTTGTGTCTGAGGAGTCGCTACCAGTTTGCTCTCTGTGCCGGGAGTCAGATTCCAAAAGCCCTCTCTGCTACTTAATCCTTCTTCAGGTAATCACTGTTGACTTGACAACATCTTGCTTTATCTTGTGATACCTCATAGGTTCTTAAAGTATCGATTGTTCTTTCTGCAGTATTTTTGGTGTATGATAAGATGTTTCCTGACCTATATTTAAAACACATGTTAATTCTACTTATTTTTCTTTTTGTTATGCTGATATATGTCAAAGTACCATAGAATAATCTTTCATGTGTGTTCTATAATTCAGAAATCTCGGCTTGCAACCTTTGTTGAGATGGGTAATCCATCCTGGGAAAATCCAGCTCAAGTCAACAAAATTGTATCAGTCAAAAGGGAAGACTCAACCGATTCCTCAGCCTCTGGTTCTTCAACTTCTGAGGAACTTGTCAATGATACAACAGTAGAGCCATCATTTGATATAGACAACATGGAAGTTGATGCCTTTCTTGATTTTTCTAATGAGCAACATCCACTGATTAGATATATATCATCTTTCCCAACTGGGCATAGCAACAGCAATGCAGATGAAAATGTCTCGCTTGAGGCAATTGAGGCTGACATTTACAGTTCTATTTTAAATGATTTATTTGGATCCAGCAATGCACATATTCAGGATAGTGACAAAATGTTGCCATCAAATACTTCAAACATCACAGTTGATACCAAGAGAACTAGAAGCCCCAAGCGTTCAGTGCTGGGAACATATGTTAGTTGCCTTTCAGCAAAACACCGCCATTCTTCTCTGTACGATGTAGCCTCAAAATCTTCTGCCTCTGTAACTACAAGAAACAGGTTTGGTCCTGTTGATTGTGATGGCATCCATATATCTTCTTGTGGACACGCCGTGCATCAGGAATGTCATGATCGATATTTGTTCTCCTTGAAACAAAGGTATGCTGGACCACCCCCATAACATACCCTTTTTGTAACTGTAACTAGTTCTACTAGTTAGGAAATAGGTATGTTACACTGTGCCTTTTGGTTGGGTGTTACATTTCAAAGGAAATCTTTCAGTTATAGGAGTACAAATTCACAAAATGGTGAATTTATAACATTTAGATGATTCATTTAATTTGTGTGGTATAGTTGATTGTTTGCCATCGGATAGTTTCACGATTTACAATTAATTTAGTCAGGTTTCACTCCAGCATCTTTGTTCTAATTTTTTTTCTCTCCATGCCGTTGCCAGATGCCATGTTTTTTAAAAAATAAAAAATTGAAGTCCTTATGGCATGGAATGAAATTGACTTGTTTGATGGCAAAATTGTAAATATGGTATATGGTGGACTTTTTATTTATGGCACTCTAATAGGATACCTATTTAGTGTTTGCGATCTGGAAAGCAGAAACTTAATATTTAGGAGGCCTACATAACTTATGATTATACATATTACTGGCTGGAAAACTTCTGTTGATTTGAGTCTATATCTGTTTGCAGTAACTTGCACATTTATTTATTTACAGATATGTCCGGAGACTTGGTTTTGAAGGTGGTCATATAGTTGATCCTGATCTGGTATGTGTATATATTTGTGTTTATAAAGTTGACTTTTTTTGGTTTTTGTTGATCCTTTGCTTAGACAATTCTTTTTGCAGGGAGAATTGCTTTGTCCAGTATGTCGCAGATTTGCAAATTCCATTCTTCCAGCATCACCTGATTTCTCTGGTAAAACATCAAGGATGGTGAGACCATTTGTTCAAACCTTGACACCTCAAGTTGTTACAACTACATCAGATGTGAATAGAAATTGCTTACAGTTCCCTCGCGCACTATCTCTTCTTGAAAGTGCTGGAAAAATCGTTGGAGAAAGCAAGTTTTTAAAAGCTATATCTGGGAAGCTTAATGAAACTACAAATCCAGCCCTTGATCCTTGTATTCGAAGATTGGCTATGCTTTACTATCCTCGCAGTCACAGCAGTTTTTCACCATCTAAGAGGCTGAACCCATCCTTATTTCTCTGGGATACACTAAGATACTCTCTGGTATCTACAGAAATCGCTTCTCGTGGTAGGATGTCAAGCCACTCTGCTGAATCAAAGTCCTGCTTGGAGTCTTTGCGTGGTGAACTTAATTCATCAAGTGGGTTCATATTGTCCCTCTTGTTCCATGCTGCTCACGCTGCACGGAATTTGAATTGTCTTGAGGTTCTTCTGAGGTTTGAAGGTATCCAACTATTAGCAGGTTCGATTTGCTCTTGTATTTCGGGTTATAAAGACATTCTGAATGCCACTAAGCGAAAAGGTATAGCTCATCCTTTTCCTTTACCTTGTTTAATGTATTTCCCTGCATCTAGATAGTATTTTCCTTCATTTTGGAGTGTCTTCTTATTTCCACTTCTAAATGAATATCATGAGCTTTCTATTTCTTTCAGTGGGCTTTGATAAAATTTATGATTTATTTATAAAACAAGTGGACTCCAGGGATTTTTATAAATAATAAAGTGACCTTATGAGTAATATGTTGGTTCTCAATTGTTATTATTTCTGTTGAGCTGATTATAATGATACATTGGTTCTTAATTGTTACTATTTCTGTTGTAGAACAGATTAAATTGCTTGTTTGCAGTGTTACTATTGTCTTGTTGCTTTCCCTTTTTTTGCTGATTGGCATACTGGGCATAATTGTTTGTGCTGTGCTGGTTAATTGTAACAGTTTCTGTCTTAGAACATAACAGGTTTCTTTTTGCTTGTGTTACCATTTGCCTTGTTTGCTTTATTGTGCTGATTTGTATACAGCAGAGCAGGCAATATAACTGAACCTTTTTAGTTATTTCAGTTCTTATCTTATGTATAATAATTATACTATTTTTCCCTTATGGAAGCCCTAATGCTGTATTTCCTTTTTTGATATTGGCGGTGGTTGTTAGTTTTATATTTTTATCTAACCAAGATCCTTGTTGATTTAACATGCAAAGCGAAGAATTCTGGTCTAGGGCTTGCTTACATTTGCATGAAGTAACCAATAAAGCCTTATAACCTTAAATTTGCATCCCACACTTTGTGACATCATGACATCTTCTCAATTTATGTTTGTAAAACAAATGCTTAGGTAAAGAGGTTTCAAGATACTTTCATACAGACCTAAGCATTCATTAAAGGAAAAATAAAACAAAAGGGTGCATACCAGGTCTTGTAGGTTGTGTACCTGTCAAGAAGGCTCTATTATATTGTATGTGAGAGTAGATGTGGCCTAATCTAAAGCCATTTTTCTTGCTTAGTTCTAATGTGTTTATCATAAAATGCTTACATTTGATTGTAGTATTTGGTCTTAATGGTCTGAACATGCCAAAATGTCATATCGGGTATCCTGGAAGAAACAGGAATTATTCTGTATCCTATGAGATCATGTCTCCTAATCACTTGTGGAATGTTTATTTAGTTATCACTTCTCACGTCTTCATCCTTAACAGGCTCTTTGCCATCGATGATTGATCCAGCCAGTGAGGGGGGCCTCTTCCCTGATATCCAATTTTGGAAACAATGTGCTGATCCAGTTCTTGCTCAAGATCCATTTTCTTCTTTGATGTCAGCACTTTTCTGTCTGCCTGTTCAGTTTCTGTCATCTGCTGAATTCTTCATCCCTTTTGTCCATCTGTTCTATGTTGTTTGTGCCATTCAGGTATGCTGTTTTGCATTGCTTCCTCTCTATGTTTGCAGTTTGTATGTTAGTTTTATTAATTTTTAGCTTGTTTCAACATCAGCAAAGCTTTTTAGTCCCAAGCACATTGGGGTAGGCTAGAGCTATCAACGAAAAGGCAAAAGTTAGAGAAAATAGAATAAGTATATGTAAGGCATGAATAATAGTGATGTTGTTAAGGGGGTCTGAAGCCTGTTCATGGTTCAGGCATGTGAATAGTTGCTTTCCATCATGGTTCAAGAACAATTTATAGCTTGCAACTACATGATTTTGATGTAGGCCCTGATAACATGCTACGGGGAGGAAACTTTTGATCGATCAAACTTCAATGACTGCCTTCTTAATGATGTTTGCAAGACAATGTCAGGATTTGATGTTGCCAGAGAGTATTTTGTATCCAAATATATCGATCCCTGTTGTCATCCAAAAGACATGGTCCGCAGATTAACATATCCATATCTTCGGAGATGTGCATTGCTTTGGGAGCTGCTAAGATCGTCTGCCACATCGCCCTTGTACGACGGTTCCAATATTTGGGAAGGATCACATCTTTACTTGAGTAATAGCACACAAGACGGCAGTTCTTCACTGGCAATGGAACTGAACGGATTAAGAGAATTGGAAGACCTGTTTCAGATTCAGTCACTGGATCTGATTCTCCAAGATGAATCTGTACACATGCTGGCCTTAAAATGGTCTCAACATTTCTGTGAAGATTACAATCCCCGTAAATATAGAGGCACTCTCTTTTCTACCCCTGCAGTTCCATTTAGGCTGATGCAACTACCAGATGTATACCAGGTTCTCCTAGAAAGGTTTGTTCTGGTTCTTGTAAGCTGGGATAAGATTTTATGCGAGCTCTGCCTTTTTTCCTGGAACTGATGGCTTATTATTTTTCCATCTAGATATGTCAAGATGCAATGCCCTGATTGTGGCTTAGTGCCTGATGAACCGGCATTGTGTTTGCTTTGTGGCAAACTATGTTCGCCTAGTTGGAAACCATGCTGCAGGTGATAGAACTTTGATTGTAAAAGTTCCTATTACCTTGTGTTGTGCCATAATTTATCAAATGCCTATCCTAATTTTATTTATTTGTAGGTCTGGTAAATGCCAGAATCATGCATTGCAATGTGGTGCTGGTATTGGCATATTTCTTCTAGTGAGGGTACGTCCTAGCTCATTACTTTTGTTTCCTTGAACACGCAGGAGAGCTGCATATCTTTTATATTAAGAAGAAAAGGGACATGAGAAACCCCAAATAACAAAGAACCACCCTAGCTCATTACACATGATACTATTTTGTCCAGTATAACGTCCTCTGTTCTTTCTTATGTGAATATGCTTCAATTTTGATTGGTCTTCTGCGCAGAAAACAACAATCCTGTTGCAGCGATCTGCTCGTCTGGCCTTTTGGCCGTCTCTATACCTTGATGCTTTTGGAGAGGAGGTATTGCTTAATTTCCTAATGTTTTGTTTTTCTTATATGGACTTATAGCTGTTTGTTACATTCTCCGCTTGAAATTTTACCTCCTGCTGATGAATCCACTTATGAGCTTCTCCACCACACAGCAGCAGTTCATTTGTCCTCAAAATCAGATGTATGCTTCTATGATGAAAATGAAATAAAATGTTCCATATGTGAAATCTTTAGATGTTTGATTTTTTTCCTCGAGAGCGAAATTGATTTCAAATCAGCTGAATGACCATCAATGGATGTGACAGATATCATTTGTATCTAGTCATAAACTACCACCCGTTATCCTCAAGAATTAGTGAAACTCTTACAATTGAAAACTGTGCATTGAGGAAAATGGGCATTCTTTCATGACAATGTGAGCTTATGCTCTTTAGTCTTTACCTTTTGGGATGTTTGGAACTTTGGATGCAGGATCATGAAATGCAGAGAGGAAAGCCTTTATATCTAAGTCAGGAAAGATACACAGCCCTGACGTATTTGGTAATCAGTTCACACCCTTTCCTCTATGCTTTCTCGACTTGATGTTTTATATTAGCAAAAAAACGAGGTCCAACTTAGGAGGAACTAAGTGTTTTTTCATTAAGAAATTTTGCACCCAAATTCAAGCCGAGAGGACTTGAACCTGGGTGGTTGGGTGCATGACCACACCTCCCACCCAACCAGTTAGAGCTAGGCTCACTTCCTGACTTGATGTTATTTGGAATTTGCACCTTGATTATAAATGCATACATGTCCTTTTTGTGTGATAGGTGGCATCTCATAGCCTTGACCGAACTTCTGAAGTTCTTCGGCAAACGACCATCAGCTTTTATGATTGAGTCCATTTTCCAAGGAACAATGTTCAAAGGTTTGGATTATTTATATGCCTCGTTTGATTCTATAATATGGAAAGATTGGCATCTTTGTTTTCCCCCAGTACCCCCTTTGTTCTTTATATTCGTTGCTCACAAACTTCAAACTTGTAATGCTTAGTTTGCCTGCCAAAAAGATGTAGTTGGGTAGCAATAGGCGTATTTTCCCCAGGTTAGGTTATTATGTGGTCACTATTTGCCTCTCTTAGTAGGCTTATTACACAAGTCTTAAATCATTAAATATGGAAAGAACAGAAGGAATGATCTTATCATGTGTATTAGATAGATCCAATTGAGCAAGTAATCTGCTGTCAGATCACCCAGCCACACACTACCATTAGTCAGAATGGTTGTATTTGTATTCATCAGTGTCCATTCTCTGGCATGCTGTATTGATTTCTACATGGTTTGTTGTTGATTTGTCGTCTGCTTTTTCAGGATCTTGTGGTTGTGAATATTGTGGGAACTGTAGTGCAACTTGGTGTTGATCCTCTCCGGTGATTAACGAAAGTATTACCTCAACCAAAGGTTACACCCGCAAGTTCTTTTTGCTAATTATTATGCTCGATGCTATATCCTGCCTGCTCTGTTTTCGTCTGTGACCGTTTCTCTCTTCCAGGTGGTGTAGATCCTGCAGGCTTGACGCCATTCGTCTTCTGTGGTGCACTGGACCTGCTGCCCCCATGTGCCTAATGTACAGTTGTTTTCATTCTTTTCTTTGTTTTACTATTGTTATTATGGCCGGTGCTCACAAAATGGCTACAGCTGCTGACCTTGTAACGTTTAACGATCGACTGCATGATCTGTATGTACAGTGCATAGCATCGGATTGGTGTAGTTTGTCAGTATGAAATGCAGTCATCCAGGTGCCATTTGATCGTCACCGAGTTTTATTTACCATGTTACCCTGTGATTTGGTGAATCTTGTTGAACCTGCGTGTTCAGCGGGAAGCGAGGCTATGGGTACACATTTGAATGAGATAAGATACTCGGCACGGTATTTCCTTACCTAGCAATTGCTTGACGGACGGTTCGAGGGGTCAGGTGGTTGGGGCCCAAATCCCCGTCCACCTCCATTGAGTTTCACTGCCTCCCTCACCCACCAGTCTCGATCAGCAGGACAGCAGTTCCCACCCACACATCCTTCGTCAACTTGAGTTTGGATGTTGTTGGATTTATCTAAATTTCACCTCAATTTACCCAAACACTTGGATTGGTGTGTTCTCAATTACATCCAAACAACGTCATCCAAACTCATGCGCTTCCGCATCCTGTTCTTTCATTAAAGGAGGCATAAATGTTTACCTTCCAGAGGTTTCTGCCAACATTTGTTGCCCTTCATTGTTGCCAGGAATAAAACCGTTGGAGAGCTCTCCAACTGAAGATCTTGATTTTACCTGGCAGGTCTAATTTCCATAATTGTCTCCATGCTTGACTTCTACTCGCACCACTAGTGTACAACGTGTGAGTTCTTGGCCCATATTTACTTCTCCATTGGCAATGATAAGCTGATTTCATCGAGAACGTCAAGTAGCCAAAAAAAATGCAACATAGTCTTCTCTTCCCGGGGTGAGTGGGATCTGCAGGATCCAGTTTGCATCAAGTAGCCAAAAAATTGACTTCACCAAGTCGACGTACCATGTTGTGTTTGAATTCGCATCGTTTAGTAGAACAGTGTCACATGGAGCACGTATTTCTATATCCTTTCTTATTATAGTAATAGTAATTTTATAGTAAAAAGATGTTCTCTAATAGTTTTTTAAAATAGATCTCCAAATATTGCAAGAGTCGGATTAAGCAATAAATATTTTAGTGTCTTCTAATAGCTTTCTCTAAATAGATCTTCAAATATTACAAGAGCCAGAGATTAACTCTGGAATACGTATAAGATATAAAAGAAATTGTTGAGAGATAAA
>Ga0182004_10002203_pt1 | contig 15018 bp, 19 predicted proteins | sample Sormic07211540_1_FD_120479 | JGI IMG/M metagenome (GOLD analysis project Ga0182004, IMG submission 120479) | Endophyte microbial communities from Sorghum bicolor roots, Mead, Nebraska, USA - 072115-40_1 MetaG | ecosystem: Host-associated > Plants > Roots > Unclassified | place: USA: Nebraska...
AATACCGCAGGACACGAAGAAGATGTCCAAAATGAACAGAAGTTGGGGCACAAACAAACTGACTCAAAATATGAACTGCATGAGCAATGTCAGGCCTGGTGACAGTGAGATAAATGGACCATATGGGCCTACAGGCCTATAATATAAGAGTCTTCACAGTTAACAGGGAGGAGCTGCTTGGCCTTGGCGATCTGCCGGGCCAGTACATCGGCCGCACACGCTCGCGCTCCCAAGCGAGGGCGGCCACACGCACACGGGCCTGACCTTCCGCAGCAGCAGCCCGAGCAGTGATGAGGGCGGCGGCGAGGGCGGAGTCCGTGGCGTGGAGGGTGGAGGTAGTAGGCAGAGGTGGCGGGGCGGGGAAGGGAAAGGCAGCCGCGCCCATCGGCATGCTCAGCCCACCTAGGCCCATCGGCATGCCCAGGTCTGCAGGGACAACGCCTGCACTTGGTGGCATGCCCAGCCCAGCGGAGACGGCTGCAGCGACGGCGGCGGCACTGGGATCTGCGGCCTCGGCAAAGCCTGCGCCCGCGGCCAGGCCCGCTGCTGGGAGGCCGCCTGGAGGACTAGCGGCCGCGGTCACGCCCGCTGCGAGGAGGCCGCCTGGAGGAGGAGCAACCGCGGCCATGCCCGCTGCGGAGAGGCCCCCTGCGCCTGGTTGAGGGCCACCAGTGGCCGCGGCGGCCGCGCCTGCCTTCGGGGAAGGAGCAGTAGGGGCGGCGTAGGGGGCGCCCGGGGCAGCAGCGACCTGCGCCCGCGTGTAGGCAGGGAGTGGGAGGAAGGAGTGGAAGTAGGTAGGAGAGGGAGGAGGGGGAGGGCGGCCGGCCATGGCTGCAAGGGCGGCGGCAGCGCGCCGGCCGGCGGCTGGCTGGGGAGGAGGGGAGGAACCAGCTCGATACCATGTTAGAATTAGGTTTTCCTTAACTTGGGCCAACCCTAACCAGGGTGGCAATATGGATGCTATACATGGGCCTCATGGGCCTGAATACTCATACTCTAACAGGGAAACACATTTTTTTGGAGGACTGCAAATTTATTTCTTACTTTTGTGCAGTTGTGCCACGCAATTCTTGCGCTAGCATCTGATAGTTCACTTATGGCTGGTCCAATAAGTCTATATAGTCATTCAAGTACACATCATTAGCAGCAATGTCCTATGACAGTGGAACTCAAATGGCATTACTCAACAGTCATCTCTTGTGTTCTCTATACACATCCATGACTTACTCTTGCCTCTCATATATTGTTGTGACTGCTTGAATTAGCAATTGATTTGTGTGTGGCATCTCTCTGTTTCTTTTGGATTCAGGATTACCATGCTGTTGATATCCTATTAGCAGAGATTGATGTGTATGAACTTTTTGCTTTCAAGCATTGTGTGGGAAGAAGAATACAGCTTGCCCTTTGTAAAGGTACTTTACGACGACCTAAGATTCAGTTCTTTTGGAACTATTATACATAGCGGTATACTTGTAGTTTAGTTTATACTGTACATGCCTTCTGAAATACACAATGATGCTATTGTTTTCTATTATTTATTCCTTTTGTTATATGATCTGAATGAAAGAAAGAAAATGCCTCAAATACATTCTAATACCATTTGCAATAAACAATACCAATACAGCATGCTATTTCAATATTGCACTAGCGCATATTGGCTAGCATGGACTGGCATAGGTTGATATGGGCGATATATTACCAGATATCTTTGTGTAATATTTTCCTCACAAGTGTCATGTGGGGCAAGAGAGTCACCTGCAGAGCAAAGAAGGCAGGCACAGCAAGCCAGGAAAGTGGCTTGAATGGCTCCAATTTGGGGAAATCCTGGGTGCACCATTAGCTTGTGCTAATTTAGAAGCTTAGCAAGAGTGATTGTGAGAGAATTAAGGGTGAATTGGGCTGCCTAATGGCTATGTAACCATGAGATACCCTGGGAATAGTCCTCTTCCTTGTCTCATCTTCTCCAACAACATAGGGAGCCGAGGTGTAAAACCTCGCCCTGACTCTACCCGCGGCTACGCCCTGCGTAGCCAAGGATTGCCGTCGCCGGCACCTCCACTACCCCCTTACCGGCATCATAACAACAATGAGGTTCCTTTAACAACTAACATCGTAAAAGATTTTATAGAGAGAATAAATAATGAGACCCAAGTGGAAATTAGATGAGGATGTAACTCAATATGAAATGATATATCTCCTTGTATCATGTAAGTGGTGAAACGAGTGTGTGGATGAAGTTAACCTCAGCTTCACAGGGTCAACCACAGCCTTATATCTTCAATTTGTTTATAGCTAAGCTCGATTAACTAGCTTGTGTGCTTATTTAGTTATTTTCACTCTTTCTTGGCTGCCTGTTGCATGCCGCTTCTTTCTACCGACCTTTCACCTATACAGGCTGTCTTCTTTTCCTACACCTCTTTTTCTCTTCATTCTTTTTTTAATAAAATAAATGCACAGTAGGGGCCTCCCCTACTGTATTTCCTTGCAGTAGTCCTAGTTGTGCAATGTACAGAGACCTAGTTGTGAACTTCCCTGATGAGCTTCCACATTACCCTGTCCTCTAAATCAGTTAAGTCTACATTGTCCAACTCCATGAGCTCATTCAACTTATCTCTCTCCACTGTTCCAGATCTTCTAAAGATTAGATTCCAGTCACTCCTTCCTGCTTCAGCCACTCTGATGTTCAGCTCATTACATACATATCCTGCATGGGTTTGGAAAAAGCAGTTTTCAGAGAACTCTCCGTCCACAATACCAGCCATTCACAGCATGCAGTCCTTGCCAAAACTGTGAACCTCCTTTACCAGAGGTTTGGCAAAGGCTTTTACCATTCAAGTATTTCCTTTTCAACAAGTTCAAATACATTCTTTCCTCTCCACTTTGTAACTTAAAGATCCGCTTAGCTGCAGGGCTTGGTTCATAAATCTGGTGTCTATGAAACCCAAACCACCAAACTCCTTTTGTTTGGCTAAGGCTTCCCACTTAACCAGGTGATTCTTGTTGCCCACTCCTTCCCAAAAGAACCTACCTCTAGCTGAGTCAATTCTCTGATGCTTACCTTATGCAGCCAATAGAAACCCATTGTATACATTGGAATACTTTTTAAGCTGGAATTTATTAGAATAGTTGCCTCCATAAGATAAATGACTATATTTCCAGGCTGCCATTCTGTTCTCAGTTTTCACTGGTGCCTCACTTGACTCAATCTTAGTCAGCCTCTTGTCGCTGATAGGTTTTTTTTCTCGAAAACGCAGGAGAACTGCGCTTCATTATATTAAGAAGAATTAAAGGGGGAAGAAACCCCGTACAACGCACACCACACCACACCACCACACCCAAGATACTTCATTGAGAGCTTGCCCAGCTAATTGAAAGTGTCAGCTATCTGTATCACTTCCCACCTCATAATTTATTCTCATCCCTGACATTTCTTCATAACATTACAGCAAGAAATTCAAGTTAGCCAAGTTTTGTAGGTAATTCTAAAAAAAACAGGATAGTATCATCTGCATATTGTGGATGAGTCAAATCTCCGTCCACCAAATTTGGTAATAAATGTCAAGGGCCTGGTGATCTAGGGTAGCCGGCCCCTGACTCCGTAGTTCGTAGTCCGGTGCCGTGTCTTCTGATCGCGGAGGTTATGCCCCTCTTGGCGGCTCGGGCTTGAGAGTGTTTAGGGAGAGAGAGACAATTGGGATAATTGATCTTGCTTAACCAATCCATGATTGAGTTACAGAATATATGGCCCTTAGCCCTCAAATCTAGCAACCAACTAGGAAACCAATTATTTGGAAACTAACTAACTTATCTGGAAACAACTACCCACGCCGATCCCCTCCTAGCCACTGATTGCGGCCTGGGCTGGCTCGGCAGCTTCCTGGTGCGCGCGTGCTGCGCGCTCTGCAGCTCTGCGCACGTCGCGAGCACGGCGGCGCCTAGTGTATGTTTTTCCCCAGATGACAATAAACCAGTAATCACTCCCTTATTTCCAGCTGTCTTCAAAATCTCTGCTAGAGCATCAGTGACCAGATTGAGAAGCAAGGGTAACAGAGGTTTCTCTTGTCTTAAACATTTTAAAATTAAAACTCCTAAAATATTCACCTCTCTCCACATTGAGATTAATAGCACCCTCTCTCTTCACACTGCTTTCATTACCCAATGAATCCACTTCTCCTAAAAACCTTTTCTGTGCAGTAAATGTTCAAGGAAAGACCAGCTTACCTTGTCATAATCCTTCTGAAAGTCTAGCTTCGACACAATCCCTGTCTTTTCCTTACACCTCGACTCATGCAGTACTTCATGTACAATCATTGCCCTTCCAAAATGTCTTCCTGGTATGAATGCAGTTTGTGTTTCTGAGTGCTTTCTGTTTGACTCTAGTTAATCTCGGAGTTAGAACCTTTGTAACAACATTATAGATCACATTTGAAAGACAAATTGGTTGATATTGTCTAATACCTGATACCTGTGGCAACTTTAACCCTAGGGATTAAAGTGATCATTCCATAATTTAGCTGCAAGATTCAGCTGACCCTCATGCAACTTATTCAACATTTTGACCACATCACCTCTAATTGTGGTCCAAATTTGCTTGAAGAACAGTACAGTGAAGCCATCTGGCCCTGGGGCAGTATTGGTTTTCATGTCTTGTCTTGTGCTGCTACGTTCAGTTCTATCATTGTGAGCTGATTTGTCAATTCTCTGTTACCTTGGTCTGATACATGTCAAAATAGTTGTAGTTCTATGGGTATTGGGTCAAAATAGTTGTAGTTCTGTGATATTTAGGGCCTGCTTGGTTCCTAGCCAAAGTTCGCCACAGCAAGCCTGTGGTGGCGCCGAAGTTGCGGCAGCAAAAATTCACGCCACACCTTTGACGAGAATTACTACTGCTAGCTAGTGCAAGAGATTCTGGCTCGCCAGACTTGTGAAAAGAACCAAACAGCAGCTTTGACAGAGTGTGCCCGACAACCAAGCACGCCCTTACTATTTGAAGTAGGACAATAGGTACATTGGAGCTGCAATGTTATGTAACCAACATCTGTTGCGCCCAGGGGAGCTGGTACCCTTGTTAGCCAAAATACCATGTTGTAATGTTTCAAAAATCATATATGTAGTACACATAAAGTGAAGTATAGCCGCAACGATTCAGTTTGAAATTCATCCTAGATGCCAAGAAACAAAATAGACAAGCAGTCAAACTGCCACTTGTTCATCATGTTCTGACAGTGACACTTCTGTTTTTTTAATCTCAACATCAAAGATGAATTTCAAACTGAATTGTTGTGGCTACACTTAACTTCAGGTGTACTACATACATGATTTTTGTGATGATCTTTGAAACATTGCAACATGGTATTTTAGCTAACGAGGGTGCCATATACTTTTAGTATCTGTTATTAGAAGTTTACTAATCACATTACACAAATAAAAGACCATATTTTGTATAAAATTTACAAGTGATATAGTTTCCATTGTTTTTATTTCTTGAGGCTTTGAGTTTATGGTGGCATACTGGCATTTGGGCTTGAGTTTTGTGTAGTTCATATATATTTTCTGTTCCATAAAATTTTAACCTTTTCCAATTGGAAACTATATTCTTCATTACACAGAACTTGATGAGAGGATGCATGACCTGAAAAAGGAACTGGAGGGTTACAACACTGGAGATTCTGATGAAATTAACAAGAAGAAAGCTCTTGATGCACTGAAGAGAATGGAAAACTGGAACTTATTTAGAGATACTAAAGTGGTTAGCTTTGTAAATTTATTTATTGAAAACACATTTTAAAATAAGTGCATTTTAATACTAAGCTATTCAATGGAAAACTCAGTTAATGTATTAGTATTCTGATGACAGTTGAATCTTTTGATACCAGGAACATCATAGTTACACAGTGGCTCATGATTCATTTCTTGCACAACTTGGATCTATGTTATGGGGCTCTATGAGGCATGTAATTGCTCCTTCTGCCTCTCATAGAGCGAACCATTACTATGAGAAGTTATCATTTCAGTTGTATTTCGTGACACAAGAGGTATATATGCTGGTGCTTATATTTTGTATACTCAGTAAACCTATGTCTTTATATTGCTTATGTCATTTTGTTTTATTTTTTTCTGTACAGAAAGTCAGGAGCATAAAGCAGTTACCTGTTAATGTAAAATCCATAACGGAGAGCCTGAGTTCTGTGCTACTACATCATCAAAAGTCCATGTTTAGCCAAAACATGTATCTCTTCTTCATTCTATCATCTAAATATGTACTCATATTTCTTGCCTCAGCAAGAGCTGACAAAATGCTTTTTAAAATAATATAATAATATGAAGTAGAGTTATGAGAGGATTTTAAATAATCAAAATGAAATCTATATATCAAAGTTTATGCATCTTGCTAGATATCTTTTGTTACTTTCTAAATTCTAATAGTTCATTTGGAGCGAATCACTGAACTTATTAAACTAACCATGGTAAGAGATTTGTGTAGAAATCACTGTAGCACGAGACAGCTCTTACCTCAACCTAAAATAAATGATTACTTCACCTGAAAAAGGTTTACCTTTGTTTGGTGTGTATTTCTTTTACGGCTTCTTGACATCCAATGAAACTATCTTGAATGAAGATTGTAATGTCTGAAAACTTGTTGTAAATTAGTTAACATTTTTTCCAGTCCCAAGGTGTTGAAATTATGCGTGTCGATATGTAGGCTGTCATTGTCAGAGGATCCATCATTGATGATGGCGTTTTCAATGGCACGTCGTGCAGCTGCAGTGCCACTTCTTTTAGTTAATGGCACCTATAAGTCAACTGTTAGCACATACCTTGATTCTGCTATTCTCCAACATCAGCTACAGAGGCTAAATGAGCACAATTCACTGAAAGGTATATTTAATTTTCTACTTTGTGCTTTTCATGATCCAGAGATTGAAAGCTGCTGGTTCTGAATTATTTCATTCAGTTCAGTACACCTACAAGTGTGTATAACTTGTTATTCAGTTTGTGTATGTGTGTGCTCACTTCTTGTCTAGGAAACTTGCAAAGTAATTTCTGTGGTCTGGCCATAGGCATCACCAGTGACCTACTCAAGCTCAAATGTCTATATTTTGTTTCTATATGCAGGAGGACATTCAAATCACAGGTCAACATTAGAGGTCCCAATATTCTGGTTCATACATAATGAACCCCTATTACTGGACAAACATTATCAAGCCAAGGCTCTCTCAAATATGGTTGTAGTAGTTCAGTCAGATGATGATTCCTGGGAAAGCCATTTGCAGTGCAATGGAAGACCCATCTTATGGGATTTGAGGTTAGATTTCTAATATTATGTGAAAGCAATAGAATTGCACTGGAAATTGATAGAGTAATTAGGAGGCCAATAGGCAAGGTACATATATAGGAAAGGAGGACCTTGGGTTGGTTTATAGAAGTATGACCACCATCTGATCTCCTTGCCTAATATAACATCAATCAATCTATAATTAGCCATAGGCCAATGGCCCAACCCAAGTGCCTATGCGGAGGGTGGTGGGTGAAGGCATCGAGCGATGAGCCATGTTGAGTTCTTCAAGCGGACACCGTCCTTGATCAACACCTCGCTCCCGCGCTCGTCGAGCTGCCCGATGCTTGAACGTAGTTGTGGGATGTAGTACACATCCGTCAGCGCACGCTGCTTGCCGTTCCCACCCGTGAGCCGTTGCCAAACTTCACCGTGCCAGTCACGTTCTTGTTGAACTCAGAGAAGACCGCCCCAGAGTGTTGCTGGCGATGGAGTCCAGGTACCATTTCTGCTCCTGCTTGCCGCCCACACGTCCGAGATGGACTTGGGCGCGTGGCTCGTCGAGGTCGACGGTCTTCAAAGCTTTCCCATGCTCCGCGGCCATCTCCTTTTTTTCCTTTGTGCCTCGACATTGTGCAGTGCACAGAACATCGCCATCAGGAGTGTGGCCTCATCATCGTCATCAGCCTGCGCGAGATGAGCCTCTGCCTTTTTCTCCTGCTTGCGGTTTGGGCACTCCTTTGCCCAGTGGCCCGTCTCCCCGTAGCGCCGGCAGGCATTGGGGTCGACCTTTTTCTTCTTCTTCTTCAAAGAAGCCTTGCCACAGTCCTTGCCGTCGCCACCGTAGCTGGAAGAGGCTTCACCAGACTTCTTTTCCTTCATCCGAGCAGTCCACTCCTCTGTCAGCAACAGCTTGCCGCTGTCCGTCGTTGCCGTGACCTGCTCCATGCGCTCATCCACCGCCCGCAGATGACCAGTCACATACTCATTGGTGAGGGTGGACAGGTCCAGCATCGTCTCCATGGAGAGAGCGATCTGGATGTACTTCACCGGCATGGAGTGGAGGTACTTGGAGACTGCATCTTCTTCATTGATGGTGATGCTGTGGCTCCCTAGATGGCTGATGAGTGATTGCAGTCGGAGGGAGAAGTCTCTACTGCCTCACCGTCGCGGAACTTGATGTTGGCGTACTCCTGCTTCAGGAATTGGGCCTTCGCCTTCTTTGCATGATCGGAGCCGATGCACATGGCCACGATGGCATCCCAAGCTTCCTTCGCAGTCTTCTTCGCCCCCAGTGGCTCTTCTTCATTGTTGGTGCCCTTGTCAATGGCGTTCCAGAGCCGTCGGGCCCTGAGGTTGACCTTCATGGTCACCGCCCACTGGCTATAGTTGGTGTGAGTCAGTGTCGACCAACTGGTGCTGCTGACCTCCCGCACAATCGCACAATGACCTCCTGTTGTGGCTGAGCAGCACCGGCAGCACCGCTGCCATTGGCTGTCTCCGAGTCCGAGTCACCCGCCATTGCTGGCGATTAGCCTGGCGACGTAGCTGTACGGCTCCGATACCACTTGTTGGTCCCAGGATTTCCTGCACAGCTAAGCAACTTGCTTACCAGCACACCCACACACACCGCTTTAGGTAGTTTTTTTTATTTTTTATTTACAACAGGTAGAAGGGGTTGAGCACAGATCACACACACACACACTCTGAAACTCTGAATGTTCTGCCCTTTTCTATTGCATTGGATGTAGTATATATACAACTCTTGTACCAACTATAAGGTACACAAGAGTATGGCTGAGTACAGCCCCAACTACTCATAGTACTACAAGTACCTTGCTTAGATCAGCCCACTACCAAGACATGGCTGATGTAGTTTCTACCAACCACTAGTACTAGATGGCCTATTGCCTTACAAGCTACAGCATTAGGGAATGGACAGCCATGCTGACCAGTTCCTAATCCTTATCTGCGGCAAAGAGAGAATTGGGGAGCAGTAGATGTCTTATAATTCTGACTTAGCATTTGCTGCAACTGTATTAATGCAACATTATTTACTGACAAACAGGAAACCAGTTAAAGCTGCTATTGCTGCAACTGCTGAGTATGTATCTGGTCTACTTCCTCCACATTTGGTTTATAGCCATGCTCATGAAACTGCAATTGAGGTTTGTTGCCTCTTTATATACATTTGTTTTCTTATCTGTAAACAAAGATTATCTGCTGTAAAATATTTGAATTCCCAATATGTCAATTTCTTGCTCCTTTTGCGTTTTGAGTACTACTAGCAAATATGACACAAAAAAAAGCTATCCAACATTCCACTTGTTGGCTGCACAGCTACAACAGCTGCAACAACTTAAATTCGTATAAGTGCTACCTTTTTATGTTCAGCAATCACAAACAAACGGGTCCGTTAATAGAAATAAGGACGTCAATATTACATATCTATTTACTTTTTATCCTTTCTACAAAATTTAAAAGTTATACTTTATTTTGTGTTGACCATAGTGTTTATAATATAAGGCCCCGTTTGGTTTCCTCCGGTAAAGTTTAACTCTTGTCACATCAAATGTTTGGACACATGCATGAAATATTAAATATAGATTATTTACAAAACTAAATCTACAGTTCCTATTAAACTTTAACACCCCCAACCAAACACCCCCTAAGTAAATGTTAGTAATAATGTATAATAATGTCTTAATAATTCTGTGTTCGATTAAAATATAACCTTGATGTATTTTGTTGTTGTAATGAACAAAAAATATTTACTTGTAATTATATTGTAATTTTAGTTTTCATACTATTTATGTGTTCATATAGTTAGATATCAAGTTCTGTGGCTTCTTTTGAGTCTACACAAAAACATCTAAATATCTTATTAAAGTCGGCAAGGGGTTAGTCGTCATCATTTCAATAATTGGTCTCTCTATTGATGAGTACGAAGTATGACCGAGATCTCTCTCGATTTCCACAAGTCAGCATTTGTTGAGAGTTGTACTGATATATATGAACAACTTGGAAATTTGTAGTGGTATATGCGGATAACTGGAAGAACATTTAATTTGATAAGATTGGTGACAAATATTTCAATTTAAATTGTGATTAGCTAGTCCTACTGATTTATATTGTAGTAATAATTTATTGTAATAATTTATTCTAATCAAAATTACATTAAGAGCTTAGTGATAGAAATATTTATTTATTGTAGGTAATGGTCAAAGTTTTGAATACCCGTGTAAGCTGTAATCTGTTGCTGTCCTGTCTTCCTTTCCCAGCTGCAGCAAAGACTTTTGGGTCAGCTTGTGCTGTCCATCTCTTGTGCTGTAGCAAGTAAGGCAATAGGCCACTTAAGTTACAGTTGGTAGAAGTACATCAGCCATGGTAGTGGGCTGATACTTGAGTGGACGTACTAGGAGTAGGTTGTTGGTGTACTCACCATACCTTAGTGTACCTGAGCTCAGCACACACACACTCAGGGTGTTTTCTTCTACATCTAGCTGCTGGTGTGAGTGAGGGAAGCTTAGCAGCTTACCTGAGCTTGGATTGTAGGGGCCAACAAGTGGTATCAGAGCCGTACATCTTCGTCGTCGCTGCGCTTAACCACCAGCGATGGCTGGAGTTGATGACACCACGAGTAGCACGAGTGCCGACAAGATTGCTGAACCTACGTCACCACGACGGGAGGTCGTCCCGCGCACGGTGCGGGAAGTCAGTTGCAACTCATGGCCACAGCTGACCTGCACCAACTACGACGAGTGGGCGGTGACCATGAAGGTCAAACTCCGGGCGCGGAAGCTCTGGATGGCGATTGAGAAGGGCACCGACGTGGAGGACGATGATGTCTCTGCAATGGAGGCGCTGCTGTCCTCCACACCACCGGAGTACCACCAGATGCTGGGAGAGAAGAAGAACGCCAAGGACGTGCTTGCGTCCATGCGCATTGGCTCGGCTCGAGCCAAGAAGGCGAAGGTGCAGCAGCTGCACCGCGACTTCGACGACATGAAGTTCCGTCCAGGCGAGGCGGTGGAGGACTTCGGGCTGCGCCTGTAGTCCCTTGTCAGCCAGCTCGCGGTGTTCGGTAAGGTCATGGAGGAGGAGGTAGTCTCCAAGTTTCTGCGCGTTGTTCCGCCTAAGTACACCCAGATTGCTCTCTCCATTGAGACAATGCTGGATTTGGAGACCCTCACGATCGAGGATCTCACGGGGCGGCTGCGGGCGGTCGATGAGCGCATCGAGCCAACGACGGCGGAGAAGGAGAAGGACAGCGGCAAGTTGTTGCTAACTGAGGAGTGGACCGCGCGGATGAAGGAGCGGTGGTCCGGGAAAGCTCCGCCTCGGACCGCAAAGGCGGCAACAAGCGGCACAGCAAGGCGCCGCAGGACAAGAAGAAAAAGTATGACCCCAACGCCTGCTGGCGGTGCGGGAAGATCGGGCACTAGGCCAAAGAGTAATCGACCAGGAAGCCGGAGAAGGAGGCACACCTGGCTCGGGAGGACGACGATGATGAGCACATGCTTCTCATGGCGTCGTTCTACACCCTCCACGACGTCGAGGCTGGCGGAGAAACAGAGGAGGCAGGGAAGATGGAGCGGGGGAGCGCGTCAGCAACTGTCGACCTCGACGAGCCACAGGCTCAAGTCTGCCTTGGTGCGGTGAATGGCGAGCAGGAGCAGAGGTGGTACCTGGACTCTGGAGCCAGCAACCACATGACTGGCTCTAGGGGGCGTTCTCCGAGCTCGACGGCGGCGTCACTGGCTCGGTCAAGTTCGGCGATGGTTCTCGGGTGGTGATCCGAGGCCGTGGCACCGTCATCTTCCGGTGCCGGAATGGCGAGCATCGCGCTTACGGATGTGTACGACATCCCAAAGCTGCGCTCGAGCATCATCAGTCTCGGGTAGCTCGACGAGCGCGGCAGCGAAGTGGTAATCAAGGATGGTGTGCTCAACATCAGGGATCGAGAGCGACGGCTTCTTGCGAAGGTGAATCGATCCCGCAATCGGCTCTATCTGCTTGATCTGAAGATAGAGCAGCCTTGTGCTTAGCGGCACAACGCATGGAGGAGCCATGGCTATGGCATGCCCGGTTCGTGCACCTCAGCTTCGATGCACTCAGGCGATTGGAGAAGATGGTGCGCGGCCTACCCCACAACAAGCACACGGGCGAACTCTGCGACAGCTGCTTGGTAGGAAAGTAGAGGAGGTCGCCATTTCCCAAGACGGCGAGGTATCGCGTGGCGGAGGCGCTCGAGCTGGTCATGGGGACCTTTGCGGGCCAATCACACCGGCGACGCACAGGGGAAGACGCTACTTCATCCTGCTTGTCGTTGACTATAGCCGGTATATGTGGCTGCAACTCTTGACAAGCAAGGATCAGGCAGCAGAGGCAATCAAGTGGTTCAAGGCGCGAGCTGAGGCAAAGTCTGGCAAGCGGCTGCGCATTCTCAGGACGGATTGCGGCGCAAATTCACCTCGGTGGAGTTTGCCACTTACTTCGCGGAAGAGGGAGTGGTGCGCCACCACACTGCACCGTATTCCCCTCAGCAAAACGGCGTGGTGGAATGGCAAAATCAGACGATCGTCGACATGGCACGCTCGATGATGAAGGTGAAGAGCATGTCGGTGGAATTCTGGGGCGAGGCGATGAGCACGGCTGTGTTCATCTTGAACCGGTCGCCCACCAAGGCCCTAGAAGGGAGGACTCCATACAAGGCGTGGCGCGGGCACATGCTGAATGTCACATTTATGTGGACGTTTGGGTGCATCGGCCACGTGAAGAACACCAAGCCATTCCTCGGCAAGCTAGGTGACAGGAGCACTCCTATGGTGTTCCTAGGCTACGAGGACGGAAGACTCTACGACCCAGAAGGAGGCAAGGTGGTGGTGTCACGGGATGTGGTGTTCGATGATGCGGCAGCCTGGGAGTGGAGAGAACCAGCGATGGGGGAAGAGCGCGGAGTCAGCGACGTCTTCACCGTCGAACACCTGGTGATCCAAGGCGCTGTGGATGCTGGAGTGGAGCCAGAGGCAGGAGTCTCGGGCTCACCCGCAGCAGAGGAGGCAGAGCCACCCAGTCCAGCCGCAACGAGGGGTGGCGGGTCTTCCCCACCTGCGGTAGCGAACTCCCCTGCGCAATCGACCCCTGCATTTGCAGCGGCAGAGCAGGGGACTCCATCGTTGGCCGCAGCGATTGAGTTCACATCCCCGCCGAGCAACATCAGCGACTTCGTTGATGCCTTCCATGATGGTGAGGAGGTGCGTTTCCGCCGCATGGACAACTTCGTCGGTGATGCAGAGGCGCCAAGACTGGCGAGCCGTCTGCTCGAGGATCCAGAACTGCTGCTCATGAGCGCAGAGGAACCAACAACGTTCGCGGCGGCTGAGAAAGACCCAAGCTGGTGGAAGGCGATGCTGGAGGAGATGTGGTCCATCGAGGAGAACCACACCTGGGAGCTCGTCGATCCGCCGGCTGGTTGCCGTCCAATAGGCCTCAAATGGGTCTACAAGGTGAAAAGGGATGAACATGGCGCCATTGTCAAGCACAAGGCACGGCTCGTCGCCCGTGGTTTTGTCCAACAGGAAGGGATCGATTTTGAGGAGGTGTTCGCCCCGGTGGCACGGATGGAGTCAGTCAGACTCGTGTTAGCGCTGGCGGCAGCGAAGGACTGGCGCGTTCACCACCTCGATGTGAAGTCGGCTTTCCTCAATGGCGAGCTCATGGAGACTGTCTTCGTCAAACAAGCACCTGGGTTGACCAAGAAGGGCGCAGAGCACAAGGTGCTCAGACTGCGCAAAGCCCTCTACGGGCTCAGGCAGGCGCCCAGGGCGTGGAACACCTAGCCTGACGTCACCTTGGGTGAGCTTGGGTTCGCACGTTGCGCCACGGAGCATGCTCTGTACACACGACGACGGGGGAAGGAGGATCTCATCGTCGGTGTGTATGTCGACGATCTCATCGTCACAGGGGCATGGGCGCAGGACATCGACGCTTTCAAGTGGGAGATGGTGGCTCAATTCAAAATGAGCGATCTAGGTCCGCTTTCCTATTACCTCGGCATCGAGGTGAAGCAGGGGAAGGATGCCATCACGTTGGGGCAGCGGGCATATGCGGAGAAGCTGCTGGAGTGTGGAGGCATGGCAGACTGCAAACCGTCTGCAACTCCAATGGAGGAGAGGGTCAAGCTCACGAAGCAGAGCACGGCGGCGAAGGTGGACGCAACGCGCTACCGGAGTATCGTCGGCGGGCTGCATTGGCTCACTCACACTCGACCGGATATAACGTTCGCGGTCGGGTATGTGAGTCGTTTCCTAGAGGATCCTCGGGAAGATCACTGGATGGCTGTGAAGCGACTGCTGCGCTATATCAAGGGTTCACTTGGTCAGGCGGTCGTCTTCCCCAAGAGCGGTGGGCTGCAGCTGACGGTGTTCAGCGAAGCTCCGCCCAAATCCAGCGCAGGTGAGCCAGGGCTCACAGCTTTCAATGATGCGAACATGGCGGGCGACGTCGACGGGCGGAAGAGCACCTCCGGTGTGCTCGTCTTCCTTGGGTCTGCGCCAATCGCCTGGCAATCACTGAAGCAGAAGATGGTGGCGCTGTCAACGTGCGAAGCAGAGTATGTTGCAGCGGCTACGGCGGCGTGCCAAGTTGTGTGGCTGCGTTGGCTGCTGGGGGAATTGACTGGCAAGGAGATCAGTCCACCAATGCTGCTGGTGGACAACAAGCCAGCAATCGCCCTCGCC
>Ga0182004_10002204_pt1 | contig 15017 bp, 11 predicted proteins | sample Sormic07211540_1_FD_120479 | JGI IMG/M metagenome (GOLD analysis project Ga0182004, IMG submission 120479) | Endophyte microbial communities from Sorghum bicolor roots, Mead, Nebraska, USA - 072115-40_1 MetaG | ecosystem: Host-associated > Plants > Roots > Unclassified | place: USA: Nebraska...
CTACCTCCGTTCTTTTTTTTTTTTACCATTTTTTTTTCGCGTTTTTTTTTTTTTTTTTTTTTTTCCCCCCCCCCCCCCATTTTGTTATAGTTTTAGTGTTGGTTTAGTTTTTTTTTTCTTTAGCATGGTGTTGGTTTAGTATGAGTTCTCTCTTCTGTAAATAAGATTTTTCATGCATGACAGGCCTGGACATTGCTTGGCTGCATAGCCTATAAGAATAAGATGCAGCTGGTCATCCTTACATGCATGTTTTCTTTCTCATCCAAGCTAGAAAGACTTACCAATCTTATACTGTATTACTTTAACAAACTCTGTATTTGGCAGTACTTCTACATATGGGATTTTTTTTTACAAAGCATAGTACAGATGTAGACACTCAACCACACACTCCTTGCATCCCTGAATAAATCATTTTTTTTTCAAATTTAATCAAATTTATAAAAAAACGTTATTTATAACACCAATGGATAAATTATGAAAATATATTTTATATTGTATTAATGATATTAATTTGGTATCCTAAATTTTAGTACTCTTTTGTATAAGTTCGAAAAAGTTTAACTAAAAAGTTTAACTTTAGAAATTAGTTTATTCAGGAATGGTACTAGATCGTTGCTAGATACGTTGGCACGCGACAATGGAGAAAATAGTGTGCGTGGCATGCGACAATGGAGAAAATAGTGTGCGTGGGGATGTGTCTATCTTTAGTACTCTCTTCCGTCCGTTTTAACTGGCGTGAGGAGCTTGATTCTACTAGATACCAAGAAAATTTACCAAACGACGCACTTATATTAACTCAGCCTCACGATTAAACGTTTGTGCCCCTGAACCAATGCATCGCCCATGAAACTAGTGGCTGCTCTGCTTTGATGCATGACCATGCATGCATGCAAGGCTTTACTTCTGAGTAGTTTAATTGCCATGCTAGCCAGTTGAGTAAATAAATGCACCCTCGAGACTCTAATACGCCTCCTATTGTGGCCAAAATAAAAAACCAGAACACGCCAGTTAAAATGAACCGGAGGTAGTAGTATATATAAAATTAAATTCTAAAACCTCTACACATGAAAAATATAATGAAGTAATGGTCCTTCAAAACTGATCATTTCCTTCGTCTTTACTTTTGTTTGCTGGCTAGTTCATGATCTTTCATTATATTCATTACCATATGGTCTTCAAAATGAATGCTCCAATTTAATTAGCCGGGTTTTTGTTTCCACAAAAGAATGCTTGAAAGCTGTTCAGTAATTGAGTTCAATGCATGGAAGACAGAAGCCATAGCATCCGGATGCCTAGATGCTCTTTCAGACACACCATCAACCAGGTACTTTGTGTTCGGTCGGGTCGGAAACGACCACTCTTGTATTTTATTTGACTTTCTCTCTTCTTAATATAATGATACGGAATGCTCTTGTGTATTTGAGAAAAACTCTTGTATAAGTAATAAATAAGCATTTCAACTGGGTCCAAGACTCAAGGTTTGTCGATCGGTTCCCCCTTCTTGAATTTGATTATTTTTTCCAAGATTCAAACATAAGATTTAGTGAAACAAAACATTTTGGGAGAAATGATAAGAAGGCAATTAACATTCAGATGATCATATGCTTCCTAATAAATTACTTAAGTTCGAAATTTGCAAAGGTTTCCATGCCTTAGACCTAAAACTAACAAAAGTACAAGAATTTTTGGTTAAATTACTAGTTTTTGAATATGTAGCTGTAAGTCAAGAACATATATAAATAACATGCCATAAATAAAGTAGGAGAGTTTTCTGAAAAAACGAAGTAACAAAAATACTACGCAGAACACCACCACCCCCCGACCTTATCTTCTCACCTGCTCTCTCTCTCTCTATCTCCCTCTCCCTCTCCTCTCTCTCTCTCTCTCTCTCTCTCTCTCTCTCTCTCTCTCTCTCTCGTGCGCGCGCGACGGCAGCGGTGACTGATGAGCTCCTCTCAGCGGCGTCCACCACGCGCCCCACTGCATTCCTGCGCCCACGCTGGCCTTGGTGGATCCCGCGGTACCGACAACAGATATGTCGATATGTCGGATCCGGCAGCAAGGGCAGTGCATCCGCGCCAAGTAGGCCGCCTCCTCCTCCTCCTCCAACTCCAACTCCGGCGAGCTAGGGTTCTGGCAAGCTCCCCTTTAGCTTCTCTAACTCCGACAAGGTATAGAATAGCCGGTCGAGGGGAGGTAGGTAGGCCAAGCGGTGGGAGTGGTTGATGGGCGGTTTAGGGGAGCTGGCGGCGGCCGGGAGAGTAGGAGGGGAAGAAGGTGGCTCCACGGGCGAGGTAGGGGAGCTCCGATGAAACCCTAGCTCGCTATGGCGGGGCGAGGGTACTAGAGTCAGTGAAGATAGATATTGAGTTTTTTTTCGACTCAATTTGTTGTGCTAGAGAGGTGTGCAAATATCTTGACCGTTTTCATCCCTACGCACAGGGAGTCCAAATCCTACGCATGCATGCTATAGTAAAGTCCATGAAGTAAATAAACTAGAAACAGTCCTAATGGTGATTAGAGTGGTAGTGCCATTAAGCAATCAATTATTAAGTTATTGTGAACAACCTCAATATGGATTCCACTGGAGGTTAACCCCAAATACAAAGGCATTTCAATACTTCCTGTTTTAAATAAAGGTTTCAAAATCTAGTCAATTTCATAGCATATCAAAAGTGCTGTCGCAATTGTCGATGCCACCCTTTCCTCTTAATAAAACGCGGGCCTGTATGAGCCTGATCGAGAAAAAAAGAAGGCTTTCCCCTTGGAACGCCCACTGGTATTCCAAATCTCTGCGCTTTTCGTCGTATCCTGTAAAACACTTACCCATGAAACATAAGCCAATCTTCTCGTACGCTTGCAGATTTTCAGATCCAGGAAGTACTCGCCTCAGGGTCATTTATGTTTTTCCTTGTCAAGCGCAATTTCAACAAGCTGAATATTTCCCTGTACCGAACCAGAAACCATCCAGCAGTTCAAACACTTCGAACCTACGGTTGTGGCATGTGGTTATGCCAGAAGAATTTTCGAGAAGAAAGATCACCGTCGCAGACAGATCATCAAAATCTTGCCAAATAGACGCAATGGTACGTCAGTAAGCCAAAACAATGACAATACGAATGGAAATTGGTAGGTAGTCGGTGAATGGATGGGACACAAAATGATCATTCACATTTGAGAAATAAGACTGAATATGGAAGCTCACTTGCTGAGTCGTAAATTACATCAGCTCCATCCAAGAATAATGTCAGAATGCAAATGAAATACAGGTAGAGTAGAATTGCAGAAACCAAACTGAACTGGACGCTAAACTTCATAGGCAAACAGATCGATGCAGTTAATGCTATAGTATACAGGATGCATCGATGCATGCATCAAAAACGGAAAAGCAAAGACATAACCAGATGCAACCAAAAAAAAGAGCAGGAACTCATCCTATCACAATGCTTCCACATGCAAGAAACATCCTCTATGTTTCCATATACGGTTTACAAGTACCAATGATCAACAGCAAGCATAAATAAATATTATACAGCCTGTACGTCCAACTAGTAACTAGGAAAATATTACATCACTGAGCATATTAACGAATCAACCAACTTAATTCCTTTCCCCAATGATGCAAATTCACTCGCTCAGTTCATCCACAAAGTTCAGCTGTCACATTTCACCTAAATGGACTAAGCTACTGCAGATAATACCAAAATAAACTAGAGATAACAAACGACACTCCTACAGACATGTCTATTCCGGGGACGGGGAGGTTCAGGAAGAAGCTACGGCGCCACAGCAACCAGCAGGTACCCCATTAACCTGAACTGCCTTCTTGGAGGTGGCGCTCCCTTGAAGCTGCTGCGCTTTGGCACACGCGACTTGCTGATTCACCTAAACTTTGGCTTCTTGGAGGGCGGCGCTCCCTTGAAGCTGCTGCGTTCAGGTGCACGTGACTTGCTGAAGGTCTTCGCCTTGCGGCGCCTCCTCTCTTCCTCACTGTCCGACTCTGCACCGTGCTCACGGTCCGCATTGCTTGCCTCGCGCTCCAGCTCCTCCCAGGTCTTGCCCTTCTCCTCCTCTGAGTCCTCGTCTGACTCTTCATCATCATCATCAGATTCCACCAAGGACTCGCTGTCAGAGTCATCATCTTCTGACTCGGACTCAGGCTCAGCATCAGAAGGCACATAGCCTTGGTCTGACTCCTCTGTGTCCTCAGTCTCTGAGTCACTCGCTTCCATGTTAAGGAACTCCCAGCCGCCATCGTCAATGAACTTCTGAGGATCATCGATTATAGTTTTCAGGATAGGACGCCAGTTCAGATTCAGCCTGCTCTCGTAGTACTTGAGGTCAGTTGTGTCCAGCCACTCCTTTATCGCGTCGAGCGATGCTGAAGGGATGGAATCAATGCGGAGAACATCCTTCTTGAAGTCCTTGAACACAATAGCCATGTCAAAGTTCTTCGTTCCAAAGCCCACCCTCTCCAGGTTAACAATCTCTATCTCACTCAGGCTCACCACCAGGAAGGGGTTCTCAATCAGCTCAACCAAACAAGTAGAAGTTGGAATGATGAAAGCAGAAGCTTTATATGGGACACCATAAAACCCAAGCTCCCTAAGGGGGACATCAAACTCCAGGTCAAGCCCCTTGAACTGTGGTTGCGACCAGTGGTCATTAACCTTGTTCACAAAGTTCTGGAAATCCATGTTAATTCTGTTCTTCCTATCCCTCTCACGCTGCTCTTCTTCAATCTCATCAGGATCAAGTGCCGATCTTCTACTGCCACCAAGAGTCTGGACAACATCCATCACTTCAACATAGAACTGGACATCCTTTGTCTTTTTGTTTCCAACCATGATATGGTTGTGCAGATGGAAATGAAGGAGAGTAATCATTTCTTTCTCTGCAGGCTGGAAAAACGCATGCTTTATATTTCCAAACATGATGTCCACGCGCTCATCAGACCTTGAAGTAGAATATCTGAAACCATTGAAATGAGCCTCAAGATTTCCAGTGAGCTTCCTCCCACGACCACCGAATGCAGGTCGTATCCACACATCAGAAAGTCTCATCATCTTCATTCTGTTGTTTCCTATCTGAAGTTTCTCCTGGGTAACAAGAGTTGCCCTTTCAGCTCTCTCTGACTCCCTTGAAGCAACTTGCCTCCTCAACGTTTTGATCTGCTGAACAACTTCACTGCTATGCCGTGGATCTTTTGAGCGGAATGTAATTTCTTTGAGATAGATAGCGCCTTGAGAATTTAGTTTGCTATCATTTGAGAATGGCATTCCAGGCACATTGAAGAAGATGCGGATAGTGCAGGTGCGGTTGTCCTGGTGGCTGGTCACACTCTTGACAGTAGAAACATGGAAAGGAACCATGCTGCCATAAATAGGTAAGAGGACAGCTTCATTTTTCTGATCTACTTGGATCACCAAATCTCTCACAAATGGTACATCATTAACATTCTTGTATGCAACAAGCTCATTTGAAGCCCTTGCAGGACCACGTCCATCACCAGATCCAGAACCAACCCCAGCAAGCCTTCTAGCAGTCTCTTCATTCTTTTGACGAGCAAGTTCAGCCTGGTGCTGTCTCCGGAGCTCTTCCTTCGACATTTCCTGGTTGTCTGACCTGAGAGTTGCCTTGGTTGGCATGACATCTATGGTCTTCGACTCCATCTTCACCTCAGCAACATCTTCATCATCTTCATTGAACGAATAAGCAACATCTTTGACTGCCTTGGAGCAAGGTGCTGTTAAGATGTCGTGTCCTCTTTCATTAACTAAAACTGTATCAGCTAATAACAGTGAAAACTGCTTTGTCTTCTCACTGGTGGTTTCTGCCTGGACGTTATGCAAACCAAGGGAGACATTAAAAACCATTCCCTGCTTTATCTTACGATCATTCTTGGCATTCAGATTTAAGCCAGATTCTCGGAATTCAAGGCCTATTCCAGTTCCAGCTGACTTTGTTAGATTAGGAAGTAGTTCAGGGGCATCCTTCTCAATCACTGCAACTGCAGCTTGATAAACCGCACTCATCTGATTGCCTGGTTTCACTTCTTGAACAGCAGCTTCATGAGCTTTCAAAAGGGTCTCATATGCTTTACTTTGTTTAGGGGTAGCATCAATAAGATATGTCCGAGCAACATTTGAACAATAGCTACTATATTTGGAACCAATTGCACAGATGATAACACTTGCTGAATCATAATACAGGTACTCGTCGTTGCTAGACGCACCAGGCTTCAGATCAAACTTACCCCCACTTTGAAATACTGGAGGGTAGCATATATCAACATTGTCAGGCTTCAACTTCACCTTGACCTTCAGGGGATCAAGAATAGCCTTCTCTGTGTCATCCATCAACGATGAGTGTGAGACTTTCTTCTCCTCATCAATAACCTTCTCCAACTTTGGAACCACAAAATTTTTCAGAACAGATGAAGTTAAGTAAGCAGCCTTCTTCACACATGTCACCTCTGTGGTGTCCTTCACAGCAAAGAGCTCAGAGAAGCCGTTTGTTACATCTGTAAGCCGTACGCCTGACCCAGATAACTTTTCTGTCCATGTTTCAAGAAGCTTACCCTCAGGTACCTCTTTGGCGATGTGTCCAACAACTGGCTTGTCTGATTTCGATTGATTACGAGCAGCCTGCACTATGTGATCCATCAAGTCAGCACCATCACCATTCTTGGTTTTCACATGCAACACAATGTCAACACCAACAGACTCATTTGCAGCCTTCTTGAGGGTCCCGATAAGATTTGCTTTCTTCTGACTGCATAGAACATGTATTTGCTTGTGCATGAAGACAATTATCGTTTCTGGAAATTCATATCCAAGTAACCAAATATCCAGGGCTGATGATTTCAAATAACGAAGATCATCCGAAGGAGGTGGGGTAGCAATGGCAATAGCATCAGATGAACTCCAAAGATCAGACTTGTGCTCCTTCCAATGGTCATAGAATACCTTCAGCCGCTTACTGAAGTTCTCGAGATTAATTGTATAGGCACCAGATCCGCCTTTGGCATTACCATTATCAGCCATCTTTGTCAATAAGCTAACATTAACCAAGGGAACTGCAAAAAGAATTGATCCATAGTTAGCAAACCAGAAAATCATAAGGTTATCCTAACAGTAAGCCATGAAAGTGTGAGCATTAGGAAATACTTGATAACAAAAAAAAGTACAGGCAAATAGGATGGAGCAGTAACCATACAGAATTCAAAATTGACAGTGGTCATCAAAATAACATTTTAATTATAGAAAGGAGAGCAACTTGCAAGTTACTTCAATTACAATGGATTAGCTATAGTAAAAACAGGCAGTAATGTCCCAATAACACCAACACTGCATACAAAGATGTTCATTTTAACATAATACAAAAGAATATCTTCCATACTTGCAATCTTAAAAGCATATCAACTTCCATGAGTCGGTTTGGGAAGGGGAATTGGAATCCAAAATTCCAAATAATTAGGATTTACTTGATCAAAACAGGCCAGAAGTAACTACAAAACCATGAATAAAAATATCCATACAGACAGCTGAATATAAAAAATGCTAGTTTTGTGTATCTATTAGCCATGGTGGTGAAGAAAACCACTTAACAGGAGCAATTACACAATCTGGTATTAGAGACACTGATGACAGATGAGATGCCAGTCATGTCAATGAGAACAATAATATATGATTTCAAAAGGATATTAACAAGTCATATTGCTGTGGCTGATAGGCATATAGGATCTATGCAGCACGGATTCGGGTACGCGTACAGGTATTGGATGTATACTGAATTACTGATATGTAGGCCTGTTCACTCACGGGTTCAAGCAGTTTAAGCCGGTTTTCCAACCCAGCCCGATGGTAGACAGTTTGCCTGGGCTGGTCCAGTTTTCATGTGTTGTGTGGAGTGTTGCTCTTCGGGTTGGGTTGGGTTGCTGTACGGTTTCAATGGTTTAAAACCAGCCCGCTGGCTGGCTGTGCTTATACGTGCTTCTGAAACATTTAAGCATTCCAGGATGCTTGCAGTGACAAAGCAATGATTGATTGTACATTTTGGGTTAGGTAAGCTGCATGCAATTACTGCCCTCAAGAACTAAAAACTAAACTGAAAACAATGTTTCAATCCTGTAAAAAATGATGCTCTAGCTGCAGCACTATTTCTATCATGTACAAAAAGAAATCCACGCACAAATTAAATCCTTGAAATGCAATTCCTAACATGTATAAAAGATTAAAAAAAAAAAACCAGACACGTCTTATCCAAGCACATCCTGATATGCCAATGAATGTAACAAGGTTGACACAAAGGAATTGAGTTTCCAAATCCATTAAGTAACATTTAACACTACAATCTCAGTGAATCTACAATCTCAGTGAATTTAATGTCATAATATTGGAAGAAAACCATATCAGAGACCCAAGAGCATATCTTATAATGTTTATTTTGCAACAATTCCAAAAATCTCAGTTATCATAGAGTTTCGAATGGAAGACAGATTTCAAATTGTGGTGATGACCCTGTGCAAATATGGGAACATAGACATGTAAGATATTTGAAGAAGAAACACTAGGTCTCAAATTCTCGAATATAGCAGTCTCAAATTTAGGAAATTAACAAAAGGAATTCAGGCTCGCATCAGGTTTATTCTTCGTCATTTGTCTCATTCTCGTCACACATCAAGCCGCAGATCATACAAACCAAAAGACACAGCTTGCACTAGCACTACTCATATTTGGAGACTTGCACTGCACTACTCATATTTGGAGACGCCATATATTGCAAAGAAGCAATCAAGCATGGAAAACCCTAATCAGCACGGGGAAGTGGGGAACAAAGGAAATCAACCAACGAGAAGTGAGTAACTGCAGAAATAGAGTAGACCGAGAATGGGAAGGGGAAGTGGTGGACAACGAAATCAAGCAACGAGAAGTCAAGGACTGCAGAAACAGAGTAGATCGAGAATGGGGAACGGGATGACCTCACGGGTGGTCGCCGGATCGACGTCGCGGGGGCGCAAGATCGTCCCTGGTGGCCGGCGAGCGGGGGCAGGGGCTCGTCGCCGACGGCCGCCGAGCAGGGGAGGAGGCTCGTTGCCGGCGGCCGGCGAGCGGGGGCGAGGCTCGTCGCGCGTGTGCGGTAGAGGCGGCGCGAGGGCGAGGTGCTGGCGTCGGGCGGGGTCTAGGGCGTGCGAGCGTCGGGGACAGAGGGGCGATAAGGGCGCGGCCGCGCGGTGCTATTGTTGGGCTGGGCCGTATTCAGTAAAATTGGATCGGTGCCGTATCCACATCGGGCCCATTGCACTCAATATTTTGGGACGCTATTTCCTTCATGTTAGAGCATCTCCAACAGTTATGCAATTGGACTATGCATTCTAGAAATTTATCAAAAATCTTAAAAATTGCTCTCCAACAGTTATGCATTTGACTTATGCATTTTGACAAACTTGGCATTTGATGGACCAAACTTGGCATTTTTGCATAAGCACAATGGCTTGGCAATTTTGATATCCCGAGTTTCTTGGACTCCTTGTCGTGCGCGACCTCTCCACGCGCTGCGGTAGTTTCTCGCGAGGACTCCTCCTTCCCGCGTGAACTCTTTTTTTCCCGCGCGACGTGAACTCTGCGACCTACGACTTCGTGGACTACTGGCGCGCGTACGACTTCGTGGACTGGCGGACCGGGAGGCCGTGATTCACAGAAACGGCGATGACTTGCGACTTCGTGGACTGCCGGCGACGGGCGACTGAAATTCCCGCGCAAAACAAAAAAAAAGATCCCAGACAAAAATAGTTGGGTCCACTATTTTGGAAAATGCCAAGTCAAAAATACCAAACACTTGGAGATGGACTTATTTTTCCTTTGGCAAAACGTTTAGGGACTTGACAAATTCTAACAAATAGCAAATTCCAATTGCATAACTGTTGGAGATGCTCTTATACAGTGCTTCAGTGCCATAACCCACATGGCCACATTCCTAGAGCTAAAAGCATAGTAGTTGATTAATAAAGTAATGCTGGACGAGAACAACATGTATGGAAAACGAAATTCCCCTTTAGACCTTGTTTGAATGCATATGTATCTACATCAAGCTACAAGTGTTGGAGTGGATTAAAGTGAAACTTAGTTTAAATCCACTTCAATATATATGGATTGAAAAAAAATACATACACATCCGAATAAGTCCTAAAAAGAAAAAACTGGTCAAGTGATTTCTTTTATAAGAAATCTGTGTGTGTAATGGCACTAACCTATGTTACGGGTTTTCTAGGTAAAAAACTAGACATAATTGTGTTACCTTTGAGAAATTGAAAGTGATGACATGTCTTGGTGCATGTCATATAGAACACCATGACTCTTAACTGTCCTAAGATCACTAACATAGCACAACACACTAATTCTGGTACCTACATGTATAATCTAAGTCAGATAAAAATCCTCCAACCTTACAAATGCACACAACTCCACAGCCCTGCTGAATGGGCCATGCTCATGAACCCTAAGGACAATTACCGTCTAGATGACCAAGGGAAATAAGCAAATTTTTCTATTTGACATCCCTAAGCCTTGGCTCTATGAGGTTCCTATAACGAAACCTACAACCAGCACACCTAAGATGTCCTCATGCCAAGGGAGAGGCCCCAACATGCCAAACCGAGCTTCATATTCAAACGCGACAACTATCCAGAAATGCGACGAGGCGAATCCACAACAAAGTAGACATGTGGGAGCGTTTGTCTACGGAAGTCGAAATGGATTCGCGGTATCACGTCACCACAAACATCACGCATGAACGAAAATCAAACAAGGTGCACAAGAGAGTAGGGTAGGGTTTCCTTACCTGGCGACGCGAGGAGGGGTGTGCACCCTGTGAGACTTGTGCTCTCGACGGTAGCGGTAGGGCGCCCTTCGGAGGTGGAGCAGGGCATAGTGGACGAGAGGAAGGCTCTCCTATAGCTTGAGACTGTATAACAAGGTCGCGGTAAGTGGCGCCTCATCGTGAGCGCCGCCGCCAGTGGGAAAGGGCGTAGGAGAAGGGGAATTTTGGTTAGGGTTTATGAGCGGCAACAACTATATAGATGGAAAGAGTGTATTGAGAGGTTGAAGCTGAAGGGAAAGGAAGTGGGCCATAATCGAGGAGAAAGCCACTAATGCTTGTTAGGCTTTTGTTAGTGGGCCAAGCCAGCAAACAATTGTTGAATGGGTAGTGTGACTTTCCTTATTTGATGATGAAAAGAGTAGTATGTGAGAGTTTTTTTTTTCTTATTTTTAAAACTTTTTTTTGTTGTTGAGGCTTGAGAGGGAGCTGTAAAAGAAATTGTGAGTAAGGGTTGACAATGTTGGCTATTTCACTGAATTATTTTCTACTACGTTTTTCTAGTATAATAATTACACGTCAACAAGAAAAAAATGAAAAAGATAACAATTGTATCTATTCGTTTGAGAGCAAAGTCGCAGCCTCTCTAGCTTTCTTTAGTTCTATCTACAGTCGTAGAAGGCAAATTATAGGTGCAATTATAGTACACACGTTGTTTTCATGAGCATTGCTACTCATGCAGTCTTGTGCATCTATGTGTGCCTACTATTCTGTGTTGTGGAGACGTGTGAGCATTAGAATTTGGAAACTCTATCACGTGATGTGTTGCATGCACTCACGCGATCCATGAGCATGTTGTTGCCAACAGGAAGAAGAAAGGGTTAGGGGTTCCTATGTTAGGGAATCCACCCATTGTCAGCTATAGAAGAGGCTTTTGGGGGAGGTGGTCATGAAAAGTCAATGGTAGTGGGTGACGAGAGTCAGATATTAGGCACCAAGATGGGAGGTCTTCACCTTTCGCCGACGCCAAGGCCCCAGGCCAATTGGGTCTAACAACATGAACCAGAACAAGGATGCAGCCGAGGAACATGTGCTCACAAGTTTCAGATTCTTGACCACACAACACACAATCATCCACATCCTGCAGGCCCATGGTGCCTCCAACGGTGAGCCATGCAAAGACGGCAGTGAAGAGCAACCTAGAAGAAGAATTTAACTCGAGGTGATGCCTTGGTTCTCCATAGTTCCTCTGCACCCAAAAGCGACGTGGCTCTAGAGAAAAAGGCGTGGTACGCGGAAGATGCTAAGTTATTACCGTCTGTGGACCACTTCCATATCGGATCAAGCTCGTTTGGCTGCTGTAAGTCTGGAACTGGTGCTAGAGGGAGAGAGAAAAAAAAGCATGGCAAACGCGTGGGACCTCTCTTCCCTACTGTGAAATGTCCCCCGCCCATGAATGAAGCATTGATTTTCCTACTAGAACTAGCTACCATGACAATATTCCTCCATTCTAAATTACAACATATTTTGTTTTTTCTAGATATATTGATAATATGTCTGTATATTTAGACATAAAAGTGCATAGCAAATTTTAGTTACCTATAAATATCAAAACATCTTATAATTTAAAAATGAAAAGAGTAGAAAGAAAAGGAATTTAGAGAGGGACACACCACATGTAGAACGTGTAGGAGAGAAGAGGAAAATGGATTTCATTTATTTCACAAAAGTGAGAGCTCTCTGATAAGAAAGAAACGCGGAAGGTGCGGGAACTTCTTGCAGACCATAAGTTTACTACCACCATCTCTCTCCTAAATCATAAATCATTTTGTCATTTTTAGGTATATAACTTTTTACTATACATATAATTTATATCTAGATGCATATAAAGAGCCATATATATATATATAGAAAAATGCAAAACAATTATAGTTTAGAAAGCGATCGGAAAAGGCAAGTACTACTATGTACTCCCTCTGTCGACGAAAGAATCAATTTCTAGAATCCGTACTAGTCAATTTTTTTTAAGTTTGACTAACTTTATAGAAAAGAGTAGCAACATCTATGACATAAAATGTGCATCATATGAAAATATATTCTATGATGAATAGAATGATATTAATTTGATACCATAAATTTTAGTAGTTTTTTCTAGAAATTGAGTCAAAGTTTAAAAATTTTGATTTAGGACAACTCCAGAATTTGACTCTTTCATGGACGGAGGGAGTACTCTGCTATATTAGTTAATGTGCTTAACGGGTGCCTAAAGAAATGAATAATGATTCACTAATGGCTAATTGGAAAAAGAAAAATTGTGGTTGCATTGCATTGATGGCTATGCATGCAGGCAGGACACAAGAGTTAAGGCCGGGTTGAACAGCACGGCCCGGGATATAAATTAAACTGGAAGAAATCACGGACTGGGCCGCTACTGGATTTCCGATCCGGGCTGAGCATGCCGTGCAGAAAGGCAAGCGCAGGACAAACCGCCCCTGGCAGGAGTAGCATGGTCCTGTGTTCAGAACTCGTGTCATCCTTCAATTCTTCTTCCAACTTTTGCCTTCAAATTCTTCTTCAGTAATCAAACAGTATAAATATAGATATAGATATTGTATTAGTACATATATAATTTCCTGCACATCTGCACTGCAATGCATGCGATCCAAATCTCGAAGTCAAACAATAATCTCGATCTCAGAGCCTGGCATCACATGACACTTGTTAGCGTACTACGTGCATCGGGATGCCCGTATTCATCTAGTAGATCAGTCACGTGACAGTGGACCCGTGACCCGTGATTGTCAAGCTTGCTTTGCATGGGTCTTCCTCCCCTTCCCGGCCCGGCCGCTGACAAGTGAGGATCTCGCCGCCCACCGCTGGCGCTGGGCGGTGCCGGATTGCTGCCTGCTTTGCGTTTGCGCCCATGACATCCACGTGTGTGCCCGCCGCAACTCTCCACACCCCCATGATGCGTCACCGTCCACGGCAGCTGCTGGCTGCGCTGCACGAACACGAAGAAGTTGACCCTCCAACCGCCCCGCCCCCTCCGGCCGGTTCACAGTTCACACTCGCGTCGCGTGCGGGCGTGCGCGCGCGTCTCTCTCTCGCTCTCTCCTTTGATTCCGCATATATATCTCCGCACCGCACCGGCCGCTTTGCCAGCCCAACGAAACGTGAGTCGTCGAGAGAGAGAAGCTAGCTAGCTAGCTAGAGATAAAACCAGCCGGCTGCTGCGGGCGACGACGACGAGCATGGCGGCGATCCGGCACCGGACGGTGGAGGCGAACGGCATCTCGATGCACGTGGCGGAGTCGGGCGCCGAAGGGGACCCCGCGGTTGTGTTCCTGCACGGCTTCCCGGAGCTCTGGTACTCGTGGCGCCACCAGATGGCGCACCTGGCCGCGCGGGGCTACCGCTGCGTGGCGCCCGACCTCCGCGGCTACGGCGGCACCGCCGCGCCGACCGACGTCGCGTCCTACACCGCCTTCCACGTCGTCGGCGACGTCGTGGCGCTGCTCGACGCGCTCGGCATCCAAAAGGTACGTCCACGATCCGTCCGTCCCCTTCCGTGTCTCAAAGCTGACACATGGTGGCGCCGTGTCTCTTCCTTCCCTTTCCACGAGTTTCTCATCTGATCCGGAACAGGATGTCGTGCCGGCAAAAAAATCCGGACCTGAACGTTGAGGATTCTACACCACCACAAACTTTTTATTTTTTTTTTACTGTAAGCCCGCGCGCGGTAGTTTTCTTTAAAATTGATATGTTCTTATTTATTAATTATATATAGTTTCATGTGTTTTTTCAGATGATCCGACTTTATTTATACTGAGGTTGACGACCGGGAGATAATCTTAATTTTTTTAGTTTAAAATCAGAGAGTTTTGATTTTTAGAAACGATAATGCTCTGTGCAGTCTGGTTAGGCTAATTTTGAAGCGAATCAACTAGGTCAATGAACTTTTAATTTTATATTTATCCTGGATGATGGGATAGCATATAGTATATATGAGCAGATATGGATGGGAAGCCATAGCCATATCCGATAATATATCAGTCAACGTATGATAATGATATATGAGGTGTTGCTAACCGGCCACCCTACTCTGCTCTCTTCTCCTGTAATAAACATACACATGATATATATTTTCTCCGGAATAAAAATTAATACACATGTTGTGAAGATATATATACAGTCGTAAG
>Ga0182004_10002205_pt1 | contig 15017 bp, 6 predicted proteins | sample Sormic07211540_1_FD_120479 | JGI IMG/M metagenome (GOLD analysis project Ga0182004, IMG submission 120479) | Endophyte microbial communities from Sorghum bicolor roots, Mead, Nebraska, USA - 072115-40_1 MetaG | ecosystem: Host-associated > Plants > Roots > Unclassified | place: USA: Nebraska...
ACTAAACACCACGTCTAATCTATTAATTACTACTCTAGCGTTATAAAGACTAGAGCACTTGATGCAAGCGGAAATCCAATAAATAACTTGAATGTAAATAAAAGTAATTAAAGAACTCAGGAACTATGAATTGAAGAACTTGGAGAACTATGAAGAACGAAGCAGTTGCTGCAAAAGTATAATATTGATGAAGATCCGACAGATCCGGCTCCTCCTCCTCCGCTCTCCTCCTCTCTCCCTATTTTCTAGATTACAACTAGAACTAGAACTAGAGGAACTAGAACTAGATGAACTAGAACTAGATGAACTAGAGCTAGAACTAGATGAACTAGAGGCATCCTCTCTACTTGGATGAATAATTGAAACCCTAGCTTTGATTCTGTAGAAGAGGTATGATCTCCAGGGGCCAGGGGCCTTGCTTATATAGACTTTTCAGATGAATTTGGGCCGTCGGATCAAACCGACATTAATCGTACGGTTTTCCTTGATCCTTTAGGTCGGTGGAGCGTGATCCGCGAAACGGGTCCGGATTAGACACTATAGCTGGCCCTGGTCCTTAGGGCGGGCGCCCTAGGCCAGGCCCCGTTCGGCCTCCGCTTCGTTCCCGTGGCTTCTGGAGTCTTCTAGATGATAGAAAATTGCGCGACACATTAATATCTCTATGTAAACCCGACGTGTGGGCCTTTCCACCGTATTTCCTGATAACCCCCTGCAGAAATAGACAAACACCAAAACTCGTGGAATTCTGTCAGATAAAACCCTAAGTATGGGTGTTGGTTGCATTTGGATCCTTTTCCATGATTAGTTGATGGTTAAATGTGAGCATTAAGGACCGTCAACAAGGTGACAGCTCTGTTAGGCTTTTGTATTCCACCATGTTTGGGTTGCTGTTTTGTAGAGCTTTTTGGTAGCCTTCCCACGACTACTTTCTTAGCAGTCTCTTTTGAGAGTTAGAAAGGTACTGTTGCTCCATAGTGAGAAGAGTGAAGTAATCCTGATTTTGATCACCCTCTAAACATAGAAAACAATTGAAGGTTCCTATCCACCCACCAAAAATATATATTCCCTCTCTTATCTTTATGCTTGGATGGCTTTGATTCTCTAGTACACTTCATGTTCCCTGTGGAAATTGATACTCTAGAATACTCCAAGGTGAAAGCTACATCAGTATCCATGCGCTTGCGGATTTTTCTCTGTGCATTTAAAATACCCAACAAGCTTTCTGACGCCATTGCGACTTTTTTGCCTATCTTTGGTGATTGCACTACGAAGTGTCAACACTCATGTTATGCTATTCTCCCTTGTAACTGAGGCAAGATGATAGTGTTTTGAGTGTGGATTTCTATGCTATATCCTCCGTCAATAGGCGTCAAACTCCTTTGCTAGCCTTCTTCAGATGAAGTGGTTGGGGATTCCTTCTTCCTAAGCTAGGCTCTAGCTTTCTAATTTTTTCCTCTAGATCCTCAACATAGTTTGTCGGACAAAGAAAACCAAACGTACATTACCTTGTAATAAGATATTCACAACTAAACAAAACATAGGGTAAGCCTGTTTGAGTGAAAGATCAATAGTGTGCCTCGATTATCACATGTGTAAGATTATTCCTAGATGTTCAAAACAAATCTATCTAAACCTCCTTTTTGCCTTCCATGGCAATGACGCTACAAATGGTTGTTGATATTTCTAATACGTATACAAATAAGAAATTCAAACCATATCCTAGTAAAGGCATAGAAATATTCGGGACATCTCCTTGCATTGCTTAAGTCTGTTGCCATCCCCATCACAACATGAAAACATGTGGTTGTACTTATGATCATGGCACTACAGAAATGAATAAAGGTTATCCGCAAGCGCACAAATAAATGCTTTGCTTATGATAATTTTACCCAGGAAAGTTTCAGGTATCGTTATTTATAATTTTAACACAGGGAAGGCACTTGGAGGTATAAATGATTTATCTTACACTTGTGATAAGAGTTCCACTAGATCAATACTCAAAACAGCGATCTATGATATTATAAATAAGGAAAAATAATAACAAGTCCACATATGTCAAAAGGATTCCACCGAGCTTTTCCAACTTAGGCATCATTCTAGAAAGAACTTGAAAACAGAGACTAGCTCCTAGGGTTATTCTAACTATAGGTCATTGAACTATCTTAATTAGTGCAACTATATTTAGTAATCATAGTCATGACTTAACTTGTATCCATACACTAGAGACATTGTTATGGTGGGTCAGGAATATAGCAAGGTATCACCATGCAACTTCGCCTTACTAGTCCTATGTTTGGGCAGTGGACTACATAGGACACAACAAAGTTGTCACCTTTGCGATCTACCACACGACTTGGAACATAGGGTGCATCAGAGATAGGCATTGTCTAAGCACTACGCTTACACAACTTCTACCACCCACTCCTGAATTCAAATGGTAAGCGCTATATGAACAAGGGCATAAACACAAAGCTATTCCAACTATACTAAATATAATCAAAGTAGGCAATGAACATTATAATTATGGATATATAATTATACCAAGTCATCAAGTATTCGACTCAAACACAAACTAGAATAAGAACTTGAGGGAACATGAACAAAAGAATGAACTAGACAAACTAGAACAAGAACAAAATGAACTAGACGAACTAGAGCAAGAACAAGATGAACTAGATGATCTAATTGATGAACTAGGAGAATGAAAGATGAACTAGAAGATAAACACAATGAACTATAAGACAAATAACTCAAATAGATTAACAATGCTGACTACAAAAGAGAAGTACAAGGCTTTACCTAGCACCCTCGTGACTAGATCCAGAATGCAAGCATTGCTTGACTTCTTTAATTCCTATTCTTATCAAGCTATACTCTAATTGGTGGAGCTCTAAACTAAATTATTAGATATGATGGACTAACTAATTGATCGATGGATTGATGCCTCTAGGGGGTCTGCCTTTGCTTATATAGTCCGGTGGGATCAAACCAACACAGAATAAGGGTCAAGATGTATCGTAGAGGTTGGTTGAAGGCCATCACGTAAAGGAGACGAGACTTCTAGGTGGGCCCAGGCTGGCCAGCCTGGTATGTGGGGCCGGCATTCCGCACCTGGCCGCCACCAGTCTCCCATGTTGTTCTCATGTCTTCTAGTGTCTTCTACATCCTTCTAGTGCCCCTTTCTGATCTGTTTGCATAATGAGTCATATCAAAATGGATTATTTTCCCAGCATCTGGATAGATCCGTAAAAAAGATTATTTCGCAGAGCTGTGGAATCTTGTTGGTTTAGTCCCTGGTGTTCCAATGGATGATGGTTCTAGAGTCTTCTAGGTGCAGACTTTCTCTCCGGTGCTCCAAATATGGCAAATAATTTGTCTGTCTTGAATGTCTCGACGAGCTCTCCACAATGGTGTACTCAGATTCTTCACTTGAAATACTTTTATATGGTGAAATATTGAATATCATGCAAGGCAAATGAGAACAACACAAGTCATGGAACTTGTTAGAATAAAACCCTATAACCTTACATTATATGTCATTTTAGATCCCTCCTACGGTAAGTTGTTGGTTAAAACTTAGAGTTAATTACCATCGACAAGGACCAAGTCAACCAAGTCATTCATTAGAGCTATAAATCCTGATCTCCTTAGAGCTCCACCAATTCTAGAACATAGCAACATAACTTAGAAGTAGAAGTAGGTCAGCTTCACTTGGATTCTAGATCTTGTCGAGAGCGTTGCTTAGTAAATCCTTGTAATCTCTCTATTTTTATCTTTCCGATTATATATTTGGTAGATACTATAGATATGACTTTGCTCCATTCAATATATATGTTCTCAATTATATTGTTCACCATCTACTTTAATTATATGCTTAGTATAGTTGGGTTGTTATCATATTTATGCACATATTCGCATAGTACTCATCCTAATGTACACGAGGTGGGTGCTAGATATCATGTAAGCTTAGTGCTTAAATGGTATTTATCTACGAATCCACTCTATATGTTGGGCTACATGGTAGATTCTGGGGGTGATAGCCCTATTGAGTTCTTTTGGAGTCCACTCCCCATACGTACAACTAGTACAACGTGGTTGTGAAGGAAAAGTCTTGCAAACTCCTAGCTCACCTTTTAGCAATGTTCCTTGTGTATGGATATAATTATGATCATAACAATGATTGCTAGGTGTAATTGCACTAACCATAGTATTATTTGACATAAAGTTAGAATGATAATAAACTACTAAGTAGTAATGTTAGGTAATGACAACAAATATCTTAAGCTCTGCCACTAGGATGACAACCTAGTTCGCTAAGCTAGAGGTGTAGGTATTTAATAAGTGACTAGTTAAAACAAGTGATGCATTAATTAATACCAACAAGCATTTTTAGTTTCATTGCTGGATAGATTTAAAACTCTATTCTTAGTAGCGATGCTAAGAAATATCAGCAACAAGCAAAGGTTAAGCTTGGGGGATTTGTTGGTGCTCACTATTGCACATTTATAACCGCTAATTAAAGTCCAAAATATGACAAATAAGCAAACTTTGATACATATGCATATACTACTAACCTAGTTGCACTTGTTTCTCCAAAATATATGTTTTGCAAGTCAAACTTTTCAAACAAGTGGAAATGCACAAGCAAGTGCACTATGGAACACGTATATTTAGAAATGCGCAAATGAGAGGAGAAATAGAGAAACCCACCTTCAGGGAACAATTGGGTTGAGGCATTACCACGGGGAGGCACCACGACCAGCCCAGAGTCCACTAGGTGAAGGCGGTGGCGAGCAAGCCCAGCTAGGGTGCGACCGCACCCTGGGTGCACTCACTAGTACATAGAAGCTCTACATAGGTGGTTCCTAACATATTTTCATAGTCAATTTTCATAACTGCTAGTGTTAGGGGCCACTGGAAATGAATCTTTTCATTGGCGGTTAATTGAGAACCACGTGTGGAAAATAATTTTCATACGCGGTTCAGTTAAGACAACCGCTAGTGGAAATGCCCTCTATCACTCCACCCATCACTCATGTGTTTGAAAACATAAATTGTGTTTTAAAAACAGGAAAAAAAGATTTTAAGCATAGGAAAGGCCTGCTGGCTAGCAACCTGCCCGTCTCCGTCCAAGTCACAAGTCCCACATTTTATTGCATAAAATCATAAACTACGTGGCCGATGGGATTCCAACCCACGATCTCATCCTCATGCATAACCCCTTTTACCACTCCACCCATCACTCGTGTGTCTATATTAGAGTTTAGTTCCCTTCCCTATATATTATTCTAATTTGAGCAATAACTAATTTTTTGAGGCCCTAAATGAATTGAAATCAAAATGTTTTTAACTATATGTTTAGATAATTTTTCAAGATCTACAACTTTTATATTGGTAGTTTCTCTATTCGAGGTAATTTAGAAAATATGAATTTCAAATTTGATAAATTCTAACGTAATATTTAATGACAAGATGATTTCAAATGAAAAAATAACTTTTCAAGACCTACAACTTTTATTTTGATGATTTTTTCATACAAGGTGATTTGTAAATCTCAAAAAATTATTTTCAAATTATTTCTACATCGATTTTCTTAAAAACTGCAACTATAAATCTATTTTTCAATGGCGGTTTTCTGTACAAATAAATGATTCCTACACGCGGTTTTGTTAGGAAAAGGCCTATGAAAATCCATTTTCACTCGCAGTTTGCTAAAGAGAACCGCCATTGGAAATAGACCATTTGTACTAGCAGTTTTCTTAACAGAACCGATAGTGAAATTGTCTTTCCACCGCTGGTTTTTCAGTCGGCCTCACTGATTTCTTTTCATAGGCATTTTTAATTTAAACTGTCTGTAAAAATTATGCTCCACCGCTAGCGTAGCTTTTTTAACTAGTGGCTCGCACCCCTAACGCGACCTAGCGGGCCCACCTTTGGCCGGCGGTTGCATGTTGCCATGCAATGATTGTGTGCAGTTGTTTCCTCTTTTTTGGCACCAAACCATCATGGATCAAATATAAATTAAGGCATAGGGGCTGTCTCTCTCAAACACATCATTTGAAGCTCTAATTCACTACCATCTCTTGTAGACTTTTCCATAGTTTTAGTAGTAGTTGTTTGGAGCATGGAAAAACTAATTAAAGAGTTTGTCTCATTGGACGAAGTGCTACTCTGTATGAATATTAGAATGAAGAGTTCTTCCATTTTCATGTTCTTATATCTTTATATAGCAATGCTCATGCACTAGAACATAGTTATTGTCATGTTATAATCATGATATATGACCTAGCATATAGTTTGTGTGTTATAATCATGTCATGTTCAACTTTATGCTTAACCTTTCATACAATATATATGATGTGGATTAGAGCTAAGTTGAGGTGGCTGTTCATCTTGGCTTCGGGTTTGCCCTTGTCCTATGCTTGTCAATCTACAGGGTCAGAGTCCATGGGGGGATGTACATAGCTTTCTTCTATGCAGGCATGCATGGTGCTCGGGTGCAAGGGAGCCTTCACATATGATGGTGCCTCAGTAGTGGGGTAGGCAGAAGGTGGTTATATCCCTATCTGTCCCTTGTATATTCTCCATGTTCGGGTATCCACATAGGAGTTTGTAAAGTCTCCATCGGCTAGTAGACTAGTTTTGGTGATCTCAGTCCATCTCATGCTTAGTTCTAGGTCTTAATCATGTGTTTGTATCATTACTCACTATTCTTTGCATGGCTATTTTAGAACATGCATACTCTACTTAGGAATATGCTTTTATTCTTTGTTTCCCTTTTATCCCTGAGGTTGTCCGAATATGTGTCACACTATCTTAAAACCTATCATGGCTTAACTCTATATTGAGTATTGGGTTGGTAGATACTCATGATATCATGTTCATAACCATGCTAGGCTCTTACACCATGCCTTCCTTCATTAAAATAGAAATAATGATACCCTAAATATTTCTAGGTGAAATGCATGTAATACCTGATTTTAAGAACAAAATGAGATGTACGCCATATGTGAGTCTTAAAGGCCAAATCTCACAAATAGCTACAAATAAGGGGTAATATCAAAAGACAATGCATAAATTATATAACGTACATAGTAAATCAGGGATAACCTTAGGATGCAAAATAATAGAAGATAACTCCAATCTTCGGGTAGTAACACTTCTCTACAGGATCAAAACTGACTGGTTGATCACATGCCTAACACTCCTCCTGTAGTATGGCGAAAATAGCAACAGCGAGCACATATCATACTCAACAAGTATAACCAGGGGATGTGGTTTACTTAGCTGACACTTGTTTGAATGCAATAAGATTTTATATGTATGTAGCATATTCATCATTAGATAGAAAATATCAAGGTAGCATAATTACTCCCATAACCACATGATCAATGTATAGAAGAACAAAGAATAACACATAAACATCATAATAAACAATCGTTCGTTATCATTATAATCATTAACACTAACTATCTATTCTATCAGTTTTTCGAGCCACCCGTATCCGTGGGCATGGCTAGTATACCAGAATTAACACTCTACAGAGGTTTTACATCTTTACCCATGAGTCATGATTTACCCTTTCGCCCGAGGTTGCAAGACTATTAACCCCATTCCTAGAGAGGTCAGCAGAGATCACTATGAAGCCTTTCAAAAGTGTTACACTCTAAAATTTGCAAGTTTCCAAAATAGGAAAAATTGTTTTAATTGTGTATTTTTGTGCTCATGAAATATAGAAAAAAATAATATTTTTCTTTAAATTAAAGTTTACCATTGGAATTAGCAACATGTTTGAGCATGCATGCCTTTGCATTTGATTTATTGTGATGAGTGGATCTGACTAAAGTTTAAAAGGAATTAAAATTTGGTTTTGAAAATGTTTTGAAATAGGTTTTGTTTTTGAAAGAAATTGAAAAAATGAAAAGAGAAAATCTTTCCTTCCCTCGACTTCGGCCCGAGGGCCGAGCTCATTTTCCCTCTCCACGTTTCTTTTCCCCAGCTCGGCCGAGCATCAACACCCAGCCCACATGCACTCCCCACCCTCTCTTTCTCACTGGTCCATGGCAAACAGGCTAACCCAGCAGCAGCTCGGCCCAGCGCATTCTCCCCCTCCCCTTCTTCTCATGCGTTCGCGAACCGCGAAAACCTGACCAACCCAGCAAGCCATGCTGCACCATTTTTCCTCCTTCCTATGACTAACCGCCTGACCCCAATCTCTATCTCGCTGACAGGTGGGGCCCATCCGTTGGAACCTCCTCCTACCTCGTAATTGGGCAGGACTCCACTCCGATTTGGACTCCGGCCGCGCGGATTCTCCGTGTTGGTTTGCTCTGCACGTAGAGGATCTCTTTAAATAGCAGACGCAGCCACACCGAAGCCCCCACCCCCGACCCTAGGGTGAATCGCCATCCTAGCCACGCCACAGTAAGTCGCCGAGATCGCTGTCGAAATCGATCTCCCGTCTCGTCGTGTCTCCATCTCCGTAAGCCCTTCGCCGAGCTTCGCATCGTCATTTCGAAGTCGCTGAGGGCTCTCTTCCTCTGTTTTGTGCTCTAGTTTGGTCTCTTTCTTATCATAAACATTTGCAGGGTCTGTCTACCCTCATTTCGCATCGCGACCTTATCCAGAGTGTATCTCGGGCTTGATTCTTGACTTTGGTGAGTCCGCAGTAAGCTATTCTATCACCCTGTGCCTTTGATTCCTTGAATCGTGATCTAAATCGTCGGATTGCCTAACACCGACCAACTCTGGCCGTGGCGCCGCTGTGACACCCTCCAACTCCGGCAGGCTGCTCTACCCTCCCCACCGCGATCTAATTGCGACCATCCAAATCTTGATCAACGGTCCAAAGCGACCCTGCACTTTTTAAATATATAACCCATGGTCCAAAGCGCCTTCCCTGATTACACTTTCTGACTTTGAAACGTAATTCCCGACGGTTTGATTCAAAATATGTTTTCTATATTTACAAAATTGCCACTGATTGTTTTAGTCATAAAATTTTTGTTTTAACTCCAAATTGGCCCATTCAAATTGTGTTAGATTCGTTTTTAAGAGATCTATATGATAGTGTCACTGTTCTACCAGTTTGAAACATTTTAATTTTGTTACCCTATTTAATTCATTACTTTTCTAAAGAAAATCTTAGAAAATTCATATCTTCTTTGTTTTAGCTCTGATTTTCATGATATTTACATCTGTATGATTGTAGTGCAACATACGTTCATTTTATAAACTTTTCATCTTTATTTTCTACTGTTAGTGTATTATTCTAATTATAGATTTGTTTGCTTTGTATGATTGCCTCTGGATGATTGCTGTTGATGTGGTGACTGAGTTTAGACGGTGAGCTTTTCATGGTGATCTAGAATCAGACTGTGGAAGATTTGGAACTAAAAGAAGGAACTAAGTTTTAAGGCAAGTATATCATGGGATCATCATTGTTTCCTAATAACTATAATCACACATAATTCATACTGCATGTGTCTCCTTGTTAAGGATTTCCTAGTATTGATCTTATACCTTGTCACCTGTGGTTTTGCATTGGGTAGCTTATGCTAGTGCTCCACTAAACCATGATTTTGTAATTTGACTATTGGATTATGCAATAAACATCAAAAGATGACTTTTTTGGCAACTTTGGTAAAGGGGGCTAGAGCATTGAGCTATCCTAATGTGCTCTAGTTTCTCTCCCTAAGGACTTATCTGTATATAACCATCCGGGACATACAGTACAACTATGAGTGCTACATGGCTCTAGCTTTAGCTCAGTATGAGGACCCGGTGCAAATGGGTGATAGAAGACCGTGGATTCCCTACACGCTAGAATCACATGGTGAACCCTAACTTGTTAGACGAACCTTCGAAAGGCTTCATAGTGAACCCTACTTCTAGGAAGGGGGTTAAGAGATTTGCTACCTTAGGCAAAATGGTAAATAACGACTCACAGTGAAAGTGACGAGGGTCAGGCCCGATCTTCTGAGAGGTAATTGGTAAATTCGATTGTGGAGAACTCGACGTTGGCGATCCAGCTTCAAATCAGCATGATTCGAACCCTGCAACCGTTACACCACTACTCCATTGGTTATCAACCAAGCACAACTTGATTGACCTCGCCAAGAAGGCTGTTCCTGCAAGTGAATCGAAGAACACAAGCAAGAAAGTATAAACACTCAACCTGAAATTATAGATATGAATGACACGAATATTCATTGGTAAATTCGATTGTCGAGATCTCGACGTTGGCGATCCGGCTTCAAATAAGCATGATTCGAACCCTGCAACTGTTACACCACTGCTCCGATGGTTGTCAACCAAGCACAACTTGATTGACCTCGCCAAGAAGGTTGTTCCTGCAGGCGAATCGAAGAACACAAGCAAGAAAGTATAAACACGCAACCTGAAATTACAGATACGAATGACACGAATATTCAATGAGGGTTCCAAAGGACTAATTGACACAGTGGAGGAGATCAAGAACGGGGCCCTGGATCACTGTAAAAGGATTTAACACCACAATTACAATGAACAATTCAGTTTCTCGATGGAAAACTAAACTTTAAACAAAACCCAAGTCTAAACAGTGGCGGCTGCTTGGAATATAAAGGGGAAGCAACCTAGGGTTGGAGGCGACCAGGGGGAGGCGCCCACAACATGGGCTGAAGGCCCAAATTCGATACATGACCAAGTTGGCCCAAAATAGGTGATGCAGCACATTGTTGTGGACATAAAGATTAATCCACGAAATATCTAGAACTGAGACCAGATCTAGAATGACGGCGTCGTTGTCCCCTTTCCAACGAGTCCAAGATCACCCCGTTTCGATGTCGTATGAAGAAGTTATGATCAAAACACTAATGTCGTGTTTGCTGAATCTGAGAGTGACGTGGTAGCTGCGTTGGAGATGAATTGCAACTTAGAAAAGATGATGGTGTCAACGTATCCAGCATGCCGATGTCGTCATCACAAAGTGTACAACCTCTGCAGAGTGTAAAACTGATAAATCAGCCGTGCTCACAGTCACGAGCGGCCTTGGAAACGATATAGAATAAATGATCAATAATGGCAACTCATTAATATTATTGTTGTTAATATGTTGTTTATGTTATTCTTTATTCACTTTACTTGATCATGAGTTTACTATGGGACTTGACAACTTTATGCTACTCATATGCTAAAATTGTGACAACTAAAAGCTACATGTAGTTAAACCAGTGTCTAGCCTTTGAGCCTCATGAACCCCATGTTATTCTTGCTAAGTACGAGATGTATTTACACTTGCCTTTACATTTTATTTGGAGAAAAATCCCAGATGGGTACCAGATTGCTAGTTTGGAGTGGAGTTTAGGCTTGTGCTCAATCAGTCAGTTGTCCCTGTGGATTTGGAGCTTTCGCCTAAAGAACGGAGTGTCTTTCCGTTGTTTGCTATCTATGGTTATATATTTTATCTTAAGTTTGTTATATATTAAGCATTGTCTATTGATATTACACCTATTTGTGGCTATATTTGAGATTGACTTCCTAGGCTCACATATGGTGTGTATCTTGTTATGTTCTTAAACCGGGTGCTACAAAGTGGTATCAAAGCCATGTTTCGATCCAGGGACCTGTCGGTTATGGGCCCACCACACTTCCTCTATGAAGCCTTTCAAAAGTTCATCTAACAAGTTAGGGCCACAAGGTTTCCAGTTAGCACGAGATATAGAGCCCCCCTTCCAAATAGCATAATGACGAGTAGCCAATACATACAAGGACAGAGGCCACACTATACCCAAAATGGCAAGCCCCTCTAGAATCCTATTGGGTATCCTCTAGTGAGCTAGATAAGGTCTTCATATTGAGCTAAAGCCAGAGCCATATAGCCCTAATGGCTGTACGAGTTGTCCCAGCTTTTGCTAAGGGATGAGTCCTTATGGAGGGTTAAGATTATTTTATATTTTATTGCATACTCAATTATTCATGTTACAAGATCAAGGTCATAAGCTCCACACTAGCAGAAAACTACCCCAATGCATATCCAATTAGGTATCAAAGAATTCAAAATATCAATCATCTATGATATCACTAGAGTTGTCAAGCTGGACACATGCATATAATATATGTATTAATAGTGCGTAGGTAATAAGGATGATCCTAAGTTATACTTGCCTTGATCAAAGTTTGCCTTGCTGCTCTTGTTGATTCTGTTGGTCGTCAAGGGACTGAACTTGATCGCTGAATCTCACCATCTATTTTTTATCACCAATCATCAACACACAAACAATCAGGACCAAACATACACGAAGCAAACAAGGCTACAATTAGAAAAGTACACCAATAGTAGCAAACAAATAAGAAAATTTTATAAAATAATTCTACAGATTGCTACGATCACATAGACGTCAAGATCATGAAAATCGGGGCTAAACGTAGAAGATATGAATTTTCTAAGATTTTTTTAGAAAGGTAATTAATTAATTAGGGTCACAAAATTTAAAAGTTTCAAACTAGTGAAACAGTACCACTAACATGTAGATCTCGTGAATACGAATCTAGCGCAATTTGAATGGGTCAAAACAGAGTTAAAACGAATATTTTATGACTAAAAGAATTTCAGTGGCAATTTTTTAAAATTGGAAAATGTATTTTGAATTTGAGTAACCAATTTTACGCTTTCAAAAATAGAAACATATTCCTAAGCATGCTTTGGAATGCGGGTTATTCTTAAAAAGAGCAGTGTCTCTTTAGCAAATTGTGTAGGCGAAAGGGTATGATCTAATCCCGACGCATGATCACGGATCCGACGGTATCATTTCTAGGGGAGGTTGGCTGCTGTCGTGAGTTCTAATATGGCGACGCCATTGCTGGCATTGAGAAGGTTGGCGGCGTTCATCAATATAGCTACGCCGGTCATCTTTGGTCAAAATAAAGGCACGAAGATGAAGCGGGGAACATCTCGAACTCACCTAGGGCAAAGATGAAGGCAAGGAGGGCTCGGTGTTGGAGCAGACGTCGTCAAGGCGGAGCTCGGTGTACTGCGAAGTTTGGCGGCTGTTAGAGCTTCACTTATATGGGTAGAGAGTTCAAAAGGAGGCTCGAGACCTTCGTTACCTTGTCGCAGTGCCAGGCAACCGCTGGTTGGCTATTTTCATGCATCAGGTAGCGAGGGCCACGCTGGCGGATGAACTCGAGCTTGGCAAGATCCAAACCGTGGCTGGGACAACTGCGACGTGCTGGAACTCGAAAAAGGAAACACGGAGAAGGCCATGGGTCTTTATAGGGATTGGTCGAGCGCGTTTAGGCAACGAATCCCGCTCAAATCATAATCGGTCGCTCGGTTGCCAAAGGTGGAGTCCGGCCCTCGTACAAACCAAGGAGGAAGATGGCTGACACGTAGGTCCTGCAAAGTAGTGACTCAATGCATGGGGCCGGCTCGTTAGTGAGTGGGGAAAGGAAGAGGTTGTCCACACTGCATCATTTGCCAGCTTTTTCACACGGGCCGTTTGTCACACAAAGAGGGAGGAGAGGGTGCGCTGGTGGGGCTAGCCTGCTTGCCCTGGCCAATGGGCCGAGATAGGGAGCTAGGCCACGACGAGAGAGACAGGCCTTCGAGCCAAAATAAAGGGGCCGGGGTTTTGTTTTTTCAAATGATCTTTAAAATCTATTTTTCATTTTCAAAAATACCACTCATCTCAAAAATCCAATGCACCAGCGTGAACACACACAAATGCTACTATGCCTTATGATAAGTTTTAATTTAAAAAAAATATTATTTTTCCTATATTCCACGAGCACAAAATGCAAAATTAAATCAATCTTCATCTATTTCAAAGGAGCTAATTTTTAGGGTGTTACAATCTACCCTCTTAAAATGAATCTCGTCCTCGAGATTCGAAAGAGGCTTAGATTATAAAAGAGAAACAAGAAAAAGATCTTGACAACCCTTCCAACTTCACAACTTGTATACCAAACTTAATCACTTATGTCTCAAGGTCACACCTCGTGAGCAAAATTTCGACAGAGTAACTATTATTTATAACTTGACTACTGACTTTTTGTCTTACAGCTCAAGCGACATGATAACTTAATTATGCATTTGCCCTTTTAAGGTAGAAGTTGACCACCATGATACACAATTGTTTTCCCTGATGGTTCTACTAAGAGCATTGTGCACTAGATAACATGGATCACTCATTAGTCTGCACACAACCATCAATTACCAAGGACCATGGGATAACAAGTGACTATAACACAATGAGCTTTACAATGAAGTTTTCCTTGTTTATGACCAGATTGATATTTTTTAGCAGACCTGATCTATCCAAACTTCTCCCACATGATAACACACTTCCTGCCATGAAGTGACCAACATCAGTAACACGTGTAAGGATAGATGATCATAATCATGGGGTATCTCAAGAGACAACTCTCACTTCAAGATAAATTGAAAATGCATCATCCCGTGATATCAAGGTACTACCCCATTAAGATAAGATTGCTTTGGGGGAGACTAGGGACTAGTTTCCATAGCCATTTTAGGCACTACCCATTGTATAGTCTTTTAGATTTGTTGTACGAGTCTCCGAATCCAAGGTTGGTTTCGTCACGAAGTTTCAGCTATTATTAGGTTTTATCATTGTCGAGTTGCTTCACTCTCACATTGTACATATAACTCTGTAGACTTTGGTGTTATCTAATTCTCATAAGCACAACTCCCAATCTTTGAGTATCAGCAATGACATATATCTCCATTGCTATTCTCTAAATGCTATGATATCTTGAATCAGAGCCAAACATACCAAACACTTGATGTCCTTACAGATGATCCAATATTAACCAATATTTCTCCTTGTAACTTCATTAACTACACTACCTGTCGGTGTTTTCCCCACGGGGGGTCACACTAACAAGTAAATTTGTATGCGTGCTCCATTTCCCAGATGGTGATGCAAGAAGACACAGGGATTTATCCTGGTTCGGGCAAGAGAAAGCCCTACGTCCAGCGGGGGGAGGAGAGTTTGTATTATCTTGCACCTAAG
>Ga0182004_10002206_pt1 | contig 15008 bp, 8 predicted proteins | sample Sormic07211540_1_FD_120479 | JGI IMG/M metagenome (GOLD analysis project Ga0182004, IMG submission 120479) | Endophyte microbial communities from Sorghum bicolor roots, Mead, Nebraska, USA - 072115-40_1 MetaG | ecosystem: Host-associated > Plants > Roots > Unclassified | place: USA: Nebraska...
AATGAACTTAATTTGCAACAGGTCAAGATGTTATACGTAATAACAAAGCTTATATCTATATTGTGACTGTATAATGATTTTCATGATTCGATGTTTTTAGATTCGAAGTCAAAAGTAGGAGTACTTACTACGGCTATCCTGTATAGGTGAAATGTATCAAATAAATGGCACATTGTTGGAGTATATAACTATGCTATGCCTTTATATAGAACTTGCTTGATTGCAATATATATAACTACGGCCGCGCCTTACATAGAACTTGCTTCCATCACGTTTGTTGCAGGACGCCACTACCCTATCCTTCTACTTAGGGTCTGTTTGGAACAGGAAAAACATTCATGTTCCTATGTTTTTTCTATAAAATGTAACTGATTTTTTTTTTTTGTAAAACTCTTGCATTCCAAACATATTCAAACAGGTTATGCACGTGCTAGACTTGAGCCTTTGCCGGATGAGAAAAAAATGAGTAGGATGAATAAAGTCATGTCTCTGTGTTTTAGATCGTGCTCGAGCCTTGACGGACTGTCCATTTTACACATAAAAAAAATAAATAGCTCGGATTAGGTATAGACTGAGATTGTTTATTAACTTGCTTCTCGCTGTCTAGAACTTTTTGTCACTTTGTGTTGTTGCCGTGTTGGGGCCTGGCCTAGGTGTAGGCTCCGTTGGTTTGCTAATGAACACCGAGCGCATCCACCCACTATTGCTACTATCTGTGCCCATCTTGCCTCTCGGTGTTGAATGCCTTCTCTTGGCTACAATCCTCCTATGCTCGCCTTTGTGCCCCATCTTTCATGCCATCTAATGTCCATCACCATTGAATCTTCTGACTACACATGCCAATGTAGTGCTATGTGTTTAGTCACTTTGTCCTACTTGGCAAATGCCGACTCTGATAGGATTGAAAAATCGACTACTCGCTCCATCCGAAAAAAGATTATCTAGAGTTCTCTTCGTGTTAATTTTTCTTAAAGTTAACTAGATTTATATAAAATATTATTAAAATTTATGTCTCTAAATAAGTTTATTATAAAAAATATATTCAGCGATTAATCCAATGATATTTATTATGCACTATAAAATTTAATAATATATCTTGTATATATAGTCAAAGTTGAAAATGCTTAACTTCTTGCAAAACGATGACAAACGAAGGGATTCTCGAGACCAATGGAGAAATAGAAAATATGAACCACAGTTTAAATGTAGGAATTTCTGTTTGATGAATTCACCTTAGCAATGGTTTGTTTCTTCTTTTTGTTAGTATTTCCTCTATTTTTAATGTATAAGATGTTTTGATATTTTTAGATGCATAGATTCTGCTATGCGTCTAGATATATATTTATGTCTTGTATTTTGAAAATGGAGAGAGAGAGTAGTATTCTTGTTTAGGTAGTACTCACTTTATTCTAAATAATTGTGTACTTTTAACTTTGTTATATAGATCAACATTTATAGCTTTATAGGTTTATAGTGAAATACACCAACATCTATAGCATACCCATTTTATTCTTCACCCGTACGAATTATAATATCAAGAAGAAAAGGAAAATGTTAAAAGAAAAAAGGTGAAATGGAAAAAAAAAGAAAATCTTCAAAAGCTGCCCTCTTTTGTTTTTTCCAAGAAAGATAAATACCACGCGAACCCAGCCTGTGTGCCTTCTTAATTAAAAAACCAGTCCTAGTCGCCACGCTAGTTGCTCGCCGCTACTGCTCTTTCGGTACCCGTGCGCGTGCGCGTGTGAAGGCGAGTCGAGTGAGCGAGAGCGAAAGAAACAAGAGGCGGCGGCGGCTGCTGCTTCCGCTTCCGTTGCATGTGAGGCGAGGCCGCGAGAGGAGCGCGGGCCATGTCGATCGCACTGGAGAGCGGGCGCGGGCTGGGCGGCGCCCCTCGGTTCGGCCGCGTCGCCCGCTGCGGCTACGCGGCTTCGCCGCCGGCGTCGGCCGGGCGTGGCGGCTCGTCTTCGGCGGGGCGGGACAGCGACAGCCCCGCGGCGGCGGCGCAGTGGGAGTGGGACGGCGAGGAGGTCGAGGGCGGCGACGGCGAGGTGCAGAGCTCGTACAAGGGCTCCCCCTTCGAGACCATGGACGCGCTCCAGGAGGCCCTGCCCTTCAGGTGAGCGCCCGCCCATTTCGCCACGGGGAACGGATCTTGATCGGCCTTGTCGGCTTATTCGCGCGGCTCCTCTGGGGGATTCGGGGTAAATGTGGGTACAGCCGGTTCTTCTTTGTCCCGCTGATCTCGTTTCTCCCAGGAAATTTTGGAGATTTCTTGCGTTGGTTGACTAACGCATTCCAAGGGATTGGTTCTTGATCGGTGTCAGTTGGGGAATGTGCGTTACATACGCAGATTCCTGATTCTCTATTGAAGCAGGGGAGGTCTTGGAGCGATTCGAGCGGATTAGTTTGGTTTTTGGTCCATTGATTGTTTCTTCTGTTGGGGAAATCGAAGGTGTTCTTCACATTCTTGTCTCGTTCAGAGTGATCAGATGGGAAACTGTTGCGATTTGCGTTTCTAGTCAATTCTTTGTGGTGTCTTGCATTCACTGCGGTTGGGGGGATTATTTAGGCATTCGTACTCTTCACAATCAAACGTCACCTCATAATGTGGATTCGTTGGACTTGGAAAAATTTAGTCCCCTTAAATCCTTAATAGCTTAACTTCAACAGGTGTCTCTGAGTCTGGAGTGATAGGACAAAATTGTTGCAATTTAGGGTTCTTATATAGTTATATGCGATTCTCTAAGGTGCTTTGCATTCACCGGGGTTTTGGAGATTACGCATTTGTATTGTACAGGTCATTATACAAACGTCACCTCATAATGTGGATTCTTTGATCTTTGAAATTTTTGTTCCCTGAACTCGTTGACATCGACAGGTATCCAGCGTTCTTATGTTTTAAGTCTGTGAATCTCTTTGTGTTGCTTGTAAGGTATTTTTATGTAAGATAAGTTGGGGTGGAATAATTTAGTGGAAGCACTGGATACTTCTGTGTATGTTTTGGTGCTAGTTGCTCAGGGGGGCCTGCAATAATTGAAGAATACCAAACTCTGATCTAGTCCTTCAAATAGTCTGCGATCCACTTGACTGCGCAATGATAAGTTTTGATTAGGCCTTCCAAGGAGAGTAAAATTAGGTATCAAACTATCAATGAGAAAAGCATGCAGCAATTACTCTAGTATTTCTGTTTTCTCCTATAAAGCCTAATTGCTAAGCTTATTCTTTATACAGTTTTGTTTCTTTCTATCTAAGATGGAAAGATCGTGTGCCAACTGTTTGTAGAGTTCCTTATAGTTAGTTACTATCATATATGAATGTATGATTGGAGCAGTACTTTGGACTAGGTGCAAAACACTATAATTTTTGTGGTATTATTTTCATTGGTATTACTCCTGGAGTACATGTTACTGTGATTTTACAAAATGCTGCTGTAGTTGGCAAACTGTTGCCAAGCCTATTCAGTCCTACTAGTTCAGTGGAAACTGTCTTCAATCCTAGTATTTATTCAGTCCAAATAATAAGCTACATGGCAGGATTGTATCCCATAGACTCCTCGTATTATCAAAGCTTTTATGTGCTTAAAGCATATGTCCATAAATGATGAAATTTCTTCTGTTAGACACTAGAGCAGCTGGTACACATTACAAAGGAAGTAGCAATCCATCCATTTTGCATACTCATCATAGCAGGTCAAATAGATCAATATCTATTGGAAATCTGGTATAACTTGTTTGTTCCTGGTTCAGTGACCTTACTGACTGATAGTTAGATAGGGTCTGTGTAAGGTTGTAACCTTTGGGATTGGCAGATGCATGTAATCTTTGGCAAGTGATCCTTTGTTGTCTTTGTTAAACTATGTGATTTTGAAAAAAAAAAAAACTGTTTCATGGTTTGTGTGGAATCACATGAATGCATTCATCTCTTTGAGCATATTGTTGGACATATTTGATTATCTATTTACCACTATTGTCTATTGGAGCATATGCTCTTGATCATATGAAATTAAAAGTAGTTACTAGTTACTTGTCTTTGTTTTGGAGTTGGCAACTTAGTTTATTAGCTACTCCCTCCGTTCCAAATTATAAGTTTTGGCTTTTCTATATTCATAACTTTTGGTATGCATCTAGATATATGTTATGTCTAGATTCATAGTCAAAGCTATGAATCTAGAAATGCCAAAACGTCTTATAGTTTGGGACGGAGGGAGTACTAGCTTAATTTGTTATCGGGACAACATGGATTAACCCAAACACAAGATCAAACAGAGAGGATGTTCTTAGTCCACATGAATTTGTTAGTTACTAGCTTAGTTTGTTATCTATGCACTAAAAATATGTAGTTACTTGTCTTTGTTTTGGAGCTGGCAACTTAATTTGTCTGTTTATCCATTGTGAGCAGCCTGGGGAATCTCTCTGTTCAGTCCTTTGTTATACCAGCTTTATCTTGGTTATGAGAAATTATCTTTCAAAATCATACCAGTCTTCCATTTTGTTGATCATTATTCTTAAATATGTCAGGAAAGGGGTATGCAAGTTCTACAATGGAAAGTCTGGATCTCTTGCAAAGCTTCAAGATTCTGTAATACCTTCTCTGCTGAAAGACCTTCCAAAGCCAGAAACACCATCCCCTAGGAAGCGCAAAGGTCTTCTTCCGTTCAGTTTCAAATGGGGCAAACCGCAGAATAAAGAGGTATTCCTCGAAGATGATGCAATCAGGAGCCCCACAAACTGCAGGAGGATGACTATATCGCCTGTTGCCACAAGCAGCTCAGGAAGCAACAGTGGCAGCGATGACGAACATAACCACTCCCAGAAGCTGTCTTCCCGTCGCCCACACAGAAGGCCCAGCAATGCCATGGGTGTTTTTGCTTCTCCGCCTGCACCTCGTCCACCCCAGCAGTTCTCAGCTCTCATGAGATCTCAGTCAATGCTTGATCTGCAGGATGTGACAGACTCAACCGCCATGGTCACTCCCAGGGACAAGCGCATGAAGAATTAGCAAAAGTTGAATAGTATCAGGGACAAGCGCATGAAGAACTAGCAAGAGCTGAATCTTGGTTAGTCTAAGGGGGACAAGCACTTGAAGATTTGGCGAAACCTGAACCTTGGTGTCAGCCCAAACGCCGGTGTCCATTTTAGACAGCAGAACCCAATGGCTGATGCCTACATGCTTGCTAGGCTCCATGCTTAGCGAGATCGAATGAACTCGTGTGGATATAGCTGGGATTCTCCTTATACCTGATGTAATGAGAATTGAGAAAGATACAGATGAACTAGGCAAACTGATGTAAGGAGTAAATCAGTGGGCAGTGCATTGGTTACTGTTTGACTTGTAAATGCTGGATTCTGCTTTTCTATGCTAATTCAACCATGTTGCTCGTACTGATCTTTGTTTTGCTCGTCGTTCTGAAACAGGCCTAATTTGATGTCAGGATTATATGCTATTGAGCTGTATTTTTCTTTTGTTGCTAGTCTTCAATTGGAACCAACATGACTGGGGAGAGGCACGGGCATGTACTTAGGCGTATCTGCTCTAGCTCGCACTTCATATCGAAAGAAACAGTAGTAAATTCAACAAACAAATGAGGCACGGGCATGCATTCTACATATACTATACATGAACTGCATATAGAAAAAATATAAATGGAGTGCTTTTTAAAATTGATTTTAAGCATATGACAAAGTGAAATGATATTTCCTACAACAAACACTTTGAAGAAAAATACCATGCCTCTCACGGTATTTAGCTTTCAAAACAAAACCTCAGAGCATCTCCAATTGTTTGGAAAAATGACTTGCTATCCTTGTTTATTTGGAAAAAGATGAAAAATCCTTCTCCAACAGATTGGAATAGGACTTGCTAAAGTTTTGCAAGTTGGAAAACGCAGGGGTCGCGCGCGTATCTATCCGTGCTCGGCGTGGCTTGCTATCCCGGGCCGCGAGTGAGTTTTCCCCACGCCGCCAGTTCTCCCGCGTCGATCGTGAAAGTTCCGTCCAGTAATCCTTCGTCGCCTCCTTCGTGATCACCTCCGCCATCCTGTGTCGGCCTTCATCGACTGGCCGCGCGGGTGCCCTACAGAGGCTATTGCAATAAGTGACAGAAGTTCAAAGCACGGTTCCATGACGAACGGATCTGGGTCAAGGGCGCGCCGGGCAGGAGGTGAAGACGGTGCGAGCGAGGACGGTCGAGATCGGCGGCGGAGAGGCTTGGTGCGCTGCAGAACGGTGAGGATTCTTCATCCTCGACATCGGCCGCTGCCGCTGCGTTGATGGCGGCCTCCGGCCCGCCGCTCGAAGACTGCCTCCGCCTCCTCCGCAGCGAGCGCGACGAGCAGAAGCTGGCGGGCCTGCTCGTCGCCGCCAACATCTGCCGCGCGGGCAACACCGACGCCGTCGCCAAGGTCTACCGTGCCGTTGGGCCCGGCTTCCTCCGACGCCTCCTCAACACTGGGATGGGGTTGGGGAAAGTGGAGGGCGGGAAGGAGGAGCGGGAGGCATACCTGTGGCTCGCCGTCACCGTGCTCGCGGGGCTTGCGTGCGTCCCGGAGGTTGCGGCCGACGAGGGGGTCGTTTCCACCGTGCCCCTAGTCGCCGAGGTTGTCGCCAAATCGACCGATCCAGCGATCACTGAAGAATGCTTTGAACTTCTGTCACTTATTGACGCCCAAAGGAAGCAGGGGCGCAGGGCGCCGTGCGGCAGGGCAGCGATGCCTCAGGGTCGCCGCGACCCGGAGGAGAATGGTCGTAGGTTTTCTGTTGGACAGGTATATGTGGGCCTACTTTTCTATGTTTATCAAGCCCAATTTACCAAACAATTGGAGATACAAGAAAAACTCACTTGCCAAAAGGTTTAGCAAGTTGCCAAATGACAAATTTTTCCAAGTTGATTTTTCCAAACAATTGGAGATGCTCTCAGGAGCAACTCCAAGAGTCTCTTTATAATCTTTCTTATGGCTAAAAATAGAGATTTTGAAGAAAAATTGCTCTATAACAGCTTCTTTAACTAGATCCCTAAATATTAAAAATATTTGTTTTTGAATTATTCACTAGTCAAAGATGGAGAGCATGATCGACTCTACAAACTATGTACAAGACGATGTAGAAAACTTGTTATAAAGTAAAAAGATATAGAGAACACTTTTTATTCAAATCGCTCGCCAAATAATGTTTTGGATAGTGAATTTTAAAAAGAATCTCTAGAGATGGAGATGCTCTTCAAGAGCTGACGAGTTAAAAATACGTGCAAGACCAGTAGATGACATTTAGCTTTTTTTTTTTTGTGTGTGTGTGTGTATTTCACAAAGACTGCATCTAGCGCATGTGTCACGATTAGAAAGTATTAGCTCACGTTGCTTCGCCTTTTCAGAGACAAATCACGTGGTGATTCCAGAGTACAGGTAGAGGTAGGCAACGACGTCAAGAGAAAGCAGAGGATAAACCGGCACGGGATCGAGCTTGGTCTATTGGCAACATGCAGCAGGGCACCAGGCCTTCTCTCACACAATACTCAGAACGTCTCCCATGAGCAGAGTTCAATAATCAGAAGGAGTCGCATGATCAAAAATTCCGTTTCCCAGATTTGGATCTCGCACATGGTTGGCACCGCGCCATGGCCCATGGCTGCCGTGGTGATCAGATCCCAATGCGCTAGGCGCCGTGCAATGCAATGCCACCACAAACCCAATACTTATCGGCGCCACCGCGACGAGCCGACGACACGCTCACTCTCATTCCCACTCTCACCGTGATACAATGGCCGGGCTAGCCGGCGTGGTGTGCCTTCTCCTCGCTGCCAGTGCTGTCACCGCGGCGGCGGCGGCGGCCGAGGCGGAGTCCCTGTCCTCCTACATCGTGCACGTCGCGGCAGAGCACGCGCCACGGTCGACGCGTCCGCGCTTGCTCTCCCGCTCATACACCTCTTTCCTGCACGACAACCTGCCGGCGCACATGCTGCGCCCGGCGCCGCAGGTGTTCTACGCGTACGCGCACGCCGCGACGGGCTTCGCGGCGCGGCTCACGGAGCGCCAGGCAGCGCACCTCGCGTCCCAGCGCCCCGTCCTCGCCGTCGTCCCTGACGAGACGATGCAGCCGCACACCACGCTGACGCCGTCCTTCCTCGGTCTCTCGCCGTCGTCGGGGCTCCTCCCGAGGTCCAATGGCGCCGCGGACGTCGTCATAGGCGTCATCGACAGCGGCATCTACCCCATGGACCGCCCGTCATTCGCCGCGGACGCGTCGCTGCCGCTGCCGCCCAGCAAGTTCCGGGGTACCTGCGTCTCCACGCCGTCCTTCAACGGCTCCGCGTACTGCAACAACAAGCTCGTCGGCGCCAGATTCTTCTACGAGGGCATGAAGCAGCGCATGGGCGTCGCCGCCTTTAGTGAAGCGGAGGAGTCCTTGTCGCCGCTGGACACCAATGGCCACGGCTCGCACACTGCCTCCACCGCTGCCGGCTCTGCCGGAGTGGACGCTTCCTTCTTCAACTACGGCAAGGGAAAGGCCATCGGCGTGGCTCCGGGCGCGCGCATTGCCGCCTACAAAGCATGCTGGAAGCACGGATGCTCGGGCTCCGACATCCTCATGGCGTTTGAGGCGGCCATCGCTGACGGGGTCGATGTCATCTCCGTCTCGCTCGGCGCCTCCAAGCCCAAGCCGAAAGAGTTCTACGTAGATGGCATCGCCAGAGGTTCGTTCAGCGCCGTCCGCAACGGCATCACCGTCTCTGTATCTTCGGGAAACTTCGGCCCAGGAGAGTTCACCACCGTCAACGTCGCGCCCTGGTTCTTGACGGTTGGCGCGTCAACCATCAACCGCCGGTTCCCAGCGAGCGTCGTCCTCGGCAACGGCGAGACATTCACCGGCACTTCGATCTACGCCGGCGCGCCGCTTGGCAAAGCCAAGATACCGCTAGTGTACGGTCAGGACGAAGGGTTTGGCGAGCAGGCCCTGACTACTGCCCACATCCTCCCTGCAACAGCCGTCAAGTTTGCCGACGCCGAGAGAATCAAGAAGTACATAAGATCGAATACGTCACCCTCACCCCCTGTCGCGACGATCGAGTTCCATGGCACCGTCGTCGGCCGGACGCATTCGTCATCAAGAATGGCGTCGTTTTCGAGCAGGGGCCCGAACCTCTTGGCGCCGGAGATCCTCAAGCCGGACGTGACCGCCCCTGGTGTCGACATCCTAGCCGCGTGGACCGGCGAGAACTCGCCGTCGCAGCTCGACAGCGACCCGAGGCGGGTGAAGTACAACATCATCTCCGGCACGTCCATGTCGTGCCCTCACGTGAGCGGCATCGCCGCGCTGCTCCGGCAGGCGCGGCCGGAATGGAGCCCCGCCGCGATCAAGTCCGCGCTGATGACCACCGCGTACAACGTCGACAGCGCCGGGGATATCATCAAGGACATGTCGACTGGCAAGGCGTCGACGCCGTTCGTGCGCGGGGCCGGCCACGTGGACCCGAACCGCGCGGTCGACCCGGGCCTCGTGTACGACGCCGGCGCCGACGCCTACTTCTCCTTCCTGTGCGCGATCGGTTACACCGCCGAGCAGATCGCCGTGTTCAGGACGAAAGACGACCCGGTGGTGGACTGTTCGACGCGCACGGCCTCCGTCGGCGACCACAACTACCCGGCCTTCTCCGTGGTACTCAACTCTACCAGGGACGCCGTCACGCAGCGCCGCGTCGTGCGCAACGTCGGGAGCAGCGCCAGGGCCACGTACAGGGCCAGCTTCACCAGCCCGGCCGGCGTGCGCGTGACGGTGAACCCACGGAAGCTACGGTTCAGCGTGACGCAGAAGACGCAAGAGTACGAGATCACCTTCGCGGCGCGAGGCGTGGTTAGCGTGACCGAAAAGTACACGTTCGGGTCCATCGTGTGGAGCGACGGCAAGCATAAGGTGGCCAGCCCCATCGCCATCACCTGGCCAGCGACGGTGAGACAAGTGGCGGCGATGTGATTGTGATGTGATGCGAGCTGCCTAGCTACGTCTGAATAAGGCATAGTATAAGCTGCTAGTGCCTCTGTGCATGGCTGCCTCATCTCACCACCACCCTTCCATTGCTTGATCAAGTTGTAAAATTCAGTGCTAATCGTTGTCATTTCGGTAGTTTTAGCTATCCGGTTTGCCTGAATTCTGGTCCTCTTCCCTAATGGAACCGGAGCTATGAGTAGTAGTTATGAAAGGCTGGCGTAAATTGAGACTGTTCACTTAAGCTTATGTGTCAGTCATTCAGCAGTGTTTTCTCTCACATGCAGGTAGCTCATAGCAGGCAGGCAACGGGTAGCAAGGGCAAGAGTGAAATGGATCGAAGAGGAAGAGAGAGAGAGAGAAGCGGAGAGTGCGAGGGGTTCCAAGGCTTGGCTCCTCTTCTCCCTTTTGAGTCACACGCTGACGGCTACGATGGGTTACAGTGAAGCTACTAAAATGGATCCCTAGGAGGATTTGAGGGAACTTGGTCGAGAAAACCCCCATCAACTTGCACAATGAAACAAGAAATAGATATGATTAAGTTTCATTTTTGTATATTAAAAAAGGTAAAGGAAAATGTGTGTGTAGGCCACAATTTATGTGTATATTGTGTGACACCGAAAAACTGAAGGCAGTGTTGCACACACAAGTTCCAGTGGCATGCACACAAATAGAGAATTTGGGGAGGAACACAAACTCTGAATTAAATACAAACAAATTCCAATAAGTAAATAACTGTGACTCTAGTGAGTTCAAGACATATGAATCAAAGACTACAAGAATAGGAGGGCAGACACCTCTTTGTTGCATGGTTCTACACAACTCTATGGTTTCTTTACCCTCTTTGGGAAGAACCTTGAAAGTCGAGAATAATAAAACACGAAATGGTAATAACATAATTTTAGATGAAAGATTTTCAAACCTACAGTGAGCATCTTCCTATGTTGTCGTACGCCATGGGCAGTGGGGGCAAAGGACAACCAGCTAAGGCACAAGAAAGACTATCTCATCATGTCAATATGCATAATGTGTGGGCATGGCCCCATCAGCACGTGGCTGGTGTCCTTCGTCAGTTCAATGAGAATCGGAACGAGCCCCATCTCAACTTGGTTGGCAACCAGAGCTCTTGTGTGTGTTGATTTAGTTCCTTCCCTTGGTTTTGGTTGGCCTTTGTATGGCTGCATCTCGCTCATGGACATATTTATTTGTGGAAAGCTGTAAATCCAATGAGGATCGTTTGAGATCTTGGTGCAAGTTTGTCTCGCTCTAGCACTAGAGAAGCCATTTGTTTGACCTTTCTAGTTCCATCTTCAATTGGAACAAATGGCACTATTGTCCTCTTCTTGTGCATAATGAGAGATTCAAAATAAACAACTTAGTGTGGGGTTATTGATGCTATTTATAAACTAGTCTTTGGGAAGGATCTACTATCACCAGCATTGTCATACAATCACAATCATCATTTGCCACATATATTCAGCGGCGAAGGTCATATCCGACATCGTAACCTTTGTGATGTGCGTCTGGGCGTGGCTTCTTGCTTGGACTTGGGTAGTGGCAAATGATATAGAATTATCATGGGGAGAATTCATCTTCGGAGGTATTGGAGACGGTGCCCATGGCAGGTAGGTCGTATGCAGCGAGAGTGAGAGAGAAGTGGAGAGTGTGAGGGGTTCTGAGGCTTGGCTCCCCTTCTCCCTTTTGTGTCACGCGTGCTGTCGGATGCGATAGGTTGCTGTGAAGCTACTAGGATGGACCCCTTGGAGGATTTGGGGGAACTCAGTCGAGATCACCCCTTCAGCCTACAAAGTGAAACAAGAAATAGATATGACTAAGTGTCATTTCCATATATTAAAAAGGTAATGGAAAAAGTACGTGTATGTAGATCACAATGTGTGTGTGTGTGTGACACCGGAAAGCTAAGGGCAGTGTCACACACACACAAGTTCTAGTGGCATGCACACAAATAGAAAAACCGATGAGCAATACAAAGTCTAAATCAAATACAGACAAATTCCAATAAGTAAATAACTATAAGTGTGGTGTGTTCAAGACATAGAATCAAAAACCACAAGAATAGGAGGGTAGACGTCTCTTTGTTGCATGGTTCTGCATAGCTCTATGATTTCTTTACTCTCTTTGGGAAGAACCTTGAAAGTCGAGAATAACAAAACATGAAATGGTAATAACATAATTTCAAATGAAAGATTTTCAAACCTACATGGAGCACCTCCCCATGTTGCCGCACGCCATAAGGAAACGAGGGAAAGGACAACCAGCTAAGGCACAACTGAGACTAGCTCATCATGTCAATATGCACGTCTGATGTGTGGGCATGGCCCCATCAGCACGTGGCCTATGTCCTCCGTTAGTTTGATGAGAATGGGAAGGAACCCCATCTCAACTTCGTAGGCAACAAGAGCTTGTGTGTGTTGGTTTGGTTCCTTCCCTTGGTTTTGGTTGCATCTTGCTCATGGATGCATTGATTTATGGGAAGCTATGAATGCAATGAGGGTAGTTTGAAATCTTGGTGCAGTTTTATCTCTCTCCAACACTAAAGAAGCCATTTGTTTGAATCTTCTAGTTCCATATTCAATTGGAACAAATGGCAGTATCCTCCTCTTGTGCATAATGAGAAGACTTTCTTCACCTTCTAGCATCTAAACCTATATGGATTCAAAATAAACAACTTAGTGTGCCATTTATAAACTAGTCTTTAGGAAGGATCTGCTGTCACAAGCGTCGTCATACAACCACAAAAATCATTTGCCCCGATCTTTAGCGGGGAAAGGTCATATCTAGCATCAGCACCTTACTGATCTGTGTCTGGTCGTGGCTTCTTGCTGGGCTTGGGTAGTGGCAAATGATATGGAACTAGTGTGAGGGAGAAATCATCGTCGGAGGTGTTAGTGCCAGAGCCCATGGCAGGAAGGCAGTAGGTAGTGAGAGCGATCGAGAGCAAGAGCGAGAGAGAAATGAATCAAAGAGCAAGAGTGGGAGAGAAGTGGAGAGTGTGATGCGTTGCAATGAAGCTACTAGGATGGATCCCTAGGAGGATTTGGGGAAACTCAGTGAAGACCACCCTCACCCTGCATAGTGAAACAAGAAATAGATATGATTAAGTGTCATTTCCAAATATTAAAAAGGTAAAGGAATATGTGTGTGTTGGCCCCAATTTGTGCATAATGAGAACGTTTTCTTCATCTTCTGCATATGAACCTTTATCGATTCAAAATAAACAACTTAGTGTGTCATTTATAAACTATTATTTGGGAAGGATATGTTGTCATGAGTGTCATCATACAGTCGCAATCATCAGAAGGTCATATCTGACATTGGCACCTTCCTGATCTGTGTCTAGTCACTGCTTCTTGCTTGGGCTTAGTTAGTGGTGAACGACACAGAACTATCATGGGGAGAATTCATTGTTGGAGGTGTCAAAGCCAAAGCCCATGGCAGGCATGCCACATCTAGTGAGAGCGAGAGATAAATGGATCAGAGAGCAAGAGCGAGAGAGAAATGGATCTCTCGGAGGATTTGGGGGCACTTGGTAGAGACCACCCCATCGCACTACACAGTGAAACAAGAAATGTAAAGGAAAAAGTGTGTGTAGGCCACAATTTGTGTGTATAGTGTGTGTGATACCTAAAAGCTAAGGGCAGTGTTGCACACACTTATTCTAGTGGCATGCACACAAATTGCAAAATGGGGAGCAACACAAACTCTAAGTTAAATACATACAAATTCCAATAAGTAAATAAATGTGAGTGGTGAGTTCAAGACACAAGAGTCAAAGACCACAAGAAGAGGTAAATAATTGTGAGTGGTTGTCCTTTGTTGCATGGTTCTGCACAACTTTATGGTTTCTTTATCCTCTTTGGGAACAACTTTGAAAGTCAAAACAAAAAAAACCAAATGGTAATAACATAACTTTAGGTGAAAGATCAAACCTACAACGAGCACCTCCCAATGCTACCGCACGCTGTGGGTAGTCAAGGCAAAGGACAACCAACTATGGCACAAGAGAGACTAGCTCATCATGTCAATGTGCACAGTTGATTCGCGAGCATGGGCCCATCAGCACGTGGCATGTGTCCTTCGTCAGTTCGATGAGAATCAGAAGGAACCCCATCTCAACTTGGTAGGCAACCAGAGCTTTTGTGTGTGTTGGTTTGGTTCCTTCCCTTGGTTTTGGTTGGCCTTTCTATGGCTGCATCTCGCTCATGGACACATTTATTTATAGGAAGTTGCAAATGCAATGAGGGTGGTTTGAGATCTTGGTGCAGTTTCGTCTCGCTCTGGCACTACAGAAGCCATTTGTTTGACTCTTCTAGTTCTATCTTCAATTGGAACAAATGGTAGTATCCTCCACTTCTTGTGCATAATGAGAAGGCTTTTTCACCTTCTAGCGTGTGAACCAATATGGATTCAAAATAAACAACTTAGTGTAGGGTTACTGACGCCATTTATAAACTAGTTACTGACGCCATTTCTAAACTAGTCTTTAGGAAGATCTGTTGTCACGAGTTTAGTCATACAGTCGCAAATCATCATTTACCCCATATATTTGGTAGGGAAGGTCATATCCAGCATCAGCACTTTCCTGATCTGCGTTTGGTCGTGGCTTCTTGCTTGGGCTTAGGCAGTGGCGAACGATACATAACTGTTGTGGGAAAAATTCACTGTCTGAGGTGTTGGAGCTGAAGGCCATGGCAGGAAGGTAGCAGATAGCAAGAGTGATCGAGTGCGAGAGCGAGAGAGAAGTGGATTGAAGAGCGAGAGCGAGAGAGAAGTGGAGAGTGCGAGGGGTTCCGAGGCTTGGCTCCCCTTCTCCCTTTTGTCACGCACGCCACCGGATGCAATGGGTTGCAGTGAAGCTATTAGGATGGAGATCCCTAGGAGGATTTGGGGGAAGTTGGTCAAGACCACACCATCAGCCTGCACAATGAAACAAAAAATAAATATGATTAAGTGTCATTTCTGTATATGAAAAAGATAAAGGAAAAATATGTGTGTTGGCCAAAATTTGTGTGT
>Ga0182004_10002207_pt1 | contig 15004 bp, 19 predicted proteins | sample Sormic07211540_1_FD_120479 | JGI IMG/M metagenome (GOLD analysis project Ga0182004, IMG submission 120479) | Endophyte microbial communities from Sorghum bicolor roots, Mead, Nebraska, USA - 072115-40_1 MetaG | ecosystem: Host-associated > Plants > Roots > Unclassified | place: USA: Nebraska...
GAAGCACCTTTTCCGGTACTTCGCCGTTTTCATTGCATCCTGCGGAAAACAAACATACCACACAGTAAACAAACCATGGTATATATATACATATACTCCAGCAGAGCATAAGACCACTCACCTTAACTTCATTGACGAGCCACTTAGCAGCACGCTCCACCCTCTCTGCCTCCTCGGTCTCGGCGATCTCCTCGTGGCTGGCCTAGTGATCCCCGCGCTGGCGCCATACATAAATGTGTTGGCGGCCGTCGTGGGGACGCCCCTGGATTTCCTCCACTTCATCATCGGAGGCCGCCTAGGCCTTCTCGTCCTTTGTGCTACCCCCTGCCACGGTAACAGGTATCATAGGACCCTTACCCCAGCTATGGGAGCCCTCCAGCGTGGTAGCTTCCGCTGGGGCTGGAGTCGGGGCCCTCTCTTCAGCCGGAGAAGGGGACGAGACCTTGTCTTCCTCCTCCACCGCGCTACTCGCGGGAGGTGTCCCTGCGGTCTCATCACCCCATATCGGGGTGCCCGCCCTGGCCTTGTCTTGAACTGGGTTCTCCTCGGCGACCTCCACCGCAGCCACAATGGCGGGCTGCTCCACGGGCTGCTCGTGGACGGTCTGCCCTGTGGCATCATGATCGGTAGTTGCCGGCTCGGTCGTCCTCGAGCCGGCAACATTGCGAGGATCAATATCTGAGGCAGCACTATAAAGACGAGTTAATTGAAATTACCATAGCAACATCAAACTTCGTAAAAAAGAGAGAGCGAAGAGACACTTTTATTCATGAACTTATAGATCGGAGTTTTGGTGAGCTGCCCTGAAGAACCTTCTCCTAGCTCTCCCGGCTGTCGCTACTGTCTCGGCCGCCCCCGGTCGCGCCTGCTCGACGTGCGCGGCAGGCGGATCTCTGACAACCCGACCTCTGTCGCCCAGGGCGACATCTGGGCAGCTGCGGGGTCTGTGGACTAAAGTTGGAGCTGCCTCTTCTTCCTTGTCATCGTCGTCAACAATTCTGATAAGCCAGCGCTGCTTGGGCGCTTGGGTGCCCGAGGTCAACCCCTGGCCCATTATGGGACCTGCAGCTGCTGGCACTGCCTCTGCTGCAGATGGCTCCGCACCCATTGGCCTCTTACAGGCCACCCTATCATCGGTGGTCGGCGCTCGACGGCTCCCCTCCTCATCGCTGCTGGTGTATTGGTCACACTGAGCAGCGATGACCGCTGGAGGATCCACTCCGGCCGGAGGTTCCATACCGGGCGCCAGTGACACATACACCGTTGCCCGGTCCACGTCTCCGATCTACAACAAACGTACAACAAGTCATTAGCATAAGAATGTCATGCTTTTGGAACATTGCGAAAGAACTACAATTACCTTGGGAGCTAGCCGACCTAGCTTATAGGCGTGCATTCGGTTGTCGCTTCTTACAAAGCTGTTGTCGCCCAAGTTGAACAGCTCGTTAATCCTTTGCTGGATCTCTGATTTCTCAAGGTTCTCTGGGCGTAGCCTGGTCGAATCCTGCCTGCCTGGGTACTCATACACGACGTGCACCCTTCTCTGACAGGGCATCACTCGTCGAGTCAGGAAATTCCCAACCACCCCTGGTCCATCCAGGTAGGACCAGTCGATCAGACTCATCAACTCTGATTCTTGACCAGTGTGCTCCGGCCGATCGGTCCAGCTAACCCTCTTCTCGGGAATGTAGCCGACGTCGCAGAATGTGGTGCTGCCCGGCTCCTCCCTGATATAGAACCACCTCTTGTACCACTCGGTCTGGGAGGTGTTCCACGAGCAGCTGAGATAATGATTCTTCATCCCGTCGTGAAGATTGAGGTATACTCCACCTGCAGTCTTGGAGCCTCCAACCGCCCCCTTCTTCCTCAAGCAGAACAGGTAGCGGAAGAGATCAAAGTGTGGCTCTATTCCAACATAGGCCTCGCACAAATGAATGAAGGTAGAGACAAGGAGAGTGGAGTTCGGGTGCAGATTGCAGATCCCGATCTCATAGTAAAGAAGAAGACCTTGAAGGAAAGGATGAACGGGAACCCCAAATCACCTTTTGAAATAACCCTCAAAAACTACGATCTCACCGGCGCGGGGGTCGGGGTAACTCTCTCCTTCTGGTGCCCTCCAGCTGCTGAACTCCTGGTTGTGGAGAAGCCCCATTCTGATGAGGTCGTTGAGGGACCTCGTGGTGCTCCGAGATTTCTTCCACTCTTTTTCCATCATCTCGGCCCTTTTCTTCGAATTGCTCTTCGCCATCTCCACAGTAGGGCAAGCTTTGAACTTGGTGTCGAGTGTTTTGGGGTGCTGAGGATGGCTATGGCAGGAGGCAGCAGTGGCAAAGGCAGGAGACTGGTATGCAGCAGCTGGGTAAAGAACAGGGATGCAACATCGGGCCCTTTATAACAGCAAACCCACCTTTTCCACTTCCCGCTTTTTGGGGAAGTGGGCGGATCTCGTGGCGTCGCGGCGTTTCGGTTTTCAATAATTATTGCAGTTAATTTGGTGGCCTTTCTGAATGATTGCTTGTTTCCTTTTCTTGATCCACGCAAAGAGCAGTTGTACAGTTAGCAGGCGCCCCTTTTTATGCAACAGACTGACCAGGTGGCAGGACGCTCCGACACATCGCACATTAATACGGCGATACGATTTTTTCAAAAGATAAGTACGATCTTTGGCCAAGACGAACAAGATATGCTCGGGGACTGTACCGACCACCGAGCATGATATGCTTGGGGACTGGTCGACCAGTTCGCCCACTCGACAATCTGGGGACTGTACCGACCACCGAGCATAATATGCTCGGGGACTGTTCGACCAGTTCGCCCATTTGACAATCTAGGGACTGTACCGATGACTAAGCATGATATGCTCGGGGACCGGTCGACTAGTCCGACCTTTAGAAAATCTGGGGACTGTACCAATCGTCGAGCATGGCGTGCTCGGGGACCGGTTGGCCGGTTTTCTCAGCCGCAAACAAGTGCGACACGTTCTCGGCCAGGAAAATTCAATTGCATAACGTCTAATTGGATAATTTTAACTATTTAGACCTTGCTACAAGGCTCATACTTCGCCTTCCAGCAAGCTCGGAGACTACATCGGTATGATGCATCTGGCGATCCATTTCACTATCAGATTTTCTATGTGGTTTTTCTCTTTAGGCCCTGGCACCACGTGCTTACGTCACCTACTACTAGGCTCGGGGACTAAGTGGGCACACTTCACTTTGCTGTGAACTTGGTTGCTTTACGTAAGACTGTACTTTTCAGAAAAGTAAAGTGGGCACACTTCATCTGGAAATGATTTTTTTTTTGATTAAGGGCACCATGTGTTCTTCGAACAACCTGCTCCTTCGATATCAAGGTTGATCAACTGTCATTTGAGTTGGTCAAAATACCGTTGAAACTGTTTGGGCGACTTTCATGCTGATCGAAGATGTCAAGCCTTGCTGGTCGAAGAAGCTCAAGACGGCGTGTTACATCATAATACATGGAGCTCGGGGACTAGCTGTGGGGGTATAAACCCCTATACCCTTATGGCTAGATTTGGGCCAGGAGGCTTGGTCCATCATGAGACAGTTCGAGGCTTGATCCAACTGCTCGGAGTTTCGTGCAAGGAAACAAGACATGGAGATCAAGCAGAATTCTAGTCTGTTACAATAGGAATTGATATCGCATTATCTATGGCAATTGTAACCGACTAGGATTAGTTTCTAGATCTATAACTCTGCCCTGTGGACTATATAAGGAGAGGCAAGGGACCCCCCTAGACAACTCATCTCAACTCAACACAATCCAATACAATTAGACGAAGGACGTAGGTATTACGCCCACACGGCGGCCGAAGCTGGATAAAAACCTTGTCTGTGTCTTGCGTCACCATCAAGTTCGTAACTTGCGCACCTGTCTGCCGATAAACTACTACCGTGGGTATACCACAAGGTAGACTGCCGACTAGCTTTCGTCGACACCCACTCAAACTCCTGATCGGCTTTTAATTTAAGCAAAGAGCTAAAAGCACGAATCTTACCCGACAAATTAGATATAAATTGTCTGATAAAATTAATCTTGCCGATCAATGATTGAAGTTCAGTCTTATTGGTGGGAGCAACTATTTTGTTGATGGCATCAATGGATCTCCTACTAATTTCAATACCTCTTTGATGCACCATAAAACCAAGAAACTGTCCTGCCGATACACCAAATGCACATTTATTAGAGTTCATTTTTAAGACATGTTTCCTTGTGCATTCCAACATTTTTCGCAGATCGGCTAGATGCTTTATGAAATCCCCAGACTTAACCAATACATCATCAATATAGATTTCTACCAACTTGCTGATGAATTCATGGAAAATAAAATTCATGGATCTGTGATAAGTAGCACCAGCATTTTTCAAGCCAAAAGTCATGACTATCCATTCAAACAATCCAACATGACCAGGACATCTGAATGCAGTCTTGGGAATATCCTCTTGAGCCATGAATATTTGATTTTACGCTGCATTGCCATCTATAAAACTAATAATCCGGTGTCTAGCCGCAACATCAACTAATAGATCGGCAACAGGCATTGGATAACCATCCATCGGTGTGGCCTTATTGAGATTCCTAAAGTCAATACAGACACAAAGCTTTCCATTCTTTTATAAACAGGACCACATTAGAAATCCATTCGGCATACCGACATTGCCGAATAAACTTTGTTTCAATAAGTTTGGTTATTTCGGCCTTAATATTAGGAAGAATATTAGGATTGCATCGGCGTGCCGGTTGCTGATGCGGCCGAAATCCAGACTTAATAGGCAATCGATGTTCAACAATCGATCGGTCTAAACCCGGCATCTCGGTATAATCCCAAGCAAAGCAATCTTTATATTCTTTTAACAAATCGGTTAATTGCTGCTTACATCTAGAATCTAATTTAGCGCTAATAAAAGTAGTCCTTGGTCTATCACCATTACCTATATCTACTTCTACTAATCATCAGCCGATGTAAACCCCTGTCCTAACTTTCCATCATCGGTGAATCTATCCATTAAAATTTCTCATCAGAACCGACTGCTTGGATCGATGAAATTTCATAATCGGCGACCTTGAGAAAATCTTTTTCCCAAACTTCCCCTGAGATGCATCTGGTCCTCTCATAAGTATCTGATTCTACCGATGCAATGACATATGAGGAATCTCCTAGGACAATCTCAATTTTGTCACCTACCCACTGAACAAGACACTGGTGCATTGTAGAAGGAATACAGCAATTGGCATGAATCCAATCTCTCCATAGCAGTAAATTATATGCACATTTTCCACTGATGACAAAGAAAGTCATTGACAAAGTCTTACTGCTGATGGTCAATTCAACACATATAGCTCCCTTAACTGGAGATATATTTCCTTCAAAATCTTTTAACATCATATCGGTCTTGGTCAAATCTTGATCCCCCTTTACCAAGTTTCTGATATACTGCATATGGCATAATGTTGATCGCAGCCCCCCCATCAATGAGTATTTTGGAAATCGGCTGCCCATCAACCTTACCTTTGACAAACAAAGCTTTAAGATGCTGTCTTTCAACATTGGAAGGCTTCTCAAAAATAGCTATCATTAGATCAAGTGCCAACTGAGCTATCTGATAAGGGAAATCCACCTCTTCATCATCACTAAACGGCACTAGAAATTCCATCGACAACATAAAGACCATGTTAACATATGCCGATGGTCCCCCTCTTTTGGGATCCGACTGGTGCCCATTCTCAGTCTTAGGAGAAATTTCTTCCCTATTCAACTCTTCTTGACGTTCTCGCTGCATCCTTCTTTTCTGCGTCCTTGTTAATCCTTCTGGGCACCATTGGGGAAGCTGTGTCTTCCGCACTGGTTGATAGCGAACCTCCCTTGATTCCACCCGATGAGTGTTAGCATCCCTGCAAAATATAAATTCATCGGGAACCCGTGCATTTGCCATCTCTTCAAGCTCCTCTTGGTTCCTTGGAAAATGACCAATACGTTCACACTAAGCCTACCCCCCAGCCGATCATGAACTGACATCCTCCCCCTGATCGGCTCATTAAAGCATCGATCATCGTTCTGGAATCGTCGATCTGGACGATCATACTGATTATAGCCATTGCATTCAGGGCAATCTCGGACAGTCGGTAACTTGATATTTTGCTCCCAATAGTGAATAAAGAAGGGTCAATTCTAGTGATCTTTGTGCCGATTCCACTCTTGTCGGCGTCTTTCTTCTTCTCGGCGTCGATCCTCTTGCTGACGGCGATATCGATCTTCATGTTGCTACCATGTTTCCCGATGCCGCCTATGGGTGATCACAATACCAGATCGAGGAGGTCTCCCAGAGCTGCTACTCTCCTAGATCAAGCCGTTGCCCTTGGCGTCATCGGTATTTACCTGGTGCTGGGGATCCACCGATGCGTTTTTCTCATCTGCTTCTGATGTTAACACTTTAATCTTACCTTTGGCATCCAACATGTTTGCAGGGAAAGGATGTTGATCAATCTTCATCAGCTTCTGAGCTTTGGAATTATCAAACTTAATCCTCCCAGATTCTATAGCCAATTGTAACTGTTGCCTAAACGCTTTGCATTCATTTGTGCCGTGTGGTGTTGCATTATGTCACTTGCAATACTTGATCTTCTTCAACTCTTCTGCTGATGAGATTACATGATTAGGTGACAATTTAATCTAACCCTCTTGGAGAAAGAAATCAAATATCCTATCGGCTTTAGTGATATCAAAAGCAAATTTCTTTTGTTCTTTCTGGCCAAAAGGACAGGACATCGACTTTTGTTCTTTACCCATTCTGCCAAGCCGATGACTGGTTCTTTATAAGAATTGAACTCATTGATTCATCAACAAATGACACTTTTTTATTCTAAGCCTTCCTAGGTTCAAATGCCTTAATATCTTGATCAGAAATTCTCTACACTAGATGACTCAGACTTTCAAACTCTTGAGAAGCATACTTGTCTTTGATGTGTGGTAAGAATCCTTGGAAAGCCAAATCGACTAACTACCGATCATCCAAAACCAGACTGTAACATTTATTCTTTACATCCCGCAACCTCTACACAAAGCTTTCAACTGATTCATCATTGTGCTATCTTAGCATCACTAAATCGGTAATCTTCTTCTCATGGACTCCGTAAAAGAAGTATGTGTGGAACTGCTTCTCCAGATCGGCCCAGGTAATAACTGAGTTTGGTGGCAACGAGATAAACCAGGTAAATGCCGATCCCGACAAAGATGATGAAAACAAGCGAACTCTTAATTCATCTCTGTTAGCTGCTTCTCCACACTGGATGATGAACTAATTGACATGTTCCATAGTTGACGTGTCATCTTGTCTAGAGAATTTAGTAAAATCTGGCACCTTGTACCAATTTGGAAGTGGAAGCAAATCATATGCAGGAGGATACGGTGTCCGATAAGAATAAGTATTGACCTTGGGCTTTATCCCAAACTGATTTCTCATTACTTCAGCTATCTTATCGGCCCAATAGGCATCGGCATCCTGCCGATGTGCGAGCTGAGGTTCTGGCACCTGCTGATAAGCTTCCACGTGTCTCTGAGGTGCACGATCTCTAGGGAACATAGCCAGTCCTTGATTCTGAAAACCGACCTGCATTTGCCCCTGCTATAACCCTGTAGCTTGATGATTCTGTTGTGTCATATGTGGAAAGACAAATTGCCCTGTCCATCCATTATTAGCATTCATCTGCACAGGTCCTGCCGATGGCTGATAATTGACTGTCATCGCTGGGTTGACAAACCCTGTCTGAGTCATGAACCTCTGGTGCGTCGACAGTGGATCTGTCGATGAATTTGCATTAGGGATCTGGAACGTTGGCATTTGAAAATTCCTAGTAAGAGGCCTTGCAGTAGTAGTTGTAGAATACTGGGGATTTTGAGTCATCGACGACACTGGAGGTGCCGATGTCATAGGAGCTTTCCCTACCAAGTCAGTCACTTGAGATGTTTCAGAACTATTTGCAAAAAAGTTCGGAGGCATACCATATCCCCACCAACGGGGAGGAACTTGACAATTCTGAAATACAGATCCTGACATCGCCGATGCCGATAGATCTGTGTTAAGTTGAACCCGTCCTTCTGAAGTCACTGGATTGGTTCTCATTGGTGTAGATTGCCCGTTAGTCATCCCTAATGTGCTTGGAGGAGAAGTAACTTCCGTACCCGCAACGGCCGAAGGAGCCGATGGAGCCGTGACCGATGACAATCTAGGCTGATGATAGGCAGGGCCAACATATAGTGGTGGTGCCTGTCCTTCTTTAAAAGTTCTATCCACAGCATTGAAAATAGTATTGGACAACACACTGGATTTATTGATCAAAGCACGATTAATAGCGTTGTCAACCATATCTTGCTATTTACAAGGATTGGCTTCGAAAGTAATCTGCCGAGGCATCAGCAGTTCTTGCTTCTGGATCACTTCGCCGCTCCTGTTGACACTGAAGGATTTCAAGCAGAGCTGCTTGTATTCCTCCATAGCTTTTGCCATAGCTTGCTTCTGCTCATCCCTGAGATCAGCCTCCGTCACAACAATTATGTTGTCTGTGTCGAACTCAGTAGTAGCCATGTTGATCTTGTTGATAGCTTTGTCCCACTGGGCGTGCCAAAAGATGTGTTGATGCAAAAGTAGATCTGCAAACACAAAGGGCTAATACCCAATTCAATGTTAAGGCGTGCCAGATGATTTGACCTTACAACCTACAAAGGTGGTAACTTGAATACTTTGGTCCCGACAAAAGCGATACGCCCGGATGCCACGGCCAAGAGGTATTCACACGGAACTCGAGAACTCGTCGAGTATGACTCAAAGAATTCTTAAGAACTCGTAAATAAAAGAAAAAATGTGAGTTGATGAAGTCGTCGAAAAAGTAGATGCAAAAGTAGATGTAAAAGTTATGTATAGTATTGATTGATTGTTCTCTTACATCGCTACTAGGCCTATATTTATACTCTGTCATAAAGAGTTACAACCAGATACGACTAGGATTCTAATTCCAAATCAAACAGAACTCGTACATAAAATAAACTCCAACAATTATGGAAAATAATAATTTTTCTATCCTTGCTGATCGGCACACCACCATTGTCCTCCCGACGACTCCCATATCTTCCTTCACCATCAACGGCATATCATCCTCCATCGGCATCGGCAACTTCCTTATCGACCAGTCATTACTTCTCCATCTACCAATCTAAGCTTCATTAACTTTCCTGATTCGTGTCAAAACACGGTGTCAACATAATTCAATATTGATTCAAAGTGGTCAAAGGCAAAGATATATATAATTATGATAATAAGCACAGAAAAATACCAAATACATGAAGTCTTGCATCTTCAAGAATTCACACCACTTGAACCAATACCACTTGAACCGCCACACCCAATGCTACATAATTTTTAAATGTCATACACTTCTTCAATGATCAAGATAACAAGCAAGAAGAGAAGATCATCATACGATTTCTTAAGCCTTGAAGCGCATCAAAATTTTATCATCTTCGATGGATGCAAACAAATCCCGCTTAGTATAGCATAACATGCTATTATTCATCAAATCATCATTCATTTTATTCCTCCTGTCGGTCTTAATAATATTCATAGCAGAGAAGGCTCTTTCAACTGTTGTTGTTGCCACTAGTAATATCAATGCAAGCTCAATGTGGCGATACACCAAAGGGAAATATGTATGTCTATCCGTTTGAACCATCTTCTCGGCAAGGCTACTAGGATCACTACAAGTGCATAATACTTCATCAAGTTTGACTCCATCAATGAAATTTTTTTCAAGCTCAGTTCTTAGCTTCTCAAATTCATAATCATTGAAGTCAACATAATAAATCTTTGCAAGCTCAACTAATTTCTCTATCTCAAAGTTGGCAAAATTCATTTGTCAGATCAAGACAAGCAACACATCTCAATAGTTGAGTTGATCTTTCTGGAAATCTACTGCTCAACTCACGAATTACTTGATCAAGGACAACAATGAAAATCCCATGATGAAAATAGTGGTAGTAGGTCACTAATTTGGCTCCACGACATTTTGAACGACCTCTAACTGGTATCATATCTTCCATATTAGGAATGTCTATCTTTTGTTTTAGAGCAAAGGCTTTTACCTCCTCAAAAAAAATTCATCCTAACCATTTTTTCTCATGGCATTTATATTTCTCATCACAGAACCAATCAATCCTATTGCATGAAGAATGTTTTGATTTTTCATTTGCAAACACCGTGGTCTTGAGTTATCCCCAATACTCTAATCAAAAGATGCAATATGAACACAAATTGAAATGACTCCATTTTTTCTATCAATCCAGATGCTATAGATTCCTTTTCCCCATCAGTTCCATCATCACTAATATTCTCTAACACCTCAAGCACAGATTCCCACATGAGCAGAAGACGTACTAATGTTTTATGATGTGTACCTCATCATGTATCACTAGGTTTAGCAAGACTAGTTTCTTAGTTTTTCCATCTCCTAGGACATATTTCACCACTATCTAATTGCTGAACAAGAATATTATGTTGTTTCTGCAGAAGTTGATCTTTTCACTTGCAAGAAGCACTAACAGTATTGACAACCGAAGTGACATAATTGAAGAAATCATCCGTTGAAGCAAACATCTAGCTACAGCAATTACCACAAGCTTTGATGAGCAAAACAGTGGATGTAAAAAGCAAAGGGGTTTTCATTCAATACTAGCCTTTGTAACCCATGAAACTACCCTGTCATGTTTGAAGCTCCATCATAACCTTGTCCTCTAACCTTGGCTATAGACAACCCATGTCTTGCAAGCATAGAAACCATTGCTTCCTTCAGTGAAGATGATGTGGTGTCAGAAACATGTTGCAAGCCAAGGAACCGCTCAATCACACTTCCTTTATCATTGACAAACCTATTAAACAAAAAATTTGCAAATGGTCAATTGAAAACATCAAAACAAAACAAATAAAATACACAAATATATGATATATACCTCACAACCATAGTCATTTCTTCCTTAATTGATGCATCACGAGCCTCATCAACAAGCACCGCAAACCAGCGATCTACAATTTCAATCTTAATTAATTCACTTGTCTCCTCTGCACAAGCCCTAACCAAATCTTTTTGACTTTTTGTCAACTCATTTGGTTATTCCCTAGAGCATTCTTACCGGTCACAAGTGCAGCCTTAGGATCCTTCTTTCTATACCGATCAAGCATCTCCAAAAAGTTCCCTTTATTTTTGGATGTTTTAGACTCATCATGCCCACAAAATGCTAGAGCTTGCAAAAGGAGAAATCTAGGGATGCCTAACATTATAGTTAAATGAGCTTTATATGCCACCTCTTCTGCTGCAGTTGTTACTGCCCACACATGTTGTACACTTTGCCTTTGATTTTTGAAATCAATTGACCATTTTCTTGCTGTACTATGATAGCCGTTAATTGATGGAGAATGCTTTAGCAAAGATTCCTTTCCCTTTTTCCAATTTCTAAACCCTACTCTGGTGAGTACATCGTTATCAAACTCGCTTGTAGCTGGTGGCTTAAAGAGATAGCAATAAAAGCAATAGGCTGCATTCTTACCAGGGCTGTACTTTAACCAATCAAATTGAGTAAACCATGATTTAACAAAACCTCTAGTTTGAGTTTTGCTCGATGTTCTTTCATACTCACTATTTGGTTGATATGGACCCATCTATAGATATGCTCTCCTAGCATCATCCGTAATCTCATGATGGAATTCATGAATTGGCTTTCTAAGACCTAGATCAGCAACTATATCATTCATATCAAGCTCAATGCGGTGTCTCTTTTGATCAAGTCATCTCTCTTGAGTAGAAGCAGCGACATCTTTCTTAGCGTAATATTTTTCCATTCTACAAATTGAATTGGGATCATTCACTGAATTTCTAAAAGTAATAATGAAAAAAGAAAACTAAAAAAGGGGATCACCGATTACTAACTGGACTGAAGCAGACGAGCACGAGCAGTCCAGGACTCTTGCTGGCTGGTGGCCGGTTAGGGGTTGGGGCTGGGGCTAGCGCCGTCGTCATTCACCAGCAGCTGGAGAACAGAGCAGATGCTGGGAGGGGCGACGCCGTCAATCACCGAAGTCTGGAGCAAGCACGACGCGTGAGGCCGCGAGTCGATCGTGCGAAGTTGAACCGCGAGGAGTTGTGTCTTGCGACGACGGGGAATGGAGTCTGGGGAAAGAGTCACACCGCCTGTGAAGGCTGCACTCTCCACTGATCCGTCCGCCGCCCATGTCGTCTGTGCCTCCTCTAGGAGCGCCACCGCTGTGCGCACCTCTTCTAAGAGCGCCACCGTCGTGCGCGCCTCCTCTAGGAGCACAGTTAGCGCAACCATGCCTATTTGGGCTGCCGACGTGTTTGTGGGCATGCGCGGCTGCCCACCACACCACCTGCTCTCATGCTGCATCCGTCTCTATCATGTCAAGGTCCGCATCGGCGCTATCATTAGCAGAAATGGCTGCTGATGCTACCGTGCAGAACCTCGACCTCTGTTGCCACCGCACGTGCTGCATCTGTTGCCGCTGATGCTTTTGCCTCCACTCTAGCTGCTGCCAGCTCTGCCCCTGCCAGCCTCAATGCCCTTGCTGCTGCCGCAGCGGTCTCTAGCGCTGCTCGCTCGTGTTTCTCTGCCACGGTGAGCTCGCCCTCCTACTTCGCATGCTCGGGGTGACCGAGCACTGAGACTGCCCTGTAGACATGGCGCGCTACTAGGGGGCTATTGCAATGAGAGAGGATTGCTTTTGACAAGATGCTACTTACCGGCAAAAAGAGGAGTGAGCAGGGACAGCCAGAGGTGCTGTTGCTACCGACTGGGGCTGCTGCAAGGCTACAAATGGAGTGGCTACAAAAGGTGATGAGCAGGAGATTCTCAGGCTACAGGATAGTATGGCTCTGATACTAGTTGTTAGTCACTGAATTCTTACTCTTGGTAGTGGCAGAATTCTAACTTTCATTGAGGGAGAGGATGTGTGGCAGAACCTCCTAGGTAGTTGGGCCCACCGACACCTGTCATTGTCCTAAGGACCTCTAACGGTGATGCCGGGGATCCTTCTACTCTAGAAGCCCGATGAGCATCCCAGGACACCCATTCCACTGCTACCTGTTGCGTAACAACCGAGTTCGTCCTGACCACCAGTGATGGTCAATTAATGAGAACTTCTTCTTCTCGCCCTTTGAGGATAGCATAAGTGGCCACCTTAACACCAGGATCATTTGTTGCGAAGACATTACAGTATCACAAACGATATATAACCAAAATAGCATTTCAGAGTAAATAGTGGAAGCATTAGATACTTTAATTTACAAAAGTAGTTCTTCAAAGTAGGACTTAGATAAAGTGTTATTACAAGCCAGGTCCAGCGGAGGTACTTAAACCATAGTACAAAGATTACAAATTTACACACCCTGCCCATGGGTCACGCTTACTCCTCCTCGTCGTCAACCTCGACGACGGTCACACAACAGGGTCCGAAACAAGTCGGCTCCTGAGCTTCACCTGCAACAGGGGTTATAAAACCCTGAGTACCGGAGTACTCAACAAGACTTACCCGGTAGAAAAATAGGAGAACTTAGGAATGCAGGCTTAGGGTAGACAAGGAGTGGCTGAGCAAGGAGCCAAATTGTTTTGCTAAAAAGCTTACTAAAAGTGCATCCTTACTTTCAAGTTTTACCCACGAATTGCTCACCTCAAGAGGCCGAGGAATTCGAGGACAGTCTATCTAGTGGCTTTCCACAGACAAGTCTGTAGATTCCTAGTCCTTAATAAAAGTATTATCCATCCAACGGCCATAGCTTCATGTCACTCCGAGTCCAGGAATTGGGATCCGAACCTCATGAGACATTTCATCCTTTCACATTTCACAGTTTTGTTGCATATTTGACTACGATGAGAGTCAGTGGACTGAGTCTCCCAATCGGGGAGCAACGACGATTCGAACAGCTTAGCAATCCAGCTGGAGTTCCTAACCACCCGACATATGTAGAACCGAATCTGGCATATGTCAACTCAAATCTTGCTTTCCAAAGATCTGACCGGGTTCGCGGCACCCGAGAGCACAATACTCCACCGTCCAGCCCATTTGCCAGGAGGATACACGCTACTCTCGCCATCGCTCCACGCCCAGTGCGCGAGTAGCCGTTCTCGTCAAGGAATCACAAGACCGGGCTTACCAAGGGCAAGTGGCTAGTACTATAGATTCTCAACCCAGCAGGCCATCAACGGACCGGTCCTTAATCGACACAGTTGGAGACACTACTTTAAGACTCCATTCTTAAAGCAAGTCCACTGACCGCTCTCAAGTTGAAACATCATTGACCATAAAAGTATTCCACAACAACCCTTCAAACTTTCTTGTTTGAAAACCTATCTAGTAATAGGGCTAAGCATCACTACGCAGTTTTAAAATAAAACAGGTGCCAAGGACAAGATAACAAATATCAAGGTAGTACACGCTACAAGTAGGTTAAGCCCAATTCTTGACTACTTAATGCAATATTTTCAATTCGTAAGTGATAAAGATTTAAAACAATGAAGGAAGGGTTAAATGCATCTGGGGCTTGCCTTGGTTGCAGAGCTGAGTGGGTTCCTCGGAGACTTCCCAAGTCTCGGATCCTACTTCCTCGAACGGAACACCAACCTCGGGGTTTGGTTCAACGGTTGCTCCTTCGGTCACGTGCACTATATGTAACACTCCTAGTGTTAAGCTTGCATGTTAACCATGAGCATTGCATCAACATAAGCATCATCATGATCACTCATGAGCATCATACCTTGATCACATGCCATTTGCTACATGTACTATGTGATTGAATTGCTATATGACTTGCTATGGTTGATTGTAATGGGTGACTAAGGCATACAAGTGTACATTGTCTTCCAAAATACTTTAATCATGTTTAGAACAACATTTTGAACAAAGTTCATGTTGGAGGTTTTGGCCAAAAA
>Ga0182004_10002208_pt1 | contig 14998 bp, 7 predicted proteins | sample Sormic07211540_1_FD_120479 | JGI IMG/M metagenome (GOLD analysis project Ga0182004, IMG submission 120479) | Endophyte microbial communities from Sorghum bicolor roots, Mead, Nebraska, USA - 072115-40_1 MetaG | ecosystem: Host-associated > Plants > Roots > Unclassified | place: USA: Nebraska...
CCAAAATTTTTGGCAAAATGAGCACTGTAGCAATTTCGTTTGTATTTGACAAATATTGTTCAATCATGGACTAACTAGGCTCAAAAGATTCGTCTCGTCAATTCCGACTAAACTGTGCAATTATTTTTTATTTTTATCTATATTTAATACTCCATGCATACGTCTAAAGATTCGATGTGACGGGAAATCTGAAAAATTTTGCAAAATTTTTGAGGAACTAAACAAGGCCTATAATTAATCTATCATTAGCATATGTGAGTTACTGTAGCACTTAAGGCTAATCATGGAGTAACTAGGCTTAAAAGATTCGTCTCGTGATTCTCAACTAAACTGTGTTATTAGTTTATTTTTTTATCTACATTTAATGTTCCATGCATGTGTCTAAAAATTCGATGGGATGGATGAAAATTTTTTTGGTGGGGAACTAAACAGGCCCTAAGAACAACCCACTGTGTGTGCGGGCCGGATCGTATGGGCGGCTGACTCCTCTAGTCACCGACCTGCCTCACAGCGCTGAGCGTATGGACATCGTCGTCCTCACCAATGGTTCACCAGCCGCTGACGCATTGCGGTACTCAAATCTGAATGAAGAGTAGAGGTATAGTATAGGAGTGTCAAGGCACACCTTGCAAAATGTTGAGTGATTTTCTGTATTTGGATGATCATATGTCGTTTACTTTTTACTATGGAGTATATCTGTGATAGATCACAAATAATATGATAATAATAGTCAATGTTGCTCTGTGAATTGGAATGCGTAGAATAATCTGACAGAATAGCACTTGCTGCTGTAGTTTGTGTGCTATTTATCGGTGAGAGACAATGGATGACTGACTAGCATTGTGTGTTGAGACAGTAACTCTGTCGTGCTTACAACAGATGCCAAAGCTTGTTAATAGCAGCCACACCACATGGCCTATTCAGTCTGTATCCACTTTCAAATCTATGCAACGTGCCAAGGTGCTGGTCTCATCTGAACAGTGATCTAGGGTTCTTTGGCGCGCATTCCTGCATTATTCATCTGATCTGATATCAAGATGATTCATCTCATCTGATCTTCGCCATGGAACACAAATGTTGGTGCTTGGAAAGCTCGAACCGGAACAACATGTGTTCCTGAAAAACTGGCTACGAGAAGTCAAACTTGAGTCACGGTTACAGTACATATATATAGACAGATCGACACGGTTACAGTACATATAGACAGATCGACGTGAGGAAACTTGGACCTTGTTTTGAGCAAGGCCAAACCACCACCTAAACAAGTCCCTAAATCTAAATCTAGAGATTTGATCTTGCTACTTGGGCTCCTATTTTTCATGCCCTCCTAAATTATAGTTTCAGCCCCTCATATTTAAAACCCCTATCCAGTGGGTCCCACCCACTTTCCTCTCTCCACCTATAAATCAAGATAAGAATTACAAATGGTGGAGTTGATGTAGGATTTATCAATGACAGGTGGGTCACATGTGAGATAAGGACTTGGTCTGTTTTTTCCATTGGAGTTGGGTCATAATTTGAGCCCCTACTTTTTTTATCATAGCCTGTAAATAAAAGTTTAAAGGCTTAATTTAGGAACTTGGGCTGGAGTTGCTCAACTCCAACCCACCTCCTAAACAAGTCCCTATTCTAAATCTAGGGACTTGATGAAAAAAATCAACTCCAACTCACCTCCTACTTGGGCTCCCATTTTTCATGTCCTCCCAAATTATAGTTTCAGCCCCTTACATTTAGAACCCCCTATCCAGTGGATCCCACCCACTTTCTCTCCCCACCCATAAATCAAGACAAGAATTACAAATGGAGTTAATGTAGGATTTGTCAATGACAGGTGGGTCCCATGTGAGATAAGGACTTGGTCTATTTTTTTTTTCCATTCGAGTTGAGTCTTAATTTGAGCCCCTACTTTTTTTATCATAGCTTGTAAATAAAAGTTTAAGGGCTTAATTTAGGGACTTGGGCTGGAGTTGCTTAGTTCTTAAAAAGTTTTACAAAATTTTTAGATTCCCCGTTACATCATATCTTGCGGTACATACATAGAGCATTAAATATAGATAAAAGAAATAACTAACTATACAGTTTACCTGTAACTCGTGAGAAGAATTTTTTGAGCCTAGTTAGTCCATAATTGAACAATATTTGTCAAATACAAACGAAAGTGCTACAATGTCCATTTTGTAAAAAAATTTGGAACTAAAACTTTTTAAGATTCTCCGTCACATCGAATCTTGTGGCATATGTATGGAGCATTAAATACAGATAAAAATAATAACTAATTATACAGTTTGTCTGTAATTTGTGAGACGAATCTTTTGAGCCTAGTTAGTCCATAATTAGACAATAATTGCCACATACAAACGAAAACGAAGTGCTACAGTAGCAAAAAAATTCCCAATGAAACTAAACAAGGCCTTGCAAACTGCAACTTGCAGGTGGAATAGTAATCTTTTATGAAGAAAATTCACCGTTGGAATAGTAATCTTTTATGAAGAAAATTCACCGTTGGTCTTTCAAGTTGGTAAAAGGTGCCATCTCTTCTGCTTTTAAAATGTCAATTCTAGGTCCATATACTTGGCTTTGGGTGTCATTGGGGTTTAAACTCCCTCTAGATGCTGATGTGGCGCGCTAGTGTGGCTCCTACATATAGGACCCACATGTCAGTTGGTTATATTTATATTTATTTTTATATTTTACGTGTATTAACTTTTCTAAAAGATAATTCATAATTTTTTCATATAAGGTCATACGAGAAACTTTATGTCAAAATTGCAACAGGGGTCGATCGCTCACCCACGGCGGCGACCCACGGCTCGTGCGCCCCATCCGTGCTACGCCCCCACAATGATTGTATCGTCCTGGGGCACGTCTGCACTACGGGGCCTGTTTGGATGGAAGCTCAGAGAAGTTGCCTAAGTTTAACCCACGTCTATGTCGTGCTTTCTCCTGTCTCTCAGGTGTGCGTGTAGGGGGCTCCTCCGTCCAGCTTCATGGGCTGTCGCCATGGGGCTACATGGGCTTTCACGAGCCGCCATTGTGGAGGCAGTGCTGGTGGCACACGCTCAAACCTCCACTCCGCCTCTCTCTCTCTCTCTCTCTACAGTCATCAAGGGTGCCCTTGCCCTTGTGGGGATGAGGACCTAGGGTTAAAAGTGGTATGGATAATCCTCTGTTTGAGTTCACTCCAAATTTGAATTTTAAGAATATGGATAAATGTTTTCAATATCCATGCAGATATGAATATTCCGAATTCAATTGTAGGCAGATGTGGTTGTGGGATTGGTGAAATCCGACGGATATGGATTATCCGATAACTGAACACGGATCATCCGATGTTCATAATAGGATATCCAAATATTTTAAGGAGCACAAGTGAAAATAATATAAGTCAACCTAACCCATGACACAAACATTATTATATTATAGCCCACAACAAAGCCCGTCTAATGAAAGAATTCTACCAAAGTGAATTTACACCAATCAAGTGTACAATGCGGTGCAGCTCTACCACAGCGCATGTTGCCTCACATCGGCGCTGGTACTGCACCTCCACAAGACGAAAGGTGCAAGCAATGTCGTGGCGTCGCTGCCGGACGACCACATTGTGTGGGACACGCTCCGCGGGGTCCGTGTCTTGTGTGGGTGTCGCGGTGCGCAGAGTAGAACAACGCCTACTCCTCGTTCGGCTTCTTCGGCGGTGGGGGCGGTGACATTTGCGGTTGGGAGCAGGGAAGGGCATGCACAGGGCCAGCAGTGGGGCTAGGGGGCTCTAGCGCCCCTACCGCTGCTGGACCAGTGGAGCTCCTAGTGCTTCTCTTTCAATTTTATACATAAATATATAAGGTAGGATAGACTGAGACCTTTATTTTTTATGATGTATTCTGTAAATTTCATTGTTGATCGATGTTTTCAATATAAAACTACTTCAAACTATTATTTTTTTTTCTATTATTAGGGGTTATATTAGAGCTAAGTCGATGTAGCACATTTGTTTAGCCCTCCTAATTTTTTTTCTGGCTTCGTCCCTGAGGAAGGCCGGAAGGGTAAGCTTGTGAAAGAAAAATAATATAATGGGTTTTCTATAAATATAAATATAAAACAAAGGGGTATAGACTATTTATGCACCACTTATCAAGGTTTTAGACCTAAAAATGCACTTTCAAACATAATGGACCAAATCGACACGCCCTCACAAGTTAATGAACTATCCATATATTTTATTCTATAATTAAGGTATTTATATTTCTTCTAAGTTTTATAGGAGAAGTTATTAACATCGATCTCCTCCATCCCAAATAATAATTAAGGTATAACTTACTAAGAAGTAAATTATGAAAATATGTATAGATCAAGGTGAACATAATTATACATATGTCATTATTATTTTATATGGATTTCGTTAAAATTTAGTTTGAATTTTTGTATAGAATAGAATAAATCTAAAATACCGAGATAAGGTAGGGAGTATTTGTTTCGAGTTGATACCTGATCGCAGCGCGTTTCGGTGTTTGGATTGCATTTTATATATGCACGGTGTTCTCCGAACCGGACAAGAACCGCGTTATTAACAGATTATAAAACAAAACGCGGCACGATTCCTTGCTCTCCCGTGGATAATCTGGAGAAGCGAGCCCTAGCTGTTTGCCGAGCCGCCAATATATCTCGACTCGCGCAGCAACAGCATGGATTCCACAGCGGCGGAGGACGATGCGCCCAAAGCGAAACGAACATCTGGCGCCGGCGACGTCGACTTGATCAGCGGCCTCGACGAGGACGTGCTCCTCCGCGTCCTCGAGCTGGTGGGCGACACGCGGGACGCGTCGCGCACGTGCGTGCTCTCGCGGCGGTGGCTCGGCCTATGGAAGCGCATCCCGAAGCTCCGCTTCGCCTCCTGTTATCCGACGGTGTGCACGGCAGCCTGCAGCGCCGCCGAGCGGCACGACGCATTGAATCGGCAGTACATTTCCTGCGTCAACGACATCCTTGCCGAGCGGTGCGGCGCCGCATCGGACCCGGACTACTACTACTACTACCCCGTTTCCTCCTTGTGCGACGTCCTTGACCTGCGCACCAATCATCCGGAGGTGTCCATGGCCGCCGCCATCGCCACCGAGCTATGCGACGCACTGGAGCTCTCCACACTGGAGCAGTTCGTTTCCTGCGTCAACGACATCCTTGCTCGGCGTGCCCAGTCGTCGGAGTCGGACTGCGCCATCGAAAGCCTGGCCATCTCTTATACCACCACGGCCACGGGCTCTGGTCACAAACCGCGGGAACAGGTCACGTCGGCATTCGTCGATGCTGCACAAGGGTGGATTCAGTACGCTTTCCGACGACACGGTTTGAAGTCCTTCACCATGGACCTGCACGGTTTGAAGTGCTACCTCGTGGGCGTGGGCATGCACCTAGAGTGGAAGGAGGAAGAGGAACAGGAACTGCAAGGCAAGAGCAAGACACCAACCCCCGTGGTGCTTCTTGATGAGCTTCCTAATCCTCCTCCTATAGGGATGGAGACCATGCATCTGGCATTAGGCGGCGCAAGCGTCCGGCTCCCTGCAGCTAATAATAACGCCATGAAATTCGCATCGCTCGTGGACCTTTCGCTCGAAAAGATGATGATCACCAATGGCGGTGCTCGCCTCCTCGCCCACCTCGTGTCGCCGGCCAACTGTCCGAACCTGCAGAAGCTACGCTTGAATCAGCTTCGGCTTCCTGACGACGATGATTTCAATGATGAAGAGATGAAGCTCGAGTCTAGCGTGCTGTCAGAGCTGTGGATAGACCATGTCAACCTGACGACGTCGCTGGAGTTGGCAACTCCCGGCCTCCGGATTTTCCACATAGACCACTGCTTCGTGGAGAAGCTTACGGTCTCGGCTCCGAGGCTGGAAGAATTTGCGTTCTTTCGCTTAGGATACCCGCCTAGGTGCCTTGAGGTTGGTGGCGATTTGCCGTGCGTGCGAAGCCTCAAGATCTGTCTGCGGGCATTCCGCAGTTGCTATTCCGGTTGCACCTTGGCTCCTGTCTTGGCCGCCGCAAACGAGATCAACGTACGCCTCCTTGGCCAATGCATCTCAATCACATCTCTTGACGTGACTCTGAAAGGTCAACAGACATCCAAGACAAACGTGGACATTATAAGAAGTATGGTACCACAACTCCCTCAAATCACATCTCTGACAGTTAACGTTTCTGGTGATGTGTTTCACCGATATAATTTTGGAACTAGCGTCGAAAGCATCCTCACACGATTCAGCAATCTAAGAAACCTCAGCCTACATTTACCCCGCTTCCGCTTCATCCGGGAGGTGAGCACTACTTATCCGACGTTTCATCTATGGGCCCTATTTCTTTTCCAAATTATTAAAGATACGTTGGTTCCTCTCTAAAAACTAGTACAATAACCTTTTTTTTCTGTTCATGTATTGCAGGATTGCCCTGATCACCCAGGCCATTGGATATCTATGGCTCACCTGAAGCGAGTAGAGCTTACCGGATTGTCAGCAACTGAACTTTGGTTCGCCAAAGCCATGTTGGCAAGTGCCAAAAGACTCAGCGTGATGACTATAAGTTTTACCGCAGAGTGCTGGAAACAAAAGCACAAGATGGCTGCATACAAGCAATTGCTACATGATGAAGGAATGACGACTTCCCACAGTGGCGAATTTACGCTTACCTGTCGTAAGCAATCAACACAAACTTGTAAAATGTGAGGTGGACGAAATAGAACTTCAAAACCTTGTTCTTGTGTTGCGGGAAACACAAAAAAAAATGTTGTTTTTTTTGTTTGATTGCATTATTGTGTCATAGTAATACTCCATCCGTCCCGAATTATAAGACATTTTAAGTTTATTGATCTCAAATTTAACTAAATTTATATAAGTATAACTAGATTCTTGATAAATTATATTTTTATAGTATATTTATTGGATGACATAAATCTTTCTAATATTTTGTGTAATTTTGGTCAAACTTAGATCCTTCAACTCTAAAAAAAATAAAATGACTTATAATTTTGGACATAAGGAGGTATTCTTTTCAAGGGTGTTAATATGTTTTCCGTACTGGGATATTATTTGGAACTCGCAACTCAGAACTGTGTTTCATTTAGTTTGTCTCATTTTGTCAGCCTGTCCAAGATTGTTTGATTTGAGAGCTCATGATCTGTTGCCAGACCGCAACCCATTCTTGACATATGGCCTGCCATTCCAAGAAGGGGAATCAATGTTGCCTTCCCATCCTAGCCAAGTCTTGGTTAGATGGACTCGCATTGTAGCTTCATCATCAGCTTACTGGGAAGACAGGTCAGGTATATATGTGCTCGATCTAGTCAGCAGCTTATTGGGGAATCGTGGCTATATGAGCATCTCCAAGAGATTACTAGCCAAATTTAGTAATTTAGTTACTCTCTAAAATAGATTTAACAAAAATATATTAAAGTACTCCAACAGACTCTATAAAGAATGGCTAGTGAGGTAGGCTATTCAAAAGTAGAGAACAAATAAGATGGGATGGAGAGCTACTAAATTTGAAGAATCGTTTATAGAGTCTGTTGTAAATGCTTTTTCTTCAACAATAACTAAATTTACCTTTAGAAAATGATTTGGCTAATCTCTTGGAGATGTTCTAAGTCAATGGGAAATCAACATCATGAATCTCATTGCTGCTCCTGACCTGCTTTAGGAGAGCAGCCTGTTTTATCCTACGAGGAGAATTCCCTCTGTTGCCTTGCGTCCCCCGGATTGCAGATGGCGCTCAAAGAGAAACTTGTCTTTTAGCGCCAACACTTCCAATGGAGGGGAAAAAAGTCTATTTCACCCTCTCAGCTATTGATGATTGTCTACTTCACCCCCTCACATATAACACTAGATATTCTACCTCTCAAACTATTGAGAACCGTATAATAACTCCCTGAGACGGTTTTCAATGTGGTTTCGCGGACTTGGCATATTAAAAAGTCTATATATAACCCCTAATATATCAAGTGTTGACTACATAACCCCTCAACTATAAAATTTAATATTATAGCCCTTAAAGTATCCAATAATATTCAAACAAACCCTCTTAGTTGATCTTGTAGGTCTTTTTTGACATTGTATCCCGACACATTGCCCTAAGTACCCATGCTTGTGTGCATGCCATATTTTCTACCTCCACCTCCTACTCTTTCTCAAGACAAAGTGGTTCTCATCGGGAGGTGCCATAATCCCAGGAAGAGTAGGGAGAGGGAGGCGGGCAATAGGCCTACGTGCAAGTATTATTGCCTACATGCAAGTATGGGTGCTTAGGCTAGTGTGGTGGGATACGATGTCCAAACGACCCTACAAAACTACCACGGAGATCATTTGAATATTATTAGATATACTTTACAGGCTATAATATATAATTCTATAGTTGAGGGGGTTATCTAGTCAACTCTTAATATGTTAGGGGGTTATGTAGACCTTTTAATATGTTATATCAGTGAAACAATTTTTAAAACTGCTTTAGGAGTTATTTATTTAGACAGTTTTCAATTATTTAAACTGTAGAATATATGATTTTATAGGTTACGGGGTGAAGTATACAAGCACGAATGGTTTAGGCAAGGTGATTCCGTTTAGATTTTGTGGATACTATTTTGGATTTCTACTAGCAGTTTTTTTCTGCTTTCTAGTCTATCTGTATGGTTGTATCTTGAAATGTTCCTCTCACTGTATTGTTCTCTTTAGTATTTTTTAGTAATAAGTTAAAAAGATTAATGCAAGTTTTTTGTGAGATGGTCAGAAAAAATCTATGATTTTCTCACAATAGCTCTAGGTTGTTAGCTTATGATAGCCTCTGATTTTTTTTGACTGAAACTGGAGGGATTTGCACCCCTACAGGAATTTATTAAACAAAGTAAAGAGCAAACAGTCGTTTAGGTAAAAGAAACCAAAGCAGAGGTAGGGGAAAGAAACAAGGTACAAGCTGCGTGAAGGCAGAGTTAGGGAACCAAGAAAAAAAGAAAAGAACAAAAGCAGCAAGACTACTAGAAACCAAGCTAATCTAGACTTGCAATCCATTGCTCAATTAACGGGAAGTAACTCCTTTTGGCCCTCATCAACAACAATCGGCATTCAGCTTTGAAATTTTGTCTTGCAGTTGGCAGCAATGGGGCTATCTGCCTGAAAATTAGATCATTCCTAGATTTCCAAATTGTCTAGACCATCAGGATTATAACTTCCATGAAGAACGGTATGTCTAGCTGATCCCTGAAGTTTTGCAAGTTCAGAAAGGGGCTACTTGTTGCTGTACCTACAGGTTGATGAAGCCCCAACACTGAATTGCAAATGGGCACTCAAGGAACAGACGTTTTAAGGACTCTTCTACTGAACCATTGTAGAGCACACAGGTGTAATCTTGTAGGACCATATTCTTCCTTCTTAGTATCTCTCTCATGCTTACCCTATCGATTAGAAGTAGCCAAAAGAACACCTTATGCTTATTTTGGCAGGAACACTTCCACAACCATCTAAAAGCTGGGTGAATCACTTGGTGTCCTTTCATATGCCTGTATGTCTTTTTGACTGAGAAACTGTCAGAGCCCCAAATGTATGATCATTTGTCATTGTCCTCAGTAAAGTTTACTCCGTCAATCATGTTCTAAAACATTAGTAACTAGGCGTGGGCCTGCTGTGAAAGTGAAATAATTGCATATGCTACCATTCCTCTCAAACTTCACCAGTTTCATTGTTAGTGCTAGTTTAAGCTATGTGTTGTTAGTTTAAGTTATGTGTTTCGCCAGTTCTACTTGCATCTGTAGCTAGCAGGCTGATGATTTATGATTGCAGTTGCTTGCATATGATGTGCCTCTCCAATAACCAGTTGCTTTGAAATGTAGAATATAAAGATGGACATAGACCGGTAGTACTAGTAGTACTAGTGGTACTTGTAAATGTTTTTTGCCCACTAATTAATCATGGGGCAGTGATAGTTGAAGTTTATTTTCTGTGTTGTGCTTGAGTTTATTACATATGAGTATTGGCCTTAGGCCTTTTATTTTATGTATATGTAATAATATAATTTCATACATGTAACACTAGGTGGTTTCTTGGGAAGAGCTTGCTAGGAATTTTTTGTTGGAAGAGGAAGAAGAATATGAGGAGCTATTCTTTGTTCTTCTCTCTGCTATAATGCCCTTTCTCGACAAAGAGAAAACACCTGAGCATATCTCTTATCTTCCTAGAGCTAAAAAAGTTAAAGAGATCCTTGAAGGGCACAAGAATTGGCGCAAGGTAGAATTTAGGATGGAGGCTAAAATATTTAGAACTATAGCAAACTTTCTCAGAGCCGAGAACTTGCTACGTGACACACGTGGTATGAAGATTGAGGAGCAACTGAGACTTTTTATGTTCATGCTCTCTCATAATGCAAGACCAGATAGGGTAAAGAAGGAGTTTCAACATAGCATGAGACAACGCATAGGAAAATAAATGAGGTCTTCGATATCATTCTAGCATTAACTCAAAGATTCACCAGACTTCCAAATCCAAGCAACACACGTGAAGATTACATGTGACCCTAGATTTATGCCATTCTTTCAGGTCAGTTCATACATACAATACACTTTCCTTAATACCATTCCTAAATACATTCCAAATCTTTAGTAATTTTTCTTACATACAAAATTACATAGGTGCTATTGATGGTACGCATGTCCCAATCGTAATTAGACAAGACAATGCTAGTCCCTATAGAAATAGGAAGGGAACACTATCACAGAATGTGATGTTTGCCTGTGATTTCGACCTGAAGTTTACTTTCATCTCATCTAGTTGGGAAGGATCCGCATCTAATGCAGAAGTGTTGTGATCTGCTCTTGGCAAGGAATTTATTGCGCCGTTAGAAAAACTATATATTGTAGATGGTGGATATGCAATCACACCATCATTCCTTGCTCCCTACTGAGGAGTTAAGTATCATCTCAGTGAGTTTAGGAGACATGGCCAGAGGGGAAATGCATATGCCAACTACAAGAAATTGTTCAATCATTGGCATGTGATTCTTCAAAATCACATGGAGAGGGCCTTTAGGGTTCTCAAAAAGTAATTCCAATTCTGAAAGTGGGGATAGATTACTCAATTGAATCTTAAGTTAAGATTCCAACAGCTGTTGCTATGTTTCACAACATCACTAGAGGATTGAATGGGAGTGGAGTGGTTTGACTTCCTACTTGATAATATCAACACATCAGATTATGTCGACATGCCAAATGGAGACACTAACTATCCAAGTGAGGCCTTGTTTAGTTCCAAAATATTTTGAGAAATCGACACTGTAGCACTTTTGTTTGTATTTGACAAATATTATCCAATCATGAACTAACTAGGCTCAAAAGATTCGTCTCGTCAATTCCGACCAAACTGTGCAATTAGTTTTTATTTTTGTCTATATTTTATACTCCATGCATGTGTTTAAAGATTCGATGTGACAGGGAATCTAAAAAATTCTGCAAAATTTTTTGGGAACTAAACAAGGCCGAGATGGAATCAAACCATGGAAATATCCTATGAGACGAGATAGCCCATTAGATGTGAGCTGCCTAGTAGTGTTAGGAATGTAATTTATGAGTTATGTATTTTTGTAATACATTCTGTAATGCAACATTCTATAATAAATTCTCCAATACATTCTACAATATGTTATGAGTTATGTATTTCTATGTGATGCAACATAGTGTAATAATTCTCCAATATATTCTTTAATATGTTATGAGTTATGTATTTCTGTAATTATTTCTTGCAGCAATGTCGAAGGAAAGGGCTACATGGAACTCTAGATATGAGAAAGGGCCTCTTAACATTATGAGGGACTATGTGAACATCGTTCAGGGGTCAGAATGGATGGACCGGAGAGAGTTGGAGAAGTATCTCAGATAAGTTTAGCCAAATGTATCCTTTAGCACGCTTCACAAAGCAATAGCTACAAGAGAAGGAAAATGAGCTAAAGGTAGGCGATACATGTAGCGAGAAAGGAAAGTGGTGTTGGTTGGAATGACTCATTGGCCATGGTCATTGCGGAATCAGAAAAATAGAAGAAACTGGTCGGTGTAAGATTTTTTTACTAAACCAAAAAATTGTTGCTATATTCTAGTTTTAAGCACTAACTATACTGTTGTCCTCGTATTAAATAGGATAATGGAAAAATGACTAAGTTTCAGAAGAAGTTGTTTCCTTTATACTAAGACTGTACATTATTGTATGCTAGTATGTTATTTGAAACTTCTCTTTAAAGATTACACGATGATACTTCAAAATTTATAGTATTGGTGTAGTGTTTGAAACATGGATAGATTGATTTCTTCCTATAGTACATATATGTAAAGTGCCTTTTTGACTGATGTATGCCTACAAAAAATGGCCATGTTTGAAACATAGTATGCCTATAGTTGAAGTATGACTGTGTACTATTTTTTGCATAGAAAGTATTGCTATAGGAGATCTAAACTTCACATCAACTGAGCACTTGCAGGATGCTCCCTCTAGCTACTCTTGCTGCTCCAGTTGCTCTCACTGCAGTCTCTGATAGCACAGGTCTGTACTCCTTTTGATGGGCTAGACGTCTCAAGTGCACACAATGAAGCTCAGTTTATAGGAGATTCTATGCAAAGAGCAAGTGGTGGGAGAAAGCGTAAGGAAAGTCTTGGTGCTGTTATTGATGGTTTTGTGCAGTTTAAGAAGACACAAACAAATAAAACCATAAAAACTTTCGAGGACAAGATGAACAATTTTCAGCTGACAAGTGTCTCGTTGAAGTTGATGCAATGCAACTTACTGATGTGCAGAAGGCTTATGCTATGAACATCTTCAAATCTAAGCTGATAGGGAGGTATTCATGAAAATGAAAAACAAAAATATTCATTTGATTTGGCTCAAACAGGAGATTAGGTAATACTTAGCTGTCAATGAATTAGTTTACTTTGGTGTGCCTTAGCTGCTAATGTTTTTTCTTGTGCTTACTTGCAGTGCTAATCAGTGGAGGCAATGTTAGTGGAGACAATATTTGAATTGAGAAGAAAAAGACAGCTGCAGTCACTGTATCTAGATATGGCTTATTAACTCTCAAGGAAAAACATGAACAATTAATAATGTAGATGCATGACTATCAGTACCATAGGGACTCTCAAGTCTAAATATTATAGAAAATCAGCATTTGTTCTAAAAACTGTGGGAATGAAAAGTTATAGAAAATTAGCAGAGAACCAAAGGAGCTCGGCTTGACCCTCACAGCCTGGCCTGTAGTTAACCTGCTATGTTATTGCTAAAAAAACTTGAAAATATGTGACCTGTCTGGTTTTAGTTTTAGTTTTTGTTACTTGCATGCTTAGAACTTACACAAATAACATATGTTATCTCCTTAATTTTGATACAAGACATATGCCAATTTATGAGTGTGTCAAATTGATATTTGACACAGAATGTGTAATTAGTTCAGTGTCAAGTATTGAGGGAACACTTGCAGAATAAAAAATAAAACACAAAATCTTTTTTTTTTGAAAAATGCTGGTAGAAAATATAGACAAAGTACAAGTGAAAAAAAAACAAAAACGAACAAACCAAAAGGGCCACAAAAGGGCCAAATGAGGGATTTAGGCCCTCAAGGAAAAAAAGGCAAACAACCTAAACCATAGGCAAAATTTCTCGTAAAAGTTTGGCTCCCGCACTACACCAAAGTCGAGCCTCCTCTTTGATCTTTGCAATCATCATTGTCCGTTATTTGTATTTGTGCTCGAATGTCCTTACATATCGCTCTTTCCAAAGCTCCCATGTGACAAGAAGTGTCATCGATCTTACTAATTTACGTGGAGAAGATGTTGACATCCCAATCGAACACCACCACTGGACCATAGAATCCATATTGTTCCATCCTTGCTGGTTAGGAAATTTTCCATTGTTCCAAGAGCGTATTGCTTCCAAAAAAATCTAACCATTTACTAATAATAAACTAATATAGATGAACATAGCTGACAAAGGATCCTATACAAATATAATTGTGCATTTGTGCAGCTTAGACTGACTCCAACAACGGACGCATACCGCAACCCATCCTCAAAATGGGTAGTCTACGGTAGTTTAGTGGCAAGAAAACACAAGAAAACACGCTCCAACAGAGTAGGCAATCACATTACCTATTTTGCGTCGGAGGCTAGGCGGAACACAAATATGCGTTGTCTGTATGTCTGTTTGCATCTCTACGCAGCGCCAGGCCCACCACCACGACCGGAGCTGGATCCACGCGACGGCCGCGCGGCTGCTCTACCTCACCGCGGCCAGCATCGAGGGCAGCACGCGACCTGAAGAACTCGCTCCGGCGTCGCCGCGGAAGGAGAAGACACGAGCGCCCCCACTGCCGCCGAACAAGGACAGCCTGTGCTTGCTCCAGATCCATGGCCGTGGAAGGTCCCATCGTCGGTCACGTCTGCTCCAGAAGCGGTGGCCGCGAGAGCGAGAGAAGTCCCTAGCGCCGGTGGCCGCGAGCTGCTGCTTGTCCGGGCAATGAGATGACGAAGGCACGCTGCCTGCGGACGACGACGGCATGGTGGGCCCACGATAGGGAGAGATGCCGGAGGCGAAGGCAGAGACCTTGAAGAGGAAGGGGAGGTCGCTGCCCCATCTCGCGGCGACGGTGCGGCCGAGTGCGGCGGGGTTGAGGGCGAGCGAAGGTCGTAGCCTCTTGGCTGTTGGAGAAGGCAAGCTTTTGGGTTCGTGACCCTTTCTGTGCGTGATGCAAACCGTAAAATAGGTGATGTTTTTAGGTCCTTCTTGTTGGAGACAGTCTTAGCTTTCAAACTTTGCGTCGACAAAAGTCTGACTGTCAAAAACTTGTAGCGGAGAAATAATCGGTATATTTTTTGAAAATAGAGAGAGAACTATTACTCTGTAGCTACTACAAAATAACTTAATTTTTTAGTCACTTTGAATTACGATAATTACTATATTAATTTACGAGTTACTAAGTGGTTTACTATAATATTATAGTA
>Ga0182004_10002209_pt1 | contig 14983 bp, 16 predicted proteins | sample Sormic07211540_1_FD_120479 | JGI IMG/M metagenome (GOLD analysis project Ga0182004, IMG submission 120479) | Endophyte microbial communities from Sorghum bicolor roots, Mead, Nebraska, USA - 072115-40_1 MetaG | ecosystem: Host-associated > Plants > Roots > Unclassified | place: USA: Nebraska...
ATGATGTTAATAGCAGCCCCACCATCAATTAATATCTTGGTCATCGGCTGCCCATCAACTCTTCCTTTGACGAACAGAGCTTTAAGATGCTGCCTTTCATTGTCGGCAGGCTTTTCAAAGATAGCCGTCATCGGATCCAGAGCCAATTGAGCTATCTGGTCGGAGAAATCCAGCTCCTCATCATCGCTGGACGGCGCAAGAAACTCCATCGGCAACATGAATACCATGTTAACATCTGCCGATGGCCCTTTTCCTTTGGGATCCGGCTGCTGCTGATCTCCATATTTGCCAGAATTCTCTCCTTTGTTCAAGTGTTCTCGCCTTTCATGCTGCAGCCTTCTTTTTTGTGTCCTAGTCAATCCCTCTGGACACCATGAAGGAAGTTGTGGCTGTCTCACCGATGGGCGACGACTTTCCCTTGACTCCACTCGATAGGTGTTAGCATCCCTGCAAAATATGAACTCATCGGGAACTCGAGCATTTGCCATTTCTTCAAGCTCTTCTTGATTCCTAGGAAAGTACCCAACATGGTCACCAAGTCTATCATGCACACTGAGCCTGCCCCCCAACCGATCATGAACTGAGGCTCTTCACCTAACCAGCTCATTAAATCGCCGATCATCATTCTGATACTGCTGATTAGGTCTATCATACCGATCATAACCATTGCATTCAGGGCAATCCCTAACAGTGGGCAACTTGATGTTCTGTTCCCAACAGTGGATAAAGAACGGGCAGTTCTAGTGATCCTTATGCCAATTACAGTCCTGTCGACGTCTTTCTTCTTCCCGACGGTAATCCTCCTGTTGGCGCCGATAACGATCTTCACGTTGCTGCCAAGTCTTCTGATGCCTTCTATGAGTTATCACAATGCCAGATCGGGGAGGCCTTCCTGAGCTAGCTCCTTCCTGGATCAAACCCTTTCCTTTGGCATCGGCAGCAGTAATTTGATGCTGAGGATCCACCGATGCACTCCTTTCAGCTGCCTCTGATGTCAAGACCTTGGTTTTTCCCTTAGCATCCAACATATTTGCTAGGAAAGGATGTTGATTAATCTTCATCGGCTTCTGAGCTTTAGAATTATCGAACTTGATTCTCCAAGATTCTATAGCCGATTGCAGCTGTTGCCTGAAAACTTTGCACTCATTTGTACTGTGAGACGTTGCATTATGCCATTTGCAATATTTCATCTTCTTTAACTCTTCAGCTGATGGAATCACATGATTAGGTGACAACTTGATTTGCCCTTCTTGAAGTAGAAAGTCAAATATTCTATCGGCCTTGGTGATGTTAAATGCAAACTTTTCTAGCTCTTTATCCCCAAAAGGGCAAGACATTGGCTTCTTATTTTTCACCCATTCTACCAAGCCGATGACTAGTTCCTCATCAAAGTCTGAGCTTGCTGCTTCATCAACAAATGACACCTTTTTATTCCACGCCCTCTTGGATTCAAAAGGCTTAATGTCTTGGTCAGAAATCCTCTACACCAAATGACTCAGACTCTCCAACTCTTGAGAAGCATACTTATCCCTGATATGTGGCAACAGTCCCTAAAAAGCCAAATCGGCTAGCTGCCGATCGTCTAGAACCAGACTATAGCACTTATTCTTAACTTCTCGCAAACTTTGCACAAAGCTTTCAACCGATTCATCATTGCGTTGTTTTAGCCTGACTAAATCGGTAATCTTCTTCTCATGAACTCCAGAAAAGAAGTATTTATGGAATTGTTTTTATAGATCGGCTCAAGTGATCACTGAGTTGGGAGGTAACGATATAAACCAGGTAAAGGCCGATCCCGACAAAGATGATTAGAACAGACGAACTCTCAATTCATCTCTGTTAGCAGCTTCCCCACACTGGATGATGAACCTACGGACATGCTCCATAGTTGATGTATCATCCTGCCCAGAAAATTTAGTGAAATCTGGTACCTTGTACCGATTTGGAAGTGGAATTAAGTCATATGCAGGAGGATACAGCGTCCGATAAGAGTAAGTGTTGACTTTGGGTTTTATCCCAAATTGGTCTCTCATTACTTCAGCTATCTTATCGGCCCAATAAGCGTCGACGTCTTGCCGATGAGGCGGCAGTGGATCTGGCACTTGCTGATATGCTTTCACGTGTCTCTGAGGTGCACGATCTGCATGGAACATGGGGTTAATCATCTGGCCACCAATCTGCTGACCAAGATTCATCGGCTGGTTGACCAATCCTGGATTCTGAAACCCAGGTTGGATTTGGCATTGTTGAAACCCTAGAGGTTGATGATTCTGCTGAGGCATCTGGGGAAAGACTAACTGTCTTGTCCATCCATTGTTAGCATTCATCGGCATAAGCCCTGCCGATGACTGGTAATTGGGCATCATCATCGAATTGACATACCCTGGCTGTGTCATAAACCTCTGTTGTGTCGACATTGAATCTGCCGATGCGTTAGGCATCTAGAACGTTGGAACTTGAGAATTCCTAGTGTAAGTTCTTGCAGTAGTAGTCGTACTATACTGGGGACTCTGATTCATCGGCGGATTTGGAGGTGTCGATGCCATAGAAGCCTTGCCTGTCAAGTCAGCCACTTGAGATGTTCCAGGAATCTTTGCCATCAAATTTGGGGGCATACCATAACCCCACCAGTTGGGAGGAACAGAACCTGACATTGCCGATGCTAATAGATCTGTATCAAGCTTGATTGACTCGTCTGATGTTGATGGATTGGTCGTCATTGGTGTAGATTGCGCATTAGTGATCCCTAATGTGCTTGGAGGAGAAGTAACTTCTGTACCCGCAACGGCTGTAGTAGCCGATGGAGCCGTGACCAATGATGACCCTGGCTGATGATAGGCAGGACCCACATAATTTGGTGGCAATTGTCCTTCCTTGAAAGTTCTAGCCACGGCATTGAAAACTGTGTTGGACAGCACAACAGCTTGATTGATCAAGGCACGGTTAATAGCATTATCAACCATGTCTTGAAGTTTACTAGGATTGGCTTCAAAAGTAATCTGCCGAGGTGCCGGCAATGCTTCCTTTTGGATCACCTCGCCACTCCTGTTGATACTGAAGGATTTCAAGCATTGCTATTTGTACTCCTCCATGGCTTTTGTCATAGCTTGCTTCTGCTCATCTCTGAGATTGGCCTCCGTCACTGGGATAACGTTCTCCAAGTGGAAATAGGTGTTCAACATGTTGATCTTGATCTTGAATAAGTCCCACTGGGTGTGCCAAAAGATGTGTTGGTGCAAAAGCTGATCTGCAAACACAAAGGGCTAATACCCTATTCAAACGTTAAGGCGTGCTAGCCGATTTGACCTTACAATCGACAAAGGTGGTAACTCGAACACTTTGGTCCCGACAACAGCGATGCACCCGGATGTCACGGCCAAGAGGTGTTCATGCGGAACTTGAGAATACACCGAGCTTGAGTCGACGAATTCCTAAGAACTCGTAGTAAAAAGGAAAAATATGACAAAGTCGTTGAAAAATTTGATGCTGGAATATGAGTAAAAACTTGTGTTTGATTGATTGATAGATGTCTCATTACGTTGCCCTAGGGTCTACATTTATACCCTGTCCAAAGAGATATAACCAGACACGACTAGGACTCAAATTCCAAATTAAATGGAAGCCGCATACAAAACAAATTCTATCAATTAAGGAAAACTTTAAACTAACCCCCCCGTAACCGATCGGGACACCATCATGAAACAATCGGCAACTTCTGCGCTTTTCTTCAAAGTCATCGGCATATTGCCCATCCACCGTCATCGGCAACCACCGGCATTGGTCATCGGCACGAATACATCACTTCTAGACTTGGTCATATCCGATTGTTTCTCATCGGCAGCCACCTTCATCGGCAACTTCCCTACAGACTAGTCGCCACTGCTCCATCTGCTGATCTATACCTCATTAACTCCAGATGCATATCAAAAGATACGTGTCCAAAAACGGTGTCAACAAGTGGTTAAGTCTTGGAATCATGAAGAGCATTTAGCTGATTTAAGAAAAACTTTGGTGTGCACTAGGAAACATGGTTTGAAAATGAACCCGAATAAGTGTGCTTTTGGGGTTTCGGTTGATGAGTTTTTGGGGTTCCTGGTACATAAAGGAGGAATTGTAGTTGGAAAGAAGAGCATGGAAGTGATAGACAAGGTTGCCCCTCCAACCAATGTGACAGAGTTGCAATCACTGCTCGGCAAAGTTAATTTTGTAAGAAGGTTTATATCCAAGTTGTCAGAAAGAATTTTGCCTTTTTCTCCACTACTAATTCTTAAAAAAGATCAAGAATTTATATAGGGTGACATACAACAAAAGGCTTTTGATCAGATCAAAGAATGCATGAAGGCACCACCTGTGTTGGTACCTCCACGACTTGACAAGCCTTTTAAGTTGTATGTGGCGGCCGATAGCCTGGCGATAGGATCGGCCCTTATGCAGGAGTTTGAGGGAAAATAAAGAGTAATAGCAAATCCTAGCCGAAAGATGTTAGACCTAGAGACAAGGTATTCGACTGTGGAAAAGCTTTGCTTATGTGTGTACTATTCATGTACCAAGTTTTGGCACTATCTATTGAATGCCGAATGTGTGGATGTTTCTGAGTTTGATGTAATAAAACATATGTTATCAATGCCGATTTTGAACGAAAGGATTGATAAGTGGATTTTAGCTTTGTCAGAATTTGATTTGAGGTACGAATCGGCAAAAGCAGTAATGGGAATAACATATTATTGCCAATTTTATCACCCAACATCGTGATCTTTCTATTGAGATAATAAGCATTACACCTTGGGCTTTGTTCTTTGATGGTTCATCTTGTAGCAAAGGTGGTGGTGCTGGTATTCTCTTAGTTTCTCCACGGGGAGTAACCTTTAAATATGTTATTCCCATTGAGTTTTATATTACTAACAATCAAGCAGAGTATGAGGCATTACTTAGGGGGCTTCGGATCCTTGTGGAAATAAAAGCCACTGCTATTGAGGTCTTTGGAGATCCTGAGTTAGTGATAGACCAGTTAACTGGTTAGTATGAATACAAAAATGACATATTAAGAGAATATTATGAAGAATGCCAAGAGCTTTTAAGGAAATTACGGATAGCAACCTTGCACATATCCCTAGGGGGCATAATGAGGAAGCAAATAGGTTGGCCCCAATTGCGTCTGGACATCGAGAGATCAAGAGATTTTGGCTTTAAGTAAGAATCAAGCGGTTGATGATTAGAGAAGTGAAATTGCCAATTATTTAAAGAATCCATCACAGAAGGTTTCCCAAAAGCTCAGATATAAAGCCCTCAAGTGGTTCTTGATGATCAATTGTATTATAAATCCATAGATGGGATATTGCTTAAGTGTTTGAATCAAGAGGAGGCCAAAAAAATGATGTATGAGGTGCATAACGGGTTGTGTGGTGCACATCAGTCAGGTTACCGAATGAAGTGGATAATTAGGAGAACCGGTTATTTTTGCCCAACCATGCTAGAGGATTGTTTTGAGTATTATAAGGGGTGTCAAAATTGTCAGAGATTCGACAATATTCAAAGAGCTCCAGCATCTGCAATGAACCCGATTATCAAACCTTGACCGTTTAGAGGATGGGGTATACATTTGCTTGGTCAGATTCATCCTCCTTCTAGCAAAGGACATAAGTTTGTACTGTTGGCCACGGACTATTTCACTAAGTGTGTTGAAGTCGTCCCTTTAAAAAGGTTACATCAGGAAATATGGTTGATTTTGTTAAGGAGCATATAATTTACAGATTCGGGATCCCTCAAACAATAACAACCGATCAAGGGACTCAGTTCACTTCATCTGAATTTGTGATTTTACCGAAGAGATGGGAATCAAGTTGTACAATTCTTATCCTTATTATACACAAGCCAATGGTCAAGCTGAAGCATCAAATAAAATTATGATTAAGATTATTTTGAATAAGATTGATGAGAACCCAAAAAAGTGGCATTCGGTTCTTAATGAGGCCTTATAAGCTTACCGAATGGCGTGTCATGGGCCTACTCAAACATCATCCTACATGTTGGTTTATGGACATCATGCCATGTTACCGTGGGAATTACAATCAAATTCAAGACGAGTTACATTGCAGAATGATTTGAAGAAAGAAAGTTATAAGGATTTGATGATGGATGAATTATAAGATTTACACCAGGTTCGTCTCAAGGCATTGGAAAATGTTGAGAAAAATAAATTGTGCATTGCCAAATATTATAACAAGAAGGTTAAGGTGAAGAAATTTGAAGAGGGAGACTTAGTTTGGAAAGTTATATTGTTGATTGGGACGAAAGACAGATCGTTCGGTAAGTGGTCTCCGAATTGGGAAGGACCTTTTCGGGTAGTAAGATGTGCGCCTGGCAATGCATATATTTTGAAGACTTTGCTGGGGGAAGAATTCACTAGAGCTATTAATGGAAGATTTCTTATGGGATTTTATCCCACTATTGAAGTTGGTTAATGAAAGAACTTAGAGATATGAGCGTGATTAATCGATGTAAGCGCATCGTCTTTAGCCAAAAAAATACTCCGAGGATTTGGAGAATAGCCGATACGGTATGTTTCGCCTTTAGAAAAAAATGAAAAAAAAACTCAGAAGAAGATGAACTGGGATCAAAGACAAATATATCCTGAAGATAAACTGTTCTTGCAATTCAATCCCAAGATACAAGCTACTCCTCAAATAATCTATTGAGAACGGACTGAGCGTCCGTGGATTGAGCAAGGACGGTTGCATGGTCGTCATAGCTCTTTAGGAGCTCATCGATGTTCTCGATCTCTTCTGGGCCCATCGGTGAAGCCGATCGGCATGACGGAGAAGTCCTCGTGGACCTAGGTGGACATCGCTTCCAATCCTAGGGCCACGCCATGGTAACGGCTTGGTCAATGTGGTCGTCCACATCATCAAGGCGCAGCTCGGAGGTTTCTCCTTGGGCGTTCACCTTGTCGGCAATCTTGATCACTGTGGCTTTCAAGCGATCGTTTTCTGCAGAGAGCGCTGAGCAAACAGAATAGATCAGGTAAACAGATGGATCAAGAAAGGAAACCCAAGACAAGTTTTTTGTGCTAACCAGTGATGGCGTCGCAAAACTACTTCCGTTGGTCCTCCCATTCGGCTTGCTCAATGCCGAACTACTTGCAGATGTTGCCCAGTTCCTCCCGAGCTTCATCTCTTCCTTTGAGGAAGGCGAGCGCCTCCTTGTGATTATTTAGGAGATCCAATTCTGATGAACTTGAAGAGTCAGAGGAATCAGATGAGGGGGTTCCTGGCTGAGTCGCTGTCACTGGGGGGAGGAGATGGCTCTGGCTGGTGGTTATGACCCTCATCCTAACAAATAAGAAGAGAACAATGAGTAGAATTGTAAGGGGGCAAAGAGTTGATTCTCACCCATGACGTTGACGATGCTGCGCTCAGCTTCCTTCTGCTTCCTCTTTGGCGGGGCGCTTGCCACGGTCATCACCATTTGCCAGTGCTACTGTGGGGAATAAGTTTCCTTCTAGATTGATTTGAGCGGAGAAAATGAAGAGGCAGAGATGAGAATGCTTGACTAGAGTATTAGTAAAGGCTGAGAGAGGGAGGTTATTTATAAGCCAAATGAGAAGTCATGGCGTATATCTCGGAGTAGTGGGATGAGAATACCAAACGTCAGATTAGGGTTTTGCTCTCGGTTCGACTATTACTCGATTGGGCCAAGCTCGTTTAAGTCAAGAGCCACTCGGCTGTGTTACTCCTTGGGCGACAAGATGCGGTCGACTATATCTCAATCGGGAAGTAAAATGAACAATCGGCTATATCCTAATGGGGAACTCAAAATTGATCAATTATGTTCTTAAACAAGCATAGATATATGAAGGAAAAATGTAAAAGAGTCTGGTGATTCAAAAAATACATTGTATCAGGCCTAGTCTAGTGTTTACTCGTTCAGAAGCTGATTAATTGCATCTATGGCTTTGGCCCTGATTTGGCTAACATTGTCCAACACTTTCTAGTCTACATCTTTAGAACCTTGGATGTTGGCAAGCCTTGATTTGAGCTGCTGATCCTCTTTGATGACAGATGGTATCTTTGTTGTGGCTATTGCTATAGAATTTGGAAGATCAGCCATCTTGTCTTTGTGGGACTGAATTTCGGCATTTAATTGGGCTAATTGAGCTTCCAGACTGGACTTTTCCTCCTCCATGCTTTTCAACTCAGGATCTAGAGTTGACAAAGAATGTTTGGCATTTTGAATTTGGGATTGTAACTCTTTAGCCTCTTGCTTCTTTAAAGACATGTCATTCTACAGGGTGGCCCTGGAGGATATTTTCTTACTTGGTTTCCTCACCATGGCAAATTAATCATCAAGGTGAGCTGTAGATTCTAGAGAAGCTTTGAGAACAAAAGGAATGTCTTGATCAATAAGCTCCAGAAGATCTCTTATTTGGTCTACTTCTTGAACCCATGTGTTGATGTCCTAATCTAGCAGAGCAGCTATGTCCTTCAGCCGAGCTTGATTCCCCACTGATAGAGTTTGTTTGGATGTGGCTTCTTCACCCTTCTCACCGATGTAGTCCTCGACAATGAAGGAATAGCTGGTAGTCGGCTTGATGAGGTTCTTTTAAAAAAAAGGGAATGTGTTAGCCGATGGGGTGGATTTGCCAAAGGTGGTTTAGAGCTAGATGTTACCTCTTGTGTTGGTTGATCATCAGGTTGAGCTGTATCTTGATCCGGCTGAGAGCTCAGCTGAATAACTAGAGATGGTGGACTTGGAGCTTGATTAGAAGAACATTCTTCTGCCAGTTTGTCTAGGATTTCATATGTATCTAGTAATGCAGATAATGGGATGAGTACAATGGATAGACATGCTAGAAAGAGGGAGAATGGTTATCTGAATGATATTACTGATGTGCTCAGTGGTTTCATGGATTTCTGCATCTTTGGTAGATGATCGAGGTGAAGAATCTGCAGTTGGGGGGACATTACTTGATCCTAGAAGTTCAACATGTAGCTACAGTATAGGTGATGAAAATAGGGAGAGTCAAAGTTATTACCGAATAAGGTTGTTACTGAATGAAAGACAGAGGATTCATACCTTCGAGGCCAGCTTGACTTTCTTGGACCTTTTCCTCCTGGCAACACTAACATCCTCGAGTACTTTTCTTTTACCTTCTCTTCCTGGGGATGCTGTAGACAGAGCTGTAGGGATGTTCATGAAGACTGATAGGGTTGGGGCATCGAATCCCAGGATAGGTTGAGGCCCAGCATTGTAGTACTGGACCTCCTTAGAGTGAAGATTTGTTTCGATATCATGTAAATAACAGAGTGTAAGATGAGAAAATGAGTTCAAAAAAACAAGAGGGAGATAAGTGCAATAAGATTACCTCGCAGTCAGGGGCAAAATGAGGCTACAAATCTTAGCATAGAGGGTGCACTGGTACGTTAAAGATGTGAGCATACCATTCTTGCCATCATGAAGAAAAAAGGGGATCAATAGCTTCTTTTATCCCGAATGGAGAGGGTTCATATGTTGGTAGAGTGCATCCAAGCTCAAAGGCTTTGTTGGCTTCTATTCCATTCATGATTACCTCTCTAAACTATAGAATTGTTGAGAAGAAGAGCCTTGGGGGCAACTAACCACATCCTAATTGTCTGGCAGCTACATTTGGTTTATTAAATTCATAGGTAGACTGCACTAATCTCCCATGATGAAATGGCAGGATGCAAGGCTTGATGAAACAATTGAAGACTTTTGTGGACACCATATTTGAATAGCTAAGTTCATAACTAAACTTGCAAGGAAGGGTTAAGTCTTCATTCTCTCTATAAGGTAGCCAAAACACATTATCAAAGCCCTTGAAGAACAACTTGAAGAGATGGCCAATGCCTATGTCAATATGGATGGAAGATGCTGCTTCTCTATAAGTCTGACAAGCTTTGGTCTTTGCTGTGCTGCCTTTTGAATAGTTGACTGAAGGGAAGCTTAAGTTATGAGGATCCACAAAAATTATCTGATGCATGTATAGTTGAAACCACATCTGGACTAACCACTAGGGGCCACTTACACAAGATATTTCTACTCCCTTGTGCATCTAAGCAGTGATCTGATGCATCATATGATAGGCAGATCCTAGAAGATATTTGCCTAGTGGGATCAAGGTACCTGCAGCTAAGTCTTCGGCCATCACTATGTGATTCAAGGTTGGTTCATTGGATTTTCCACAGAAAATGAATCTGCACAGCCACATGTTCTTGAAGGCCTTGTATTCCTTATCAGTAACAGTAGGCCATGTAAGTTTGGATATATTTAGCCAATTCAACTCCAGATTTTATATCTTTTTGGCTACTATTGCCCTTGTACTTAAAAGGGTATACTGGTTTTGTCACATTTAGACCAGTCATCATAAACACATCGGCTAGAGTATGGGTCATCATACCATGACCGAAGACGAAAGCATTGATGGCGTCAGACCAGAAGTGAGCAGCTGCTATTAGGAGGGAGTCATTTTTGGGCATTTCTGACAAAGATAGCTCCAAGTAGTGCTAAATGTCCTGAGCTTCCCAGTGACTTTTTCTTTTCTCTTGCATCCTCTGGTACCAATTTCGCCATCCAGTGATTGGAGGAAACGGCCAGTTCTTGAAGGTGGTTGGCCATCGGTTCGGCGGTGTATTTCTGGACTTGAAAGCGATTCTCAAAGTTTCTTTCTCGGTAAACTCAATCGGGTCAGAATCTCCCATTGGGCCAAGGAGATAGGAGTCAGGATTGGTGACATAGGGGATTAAGATCTCACTCTTGTATTCCTTCAAATAATGATAAAATCCGTGAGCAAATCAGTTGGAGGAAAAAGGCAAGAAAATCAGTTGGGAATTGCCGAATGCATAAAGATGAAGTGCAAGTTACCTCTAGAATTTCATTTTGGGACACCATTAAAGATTCAAGGTGGATTTGGAACCGTGCTGGGAATCTAGATCATTGAGCGGCGGCTACAATCTTAACCAGTATTGTCCTAGGAGAAAGGCCGAGCTCAATTTTAGAATAAAACAACTTTCATCGTGAAATTGAGGGTGCATGTGTTAACACTAGATTCTGGCACGTTTAAGGAGATGACAGGTGGGCTAGTGCATGGTGGTTTCACAGAAAAGCAGGTGTTTTGAGTATTTCGGCAAATATATATGCATTCGGTTAATTCCTAAAGATTCAGAAAGCGCCTATACAATCGGTTATTCTGGGGAGAGGCAGGTTCGTTTAGGAAGCGACAAAAACGGCAAGTGAAGACCGATCCGGCAGAGGAAGATCACGATAGTTAAGGCAAGTGAAGTCACATTTTTTGGTTTCCTTTATTTGTCGTGGTCTTGTAGGATTCATGTTGCGACTAGGGTATAAATATGAGCCCTTGGTTATTGTAAAAATCGTTCACAACCAAATCAATTCAATCGGCCTCGTGCCAAGTTCAAGTCTTTGTTGTGTCATTGAGTTCTTCTAGAGGAACCATCGATCCGTCGACCTTCGTAAGTCCCGACAACCTTGTTATCATGTCTAGTATCATGCGGTGGATTTGGATGTTCATACAAGTAGTCTTGCTTGTCACAATGACCGTGCGGTGGGTCTTTGCTTCATAATCAAGAAATCTGCGCTTATGCTTTGTTCATTACGAGTAGATACCGTGCGTTAGCAAAGTGAGATAGTTATCGACTCTATTAGACTTAGCAAAGTGTGTTGCATGTTTTAAATACTTTATATATTTGTAACACCCTTTTGCCCAATCTATATCGGTAAGGTTCGACTCTATATTTTTATAAATCCATTTATGCTCTAATGGTTTTGCTTTCATGCTATTATTATGAAAAGACTATATGCCTATAATAGCCGAACTAAACTAATCTAGATTGTCACATGTTGCGAATTCCGGCACGTCGAATATGTTTAAATTTAGATAAAGCTAAGTGTAATGCGGCGGATATAAGCTTTTGATCAATTTAATTGTGTTTGCTTGCATGTTCCTTCTCCATGGATCCCAATTTGGCTAGATTGCCAGGCTTGGTTACATTTTAAATCATAATTAATTATAACTCATCCAAACAAATTTTCCATACACATGCATTCGGTAATCTATATCTTACGTTTATTTTAGCCGAATAATTCACAAACATGTTGGCCGACAGCTTTATAGCTGTATGTCATCGTATGTGGCTTCAGGGCCATATATATGGAACTGTCTGGTCTCACCCAGCACGTTCCAGTTTAGTTGCAGGTCAAACTGACCGGCACGTTTCCGGTTTGAAGCACCCGGGCACCCGATTGAAGCCACACTTTTCGGCTTGCTGTGTGTGAGGCACAGTGCGTCACATTTGTCAACAGTAACTTTTGTTAAAGAGACCCTAGAATTTTCGAGAACCAACCCGCGGTACTTGGCGTATTTGGATAAGGCGTGTTGCTATTTTAAAAATGAAAATTGAATCAAAATACGTTTTCTTATATTTACAGAAATACCACTGAAATTGTTTTGCTCATAAAATGCATTAGGTTCGTATTCGCGAGCTCTACATGTTAGTATTACTTTAGTTTCAGTTTCTAACTTTTTAAATTAGTGGTGCTATTTAATTAATTATTTATATATAGGAAATCTTAGAAAATTCATAACTTCAATGTTTTAATTCTGATTTTCATGATCTTTACATTTCTGTGATCGTAGCGCTGTGTGGAACTTTTTTTTATAAACTTTTTTATTTTTTTACCACTGTTGGTGTATTGTTCTAATTATAGCTTGTTTGCTTTGTGTATGATTGTCTCCATTGGAATGCATGTTTTTGATTGATGATCGAGTTTAGATGGTGAGCCTTACGTTGGTGATCAAGGCCAATATTTTGACGATCAGCTGGAACAATAGGAAAGCTTTGATCAAGGCAAGTATAACTTGGGACTATCCTAGTTACCTACACAATTTTAATACAAATATCAGATGCATGTGTCCACCTTGACAACCATAGTGAAATCATAGATGATTGTTATCTTGAATTCCTTGATACCTATTTTGGATATGCATTTGGGTAGTTCTTGCTAGTGCTTGATTATAATCCAAGATCTTATAACATGAAAATCTAGATATACAATAAACAATAAAATAAGCTTTTTAGCAACATGAATATAAAAGGGTGGAAAGAACTCTAGCTTTTGCTAGATTGATCTTGACCCTCCATAAGGACTTATCCCTTGGCAAAAGCTAGGACAATTCGTACAACCATGAGGGCTATATGGCTCTGGTTTTAGCTCAATATGAGGACCTTTTTCTAGCTTGTTAGTGGTTACCTTAAATCGCGTAAGAATGGCTAGACACGTTGGGTATAGTGTGGCCTTTGTCCATGTGTATAGGCTGTGTGTATGTGCCATGGAAGGGGCTCTATATCTGCCCGCCGAGTGAATCTAATGGCCCTAACTTGTTAGACGAAACATTTGAAAGGCTTCATAGTGAACCATGCCAACCTTCCTTGGAAGTGAGATAAGAGGTCGGTGGCCACTGGCAAAAGGGTTACTCACGACTCATGGGTAAAGACATATAACCTTTGCAGAGTGTTAAATCTGGTATACTAGCCGTGCCTATGGATACATGTGGCCCAGAAAACTGACAGAATAGATGGATACTGATGAACATGATTAATGACGATTTATTATGTTGTTTATATGTGTTATTCATTATTCTTATATACATTGATCATGTGGTTATGGGATTAATTATGCAACCTTGATATCTGCTATTCAATGATAAACATGCTATATACATATAAAAGCTAAATGCAGTCAAACCAGTGTTAGCTTATTGAGCCTCGTTAACCCCTGGTTATACTTGTTGAGTATGATATGTGCTCACTCTTGCAATTTCACAGCACCTCAGGATATTCTAATGAAGTTGAGTGGAATGAGGACTACTGTTATGAGTACTAGGCTTGGAGTCAACCAGTTGACAGTATCCCTGTGTGTTGCTTCTGTTAAGAGTTTCTTTATTTGTTTAAGATTATGTAATGATTATTATTTTGCTATGTAATAGACACTGTGATGGTACTATTTGAGATTTGTCAACTTTTGTGTGTGACTGTTTTTGGGGCGTACATAAGCCTTTTATGTACTCTATTTAGTTCTTGAAATTTGGATGTGACAAAGCAGATATCCCCAAAAAAGAAAGAACCAATGGCCAACCCCAGAGTAGACCTCGAGACCCCCACCAGGGCGTGTACCGATCACGACCCCAAATATACCCACAGTCACTGGTATAGTTTCTTAGAGCATTTATGGAAATAGGGTCGAGGCCGAACGACCCTCGATTATAGAAACAGGGTCGAGCGAACCAACCAACCTCGAGCCCAAAAGCGTGCCCCCGCCGCCTGTCACAGGTACAGTTTTTAGAGCATTTAATGCAACTGACAAGCTCCCACCTAATACCATGGCCGCAGCAGCCATGATGATGGATCGTACTCCAGTCAAATCCCGCTTTTCGTCGGCTTTATCTCAAAATTTGGAGAAAATTACACGCTGGTACCGTTCCAACCAGCGTGATGTCCCGTCAGAAGGCTCCTCGAGACGTAATAGTCAGCGCTTCCATATACGGACACCGCCTGACCCGCCAGACCCTCGAGGCCACCATGTCCTTTCCAGATAGGGGTTGAGTAGGGCAAGTCAGCGCTCCAACAACTTCTGGCACAGCAATTGCAATGACGTACACACGTGTGCATATACGAGCCAATTACCAAGCGATGTATAGGGTATCAGCTCACGAAATACACGCGCCATCATCGCCAAGTACACCGTAACAAGACCCGTCGAGCCCCCGCCGATACGGAGGCCTCGAGTTGTCTTGCACCCATGCCCCTATCGAGGCCTACTCTAGCCCCGACATTATGTAACCTTGTGCCAACCCTTGACCTATAAAAGGGGACACCAAGGCTGAGACAAGAGGTAGAACAACACACTCACATAGACCACATCTCGCCATCCAAGCTTCATACAGTTAGGA
>Ga0182004_10002210_pt1 | contig 14979 bp, 5 predicted proteins | sample Sormic07211540_1_FD_120479 | JGI IMG/M metagenome (GOLD analysis project Ga0182004, IMG submission 120479) | Endophyte microbial communities from Sorghum bicolor roots, Mead, Nebraska, USA - 072115-40_1 MetaG | ecosystem: Host-associated > Plants > Roots > Unclassified | place: USA: Nebraska...
AGATAGATAGATAGATAGATAGATAGATAGATAGATAGATAGATAGATAGATAGATAGATATAGTTTGATAGTTTCAAACAAAATTCACACAGTAATAATATGGTAGGTCGTCAAATGGTTTATTAAGTCTTCTCAGTTCAACCAATGCAAGTGCATGGCGCCTAATAGCAATTCATGTGATTGTATGCTTCACTTCCCACTTATCACTCACCACTGTTACTATGTACGGTACATCTCTTCACAAGTTTTCACCCATTAATAAGGTATAAGGTAATTATAACTTAACTTTCCCTTTCCCCCTTAATTCTTTACTTACAGTAAATTATAATTTGTGGTATTAATTCTTCCACCCAGTTGATGATTGATGAGCTCGGACATCTATCAGTAGAAACCTTGGATCTTTTTCGGAGCCGGTGCTGCTGCAACAGCCTCATCCACGAGCTTCTTGCCACCCTCTCGTCCGGAGTTTAAACCGAAATGGATATTTGGATAATGTGCCCACTGCAACATTATGCAAAAATATTTAATGCTAATTAATTCAGGCACGGCTTCTCTTTGAAATTTCCGACAACAAGTGACAGTAGTCACCCATATATGCTTTTCTAGTTAAAGAAGATGAAATTAATTAGGGTGCTAAACTAAAAGGTGCAGTGGGGACCAGGTGAATTGAAGGTGAGAGAGTAGTAAGACATTATTGTCTCAAAAGTCAAAACCATAGAATGTTATGTTCCAATATAGATAAATTACTGAAACCTCGATTCTGTTAAATTTATCTTAAGCTAGAATGACACACGTAGTTATTATAAGAACGATGGAAGATTATTACACGCACAATATAATGCTTACATTCTTGGCTGCTGTGCTGAAGGCTTCCCTGTGGCTAATGTCGGGGTTGTTCGCCTTGATCCTGCGTATCTCTTCCCTGCACGTGAATATACATGTATGCGCACAATGTTTATTTGGTAGAATCAAACATAAGCTGTTGAGGTCTCCATAGAAAAATATATGACTTGCATTTTTTTTTATATATAACATGCAAAAGATCCATGAACGTAATAAGGAAATTAAGTCTGAACTCACTTGATGAACCTGTTATACGCCGATGGAACCCGTTGCCTCTTCTCTGGAGCTATTGTTTCAATCAAGAATTTGGGAAAAAAAGATAATTAAGTACAAAATGTATTGACTTATGATTGCATGTAGATGCTAAGCTAAAAAGTATGCCCATATATGTAGATTCCCACGCATGGTCAGTGCAAATAATAACAAATAAAGATATGCAACTTACGACGAGCATTATTCAGTGTTTGTTCCTGCAGCAGGTGCTCGTTTTGCGGCGAGTACATCATTGGAAGTCGGAACTTTGAGGACGAAGAAGAACCGAGCTCCAAATGGCCGCACTGATCATGCAAGGTGCCATTGACGCCATGGACCTTGATATTCTCCTGCTAGCAATAAAAAAAGTTAACTGAGTATAAGTGTATAACGCATGTTAATTAATCACAAAAGATTATCGATAGTACTTAGCATTGGTGCAAATTACTAAATCTAACGAAATTCCTCTCATGCATGCATGTGGCAATAATATGGGACTAACTTACAGTTAGCTAAAACAGTAAAACTCCAAGACCATATGATGCCGTAAACTTCTCTTCTCCAGACAGGATGTACCAAACGTAGCAGTGCTCGTACGGCCTGATTTGTACGTTGTAGCACTGTTGTTAACTGACATCGAAGTGACTTGTGCATGCGTAAGGTCGCTTCTCTTAGCAGCTATCGCAGGCTAATTAGCTACGAGGGAGTTTGATTGCAGTATTGGCATGCTGTACATACGTCACTAGCTAGCGCAGACGACAACATGGATCAATGCAGGGCTAATCACTGTTTATGTATCAATAGTCAGAAAAGCCGTTCAACGCATGCATTGGATCCCTCTTTTATCAGAGTGATCCTTTACAGACACTGTATTGTACAGAGACATTGCAACTGTTTCTGTACTTCACCTAACATGAGTTTTAATTATATATGAACTCAGCCATGAATTGTTCTAAGTTTCAGTAGATATCTATAATTATATATATGCTACTTATTAGTGAAAACACAGAAAATTAAAAGAAAGTAGTTTTTTTTAAACAAACCAAGCAGAAGAGCTTTCTAGCCAGTTCTGTGGTTAACATATTAGGTGGAGACTCGTCCCCCTTCCCAGTACAACGTACGACATAAGGGAAACAACAACAAAACAACAACAGTGAAAGAAACAAAAACAAAACAACAACAACCATGGCCAGTGAAGTAGATTTAATCTATGCAGTGATGTTTTCAGGCCTTGTTTAGTTTCAAAAATTTTGCAAAATGGATACTATAGCATTTTTGTTTGACAAATATTATTCAATTATGAACTAACTAGGCTCAAAAGATTCGTTTGACAAATTATAGGTAAACTTTGCAATTAGTTATTTCTTTTATCTATATTTAATGCTTCATACATGTGTCGTAATATTCGATGTGACGAAGAATTTAAAAAAATTTGCAAAAATTTTTGGAACTAAACAAGGCCTCAGTATATATATGTATGTTTTTTTGTGTGTGTGGGGTATCCACAATTGTTACCTGGAGCTGATCTTGTTCTGGGAGTGAGTGCATCAGTGCTCTCAGGTTTACTGACAGTAGATTTGTGCAGTGTCCACACCGAACTGTCACGATGTTGAGCATGCTATTCCCCGGGACACTCACCTGCAATCACGGTACGATTAACCATGAATCGAATACCAACATATATATATGACAGAGATCTAGAGAAAGAGAGAGAGAAAGTTGTGATGAACACATTAAAAAATGAGAAATAAATGAAATCAAAGATCAAGGTAGATCGAAAAGGACTAGAGTGAGATTTCACGCCAGGTAGCTTTTCTAGCCCTACTTTTGTTGTTGTCAGTTTGTCACTTTAAGCAGCTACATCAACAAGCTGCTGCTGCTGCTGGTCCAATACATGCTTTTATCAGACGCTTGTTACTATTGCTGCCTGCTGATATGGTTCTCACTTTCGTAACACCTGCATGCCGATCACTTTTGTTCTCTTGTTTCCCATGCCTTCTCTCTCTTGGGAGTATCTCACACACAATCTTATAGTCCAGGCTAAAATCATGGCTCAGCCTGATATTATCTATTCACCATCTTTCTGGGCACTCACTCCCAAAATAATGAATAAACAAAGTCCATGGATGACCCCTACTAGCAACAATAATGATTGTGTATGTAGGTGTGTTTAGCCCATGCAGATGTAAACACACAAAAGGCCAAGGTGGATGGATTGCTAGCTGCCATGCTGTGTGTGTGTGTGTGTGCATGTGCCTGATCAGATCAGACACATGCTAACAAGAGAGAGGGAGAGGGTGTGTGATATGATGTCCTAGATAGTGGTAGAACTGAATAATTCGTAGATCAAGCATGCTCATTGGCCACAGAAATGATAAAATAGTGAAGGCAGTAGAGGAAAGAAGCAAAGATAGTGACACTTCATAGAAACCCACTTCACACACAAACTCACATGCAGAGAGATGTATGCTGCTGGCTGGTATGTCAGCTACAGTGCAAGGTGCTACTACTTGATCTGATTAATAATTTTCTCACCTTTTCTTGTTAACAGGAAGTCCAATAAGCCTGTAACTTCAGTAACCAATACTTTAGTTTCTGAGGAATACTTAGCAAAACCTTTGCAGAATTTTCTTTTGAGGCTTTATTTCAGCAAGCCCTAGCACACTGAGTTGAATTCATAAGCTAATATATGACCATTAGCTAGGTTTGGCTGAATTCAAGTTAAGTTTAACAATTTAAAGTTTAAACCCTATTAACTAGCATCGTCGTCCTCAAGAGATTAAAATGAAGATCACCTGCCCATTATATTTCACAAATGCTCCAAAGATTGCCGAAACTGGTCTGCGGCCCCTGGAGGACTTCACATGCACATCATTATGGAGCTAGTGAGTCATGCAAAAGGACGGTTTCTTTCTTCTGGTAGATTTTTCTATTACCTCATGTACGAACTAATTGTCATCTCTCGTGATCATTGAACTTACCAACACTCGACATATATACGTACTAGCCAGTTAACTTACGTACTAGTCTGATTCTTCAACGAATCACACTACACATACCACTGAAGTGTTTCAGCCACAATTTAATGTTTTCATGCCAATTGAGCTTAATATCAATGGAATCAATTAAAAGTTAAGAACTGAGCTATATATATATGGTATATGTATGCCATGTTATCTACATATACGTAAGTTGATGCATGCACAATCTTGAGCAAAAATAGGGTAATAGAAACTATAAACGACACTTGACCAAATTAAACCTTAGTATTTGTGGAAAAAGGTACATAGCTACGCCGAGACAAATGCTGATGCATTATTAGCAATCAAGCAAAGAATAATACAAGAGGACATATTGGTCCTCAGAAATGAGAATCACGTATCATCAAGCTGAAATATGTACATACATGGAAATAAATTAAAGCATGTGTATGATCAAAAACAAGATTCCCATCTCTATTATTATTACTCTATTAATCTGTGTTCCGTTGTCAGTTGTACTTGTACACTGAAGTACAGTATGCACAATTGTTTATTGCATGCTTAATATCAACTCTGAGGTTATCTGCTTATTTTACTCAAATACCATGCATGCATGGGGGTGTATAGGCTTGATGTCATGATGTGGTATAAGTGGAATACTGCCTGCAAGAATTCATCATTGAATATTTCAAGCATATCTATGCAGTAATAACTCAATCCTTTTTCCCCTCTTTGATCAAAGTTTTGTACATCCGAATCAATTAGGGAGGGGGTTAAGATAATAATAAGGTAAGAAAAAGGTAAATTAAACAAAGAAGATGGATATTAGGTTCAGTGCAAAAAAGAGGGGGGCACTGGGGCAGTAGAGACTAGAGAGAAGGCAGCTCTGTACATAAATCATAGCTTTTGAAACTTCGCTAGCTGATTAGCAGAAAGAAGATGGTTTGGCAGCTAGGTTAATTAATTAGAATCAAATGATTTTCCCCAGTTAAGTTCTTCTTGAGCTGGATAAGAGTTTAATGCAATAAGAAATAAAGTAAAAAAGCAGCAGAAGCTGCAGGTATATGCTCTTAATTAACTTCAAAAGAGGCTTCATGACACTAAAATGATGATTATCATTCCATGTTGATAATTAAGGGAAATTCAAATCGTATATGCTTAAACATATGAATCGTATATGGAAAACTTGAAGACCTCTCAGTAAACTCAAATTAAGAACTTTAACCTAAAAGAAACTAAATGTTTTATTTGTTTGTTTTTGAAAACCTCTTTCTACATGCATGCCTGCAATTATGCCCAAGTAGCAGAGTATATAACTTTTTTCTGGAAGATAGTGCATATTCAAGTAAAGTTCAATATTCATGCACATGCATGTATATACACTGCTACAGTTGTCTTTGATTTATGTATAGTGGACACTGTTCTCCACTAGTTTCAGGATATTAAAATCAAGGGATTCAAGAGGGTGCAACACGAGGATAATGCAGGAATTTTGTTGTATCCCCCAAGAAATATCATATACAGAAGTACTGTACAGAGCAGCCAAATAACAAATCTTGAGAACTTTCAGAAAAAAACATATTTAAATTGAATTATATCTCCAGCGAATTGATCGATCGACGCACCTGGCCTCGAACGAAAAAAACAATTCTTTCAAAAGAAACAAGAAATTGAAGAACATGTAGTAAATTGGGAGCTTCAAAAGAGCAAATTACAAACTAAATTTGAAGAAGCAGATCATGAACAAAGCCAATTGACTGCTCTTTTTGTTTAATTGGGAGAAATTGAAGGACGACTCTCAAGTCTCAACAAAAGCAGCTAGCTAGCAAGAAAAGCAATTGGAAGAGTGTACTACAAACAAATCATGAAGATAGAACAGGACAATTGTGTGGTGATGAGGGTGGGCCGGGCCGGTGCTCACCCATCCCAGGCAGTCACTTCACAAGTGCACATAAATCTTGAAAGCAGATTTACAGAGGCAGAGAAAAAGCAGCAGATAGATAGACCATGCATCCGCACAGCAGGAGGCAACATAGATACTACATATATAGATAGATCTTAGCTGCTTACCGCGAGAACTGTGTTGCAGAAGTTGCAGTGCACATAGCACACATGATCTGCCGGCGCGATTTGGGCCGACGACATTCCTTCTGATCAATCGGTCTCCGGCCGCCCACTGCTGCCGCCGCCGCCGCCGCCGCCTCGCCGCGCGAACAACAGAAGCACTCTCGATCCTCAGCTCCTGGCAACCAGCAAGAAGAAGAGCGAGGAGGAAGACCAACAGGTGGTACAGCTGATCAGTTTGCAGCTAGAAAGGCTACCTAGGTTTGCACATCCATCCTACTGATATATATGTATCTCGAGTATATATGTGTTGAGAGAGAGAGAGGATGGAAGGAGAGATTGAGCTATCGCCGGCCACTTTCCTCTTTTCTTTTCGCGTTGAGAGAGAGAGAGAGAGAGCAAGGCAAGGCAAAGCAAAGCAATATAGGCAAGCACACCGCAGCAGTGCTTTTATTTGTTGTGGTGGCCTCATGTGTGTGGAAGCAGCAATATGCTGGAGAGAGGGGAAATGCCATGATTGCTACAATGAGTGGGTGGGAGATACCCTCCTACCATGCATGTCTATCTATCTTGCAAACATGTACTCCTTTGGTACTAAAAATAAATGCATGCATGTCCACTTTTTGAGAAGTTAAATTTTTTATATAAAAAAATTATAGCTAATCATTTAGAGATAAAAATATTGATATTATTTTCTATGTAGCTGGTTATTTTTTTTTTAAAAAAATGACTCCTCATAAACGAGATGTGCATTTGTTTTGATACTAAGTGATATAAGTCATCTGTACTCTGCTCTCCTCCTCTCATAAATTGTCCACCTGCAAGAAAATCTGCACGCATTCAGTCACTGAATTGTTCAAGTATGGCAGTCACTAAATTTCCACTGCTCCTGCAGCACCGGTTTAATTTCTTGGTTCTTGCAGGTTTCATTGATAGCAAAGTTTGATAAAGAAAAAAGGTCCTCCTAGCTTACAGTAAAAAAATCATGACAAGTCAATTTGACATGACCACCAGTCAATTCTCGGCAGCTCTTGGGGCAGTTTTTTTTTTATCACAATTGGTTCTTTTTTGCTTATGTATTAAATTTAATATATTTATGTGCCGTTAATAAGTGTATATATATTTATTTACATATACGGCTATAATAACCATGTATATATACTAGCTTATTATATTGCTTTTGTTCACCTCTTTCTATGTTGCCAACTCTAGCTTTTGGAAGTCTTTTATAAAAAAAATAATATAAAAGCGAAAATGGGTTAATGATATTATGCTACTGCAGGATAACTGAATGTAAGGACAGAGATAAGACAGTTAGGGTAAAAAGGGAGGTGGGTATGATGACCCATCCAATGTAATGTGACCTTAGCTTGTTTGGCTATATAACTAACTGCTGCTGGTCTTAAAATATTTGTGACAGAAAGCAGCTTTGTTTCTATTAGGCTTGGAGACTACAGGAAACAAGGAATCAAAGATTTTTTTTTAATCCTGTTCGATCAATTCCTTGTCCAATTAAAACATGACATGTTTGCTAACACAATATCTTTATTTCTGTGCTCCTCTTTTCTTGGTCATCTACATGGCCTTTTGTGCCTAGTGTTTGTGCCCAACTCATGGTGGTCAGCTAGGCTAAGGAAGATATGCACACATATCCACCCATGTTTGTGCCCAACTCATGTTGCCACCACTAGCTTTTCGAGATAGTCCTTTATAAAAAAATAAAAATAAAAAACAGAAAACAGGTTACGTCTTGTTTGGATTTTGTAGTATTTAATTAAGAAACCTTATTAGCATCAAGAAATTACAGTTTTAGAGTCTATTGATGTGCAACACACCATGCTTTAGGAAAAAAAGAAGTATATAGAGTGGAGTTTTTAAAACTCCACAAAGACTATATTTTTAATAATACCATTTCAAAACCATAAAATTTGTTACATCCAAACACCTCCCGTCACTTTGAAACCATAGTTTCTCACAAAACCATAATATTTTTGTAAAACTTTGCAAATTCTTTACATCCAAAAACAGGGCCTTGATGATATATGGTACATGATGACTTGGGTTGGATACGTGACGTCAAATGTAAGGACAGAGATAAGACAGTTAGGGTAAAAAGGTAGGACAAGTGGGTATGACCCATCTATTGTAATTAATGTGACATTAGTTTGTTTGCTACTGGTCTTAAAATAATTGTGACAGAAAGCAGCTTTGTTTTCTCTTGTTTTATCAGGTTTGCACTACAGGAACCAAGGAAGCAAATTTTTTTATCCTGTTTAATTGCTTGTCTAATTATGACATGTTTGCTAGCACATTATCTTATTGTGCTCCTTTTTTCTTGGTCCTCTACATTGTTTTTTGTGCCCAACTCATAGTCAGCTACGCTAAGATATGCACATGTATATATATTATATTATTGATCCATATCCACCCTAGCTAGCTATTGGATCACTGCCCATGCCGGTGGTACGTTGACGATGACTGCAGGCACCACCACATGGTGTAGATTCAAGTCCCTTTCTGCCTCTCCCAGGTGGGCCCTCACTCTGGTACTACAAGTTTTGTTTTTTTGATAAGGTACTACAAGTTGTTGAATATAATATGCACAACAGGAATACTACTCCTATAAAGTTCAGCACGTTTAACTACTAAAAATTATATTTTTAATATTTCCTACTGGCTATTTCATACTACTATAGCAGCAGCTCTATTCTATTATGATGTGCCGCGCCATAATCTTTGTTGGTAGTTGCTCAGTTTATGGTCTATATGTTTTCATTTGCCGATGATTTATTCTATAGATGCTATAATTTTGTTATTACTATTAAGTTCTAAAAAACAAATTTTGTCATCACACCAAAAACCACATACCCATATATATAATATAAAAATGTGGTATGGCGCCATCTAACTGTCAATAGGGAAATTGCATAAATCTTCTAAATGTCCTGGTTCACACGCTACAGCTATTAAGGAATTAACTTTCTGCTGAATCTACATGGGGAGATCGAGCGGGCGAAAATAATAAATGCTGCGCGCGGGACAAAGAACGAGTTTGGTCGCGCTTATGCCTTGCTTTTGTCAAGATCAGACTTGTGTGGTTGCGGTTTAATCACGATGTTGTGGCTGACAATGTTGATCAAGACTCTCTTGAGAGTTACACGGATGCAATGTAACACACTCATAACTGATCTCTTGTCCTCGGAGCCGGAATTGGAAAGTTTGTTGGCGGGAAGGAACACCCAAGGGAGACTTTGATGCCTCCTGTCCCCAGATGTGGCAAGTGATCTTCACAAGACAGTCGTGCAACCCTATCTAGCAGCTCTTGTCATGTGACACCTATGGACCACGGCCTCTTGTCCAGGCCAATCCAGCCCTTGGATTTGACAAAACAGCATTATGATCGATAGATAGATTCCTAGCTAGCCTATCAGGATCCTACAGCTGCTATTTTCATGGAAATTTTTCTACAATTATGTATGATTGTACTTTGATGTTGTTGATGTAGTTCATTTCAGATCTGTTCTGCTCCAGGACGGCATCTATATTCACCATGAACTAGCTAGCCAGCTATCCTGCCGATAATTGCGTGCAATAATAACCTTTGTAACATATTTCTCAAATGTGTTTTTGTTTACCGTATATACAAAGTTGGCAACGTGGAGGCGCAGGTATTCTTTGTTAATTATTAGATATAAAAGGTTGGTAATCAAACTTCATGACTTTTTTCAATTACTTCTAGACGAGCTGTCTCTCTAAATTCAATCGTGCAACATTGCTCTCATCGTACAAACAGATCGATGAAAGTGCGTCATGGTTAATTTCACATTAATTGATGGGACAACTAATAACTAACTTGTATGAATAATGCCCACTAGTAAGGTGCTGTATATTCTCAATGCAATTAAGTGATCTTGACTCCCAGGAGAGGGTACCACAATTTCATGCGTCTAGTACATGTAATCAGGTGATTACTTGATTGCGGTTTGGAATTTTCTTCTCCTCGCCTTTTTACGTCACTTGATTCTCAAGCTCATCACAATAGAATGTGAAAGAAAGATATATATGATACCTACTTCCATTAAATAACCGTGGCAAGGACCAACTTAATTATGTATATTGCATAATCTTTGTGCCTATTTCACACATGAAACATATCTATATAATATAAATAGTCATTAAATAAAAGAATATAATACGTAATTTTTTAAGAGAAATTTGCACACACATGTTTCATTCTTTGGCCAGTGATATTATGCTCTATATGCGCAGAAATAGTTTAATGTTAGTTTCTTATTAAATGTTATTTACAAGCACTTGAAACATATGGTCCTAACAAGGTCCACTAGCTAGAGTCCTCAATTTTACCCCCCCCCCCACTAAACCGATCAGCACATACCAGACTCTATACACCATATATTGTCTATCACATCGCGAGGCTTTTAATTTGGTTCTCAAAGTTTGGTTACAAATTTCAAAGTTGATAGAATTTTGCAGCCCAACAATAAGTTTGATTTTGGATTTTCATTTTCTTGACTAATTAATAAAGACTTGAAAAACAAAGTTGAGAGTTCTCCTGCTTAAGTTGAAGAAACCACTGCTTCTGTATAATTTAGTGGTCTTATGGTCTCTATCTGTTGTAGCCAAAAATGAAACGAACATGGCAGGAGAGCTGCCGATTGTCGTAATAAAAAGAAGGGGAGCCCAAATAGGCAAAGATTTGTACATGCCTCTCTTACAGAAAAACTCCTAGGAGGAGCGAGCCGAAAACAAAGGACTAATAAAAAAATAAAGGGCTCTAGAAGAACCACCAGCAGCTGCTTGGCACCTACTGAGATCCATAAGTCGATCTAGTCTTTGATTTTGTTAAAGCGACTTGTGGACGAAGTTTCCACATGGTATTGTGTGTTACATTTTTAGTGCTACCCATGGAGCATAGCCACCAAATTAAAACGGTGGCAGGGGGGGGGTGCACCGTATTGAGCAAAACTCAATATTCTTGTGTAAATTAAATGCACCCAACCAATTCATTTGATTTAGAAGGAACTGAAGAAAATAATGGATCAGTATTAAAGAACTACATATAACTAGATTCATATATCTTTTTTTCTCAAATACACGAGGCGAGCGCATTGTTTTTTTTTACTTTTTAAGAATTATACAATACAGCGTAGACACTTACAACGCACGCACACTCACCCCTAGACACACATACACAAACCTTTTCTTATGAGCACCTCCGAAGAACTGAGCTGAGTGCATTGTTGTGTCCCCCCCCTTTCCCCGCCAAACCGATCTGCACCACACTTCACCAGACTATACACCATATATTTTTCTATCACCTTGTGATGCTTTTCTGTTCTCAAAGTTTGGTTACAAACTTCAAAGTTGAAAGAATTTTGCAGCCCAAAGAAGTTTGATTTTGAATTTTCATTTGTCTGAGTAATGAAGACATGGAAAATAGAGTTAAGAGAGTTGTTCTCCTGCTTAAGTTGAATTTAAACCACTGCCTCTGTATACTTTGGTGGGCTCAGGCCGAGGGACTGGAGTGCTATATATGTATATGTAGACCACATTCTGATTTCTGAATGAGAAGGATTACCATATCTACTAGCAAGCTGATGGAGGACCAGGCATAACTGCATTCATTGTAGCTGATATCTCATAAATTGACTGAATAATGAATGAATCAGTCTGATGAGTCTGATCCCATGCATGCAGTAAATGTACGGCTGTCTGCAGTGATCATGTGAGTAATCATATGCTGCATGCACGGCCCAGGCCCAGCCCCGTCCCCGTTCATATATATATGCACATATTATCGATGCATATGTATCATACATACGTACATGGCGTACACAGGTACACGTACAGCCCCAGCTAGCTGCTTGCATGCATACTTCATTGCTCTGGGCTTTACGTATCTTTTACATGATGTTGTGTGTATTGCATATTACTATATAACCCTGGTTAATTTACATGCATGTCAGGTGGTTGTCAACATAGTATATGTTATTGTTGCTTTTTTTTTTACAAATTACACTTTCATAACGCACGTACACTCATCCTCTTATGAACACATGCACACAAATCCTACCTGTCTCAACCTGACTTTCTTGACAAATTTGAGAGTAGGGCATGTTCCATTGCAAGGGAATAATTCCCTAGGAAGATCCCAGGCTTGATTATTAGTTAGCTAATTTCTATAAGCTTAATTAGCCGGAATGATTTCTGGGCTTGTTGCAGATAACCGAACGAGCCCTTAGTATATTCGACAGCTGACTATTATTGTTGTGTTCTCCTTCATCCAAATAAAGGCTGACACGTAGGTGCTTCCACTGGCCAATCAGGTTGCAGGGTCTAAATAGTTTCTGAAAACATGCATGATATCATCATCATTGGGTGGTCAAGTTTAATTTGAGGTGCTTCTGTAGCCAAGTCAACGGTTTGAAAAAACTGAGATCGAGTAATAAGAATATATACATGTTCGGATGCATGATGAAGCAAAATATATATATGAATTGATCGATCAGATCACGATGTGATACATATCGCAATGATTTGTTCTTTTTCGTCATGCGTCGGTCGAGCGATCCATCAAATCAAGAAAATCCTGCGATTCTGTCCACGAAACCGAAAGTTAGCTAGCAGAAAAAGCAGATAAATAAAGCATCCGAAACTGTTGAAATAGTAATGCATTGTCGTCATCTATCTGATCCCTGTGGACAGACAGACGCCTCTAGGCTAGGGAAATCCACACGTACGAGGAATTAATTACTTTCGGGCAAGGGTAAGTTTGTCCACGGTGAGAGTTCTGTCACATCATCAACATGTGTATATATATGACGCATTATTCAACCACACAGTGGCAATCCAAGGTCGACAGCATCTCAGACTAAAGAGAAACTAACAGTAAGTTATGCTGTTGAAGTGACACTCTTATGCACCTGATGACTGGTCGATCTTAATTAACATGGACCACATACTGTCTGATGAGGTATGAGCTACCTTTTCTTTCAACATAAATTGTTAGTAGACATATATAGTGTTGGAAAACTGATCTCCGGTCTATGGATATTGAATGGAATGGGCACGTAGCTCCCATATATGCCGCGATCGGGATCGGAGCACCCTTAACCGACTGTGGCCCCATCACGCAACACCAATAAGAAGAGCTGATCACACCTGATGAAACTAATGTTTCAGAAACTAGCTAGCCAAAGGAACCTCCAAGATCCAATCAACAAGGTGCTACAGTGACGGAAAGGCCAACACCAACACCACCCTAACGCCGCCAACCTTTTCTTTCTCACTGGAGTTCAGAGGAGGCACTGACGGATTGATCTACTTCACGATGCGAACTCAGCTATGACTACCGATGGCAGACTACCTGGCTACAAGTTATAGTTATCATCCTATTCTACATTAGATTAATTAGTGTTCATGTGATTAGACTAGTGATCCCATGGTTTAAAGCCTTTGTTTACTAATAATAATTAGAATTTTTTTGTTTACTACCTTCACCTAATCAAAATTGGTTAAATATGTTTGCACCCCTCATCCCCTCATCCCAATGTTTGTTTTCTAAGGCAATACCTATTTAGATACTATGTAATTTCTACTCATTCTGATGAATTTGTCAAATACTCTATATGTTTTGTTCATCAATATTCATAGTTTTTCTCCCTTTGCATGGTACTTAATATGTCTTCGTGCATTTAGTTGAAACCTTAGCTTTAGTTATGTGTGGTTCTTTTGTTGTAATCCATGTCTCATGATGTCGTCATAAATCTAGATTTTTAGGTTCCTATACAGTTTTTTGTCCACACGTTTAGTTGAAACCTTACTGATTACTATTATTTACATTCACCCTTTTGTATTTTATTAGAGAAAAGGATTTTACATACTAAACAATATTCTTAATAACTATATATGATGGCATAAATGGTCATTTAAAACAACACCATGGTGCTTAACATCGAGGTGGAGCTTGATGTGAAACCTAGGAGGGACTAGTAGTGTTAATGTTTTCAGTTGTAATATACACATTTATCCAAAGTAATAAACTACATAAGTTTTTTCATGGATACTAATATAGTTTTAAATGAGTTATTAGCTAGTGTCAGTGGTATATGAGTCATTAAAGAAAAATTTCATGATTATTGAAACATAGAAATATATAGTTCTCACCTTATGCATGCTATAATAAGCATGCATCTATACTAGATATACCTTATTGCACATGTATGGTTACTTCAATTTAGTATTTTATACAATTAATAGTGATAAAAATATAGGTATTTTGGAAACATATATAGGCATAATTTATGATTATTTAAACCTTTTTCATGATAACAAATATCAATAATAATATGTACATTTGAGGGGATGTTTTATTTTACTTTGAGTAATAGCATAAGTGGACAATTTAAATGCAAATTCAAATGATCACTTGGATTAGACTAATAATTTAGATGCAGTCTTGAAAGGTCCAAATGGCTAGAGGGGGGGTGAATAGCCTATTTAAAATTCTCTACAAATTCAACTAGAGAAGTTGATTAGTAAAATAAGTGGCGAAGCTATTCTAGCACTAGCACAACTAAGCTATGCAAGCCACCTATACAAGTCTAGCAAGAGGGCTAAACACTAAAACACAACAGCTAGAGAAGGCTACACAACAACTCTACACTAACAAGAACTAAGCTAGACAAGCTAAATCAAGGTAGGCAAGTATGTAAAGAGAGGAGAGTGATTGTTATACCGACGTTGTAGAGATGAGATATATCCAATCAATCACGTACACAATCACAAGAGAGACCTCGGCAAGAGATGACACAAGAT
>Ga0182004_10002211_pt1 | contig 14979 bp, 14 predicted proteins | sample Sormic07211540_1_FD_120479 | JGI IMG/M metagenome (GOLD analysis project Ga0182004, IMG submission 120479) | Endophyte microbial communities from Sorghum bicolor roots, Mead, Nebraska, USA - 072115-40_1 MetaG | ecosystem: Host-associated > Plants > Roots > Unclassified | place: USA: Nebraska...
CCTAGCCGAGTACCCATGCATGGGTCAGCGTGCAAAGACGTCGTCGCTCCCCGCCTCGACGGCGCCGAACCCCCCGCGGCGCGGCGGCTTCATCGAGGACACAGCGCAGGCGCCGCCGTCTGGCCCGAACACGCACGGCGCGTCCTCGGCGATGGTGCCCATGGTCGCCGCAACGGCCCTCTTCCGTGTGGGGGCCCTGACGGTACCGGCCCCGTAGCCGACGGCCACCGCTGCCGCCGGCTCCGGCTCTGGCACCGGCTCGGCCGCGACGCGGCGCTGGCGCCTGCTGCTGGACGCGGCCGCGGCGCGGAGAAGGTCGTTGTCGGCCTTGCCGGAGCTGACTCGGAGGCGCAGGGGCGCGGAGCCGGCGAAGCCGCGGCCCACGATGCCCGCGGATGACCCGGACGGCAGCACACCGCGCGCGCACCCGGACATGCCGCGCACGTAGAGGTCGCACGCCGAGTCGCACGCCCGCGACAGCACGCGCATCGGCGCGGCAAGGCACCCGCAGCCGCCGCCCTTCTTCTTCTTCATCCGCGGCGCGTGCTGCGTCGACTACAAGCTAGGAGTACTGCGAAGGGTGGCTCGCGGTATATAGAGAGGAGGTCCACGCGCGCGATGGCGACGTGGGCATGTGTGGGGCCGGGGAGTGATGAGCACAACGATGGCAACCCTGGGTGTTTCCTCCGGACTGCCTGATACCTCGCTCTGGTCGCTTAACTCATAAGCAATGATTACTTTTTGTTAATTTATTGTAAAAAACATTGTTAAATACTAGCTGACAGAGATTCAGGAGATAAGTCCAATGGCTCTATTTATTTACCATGGTCTTGTTTAGATGTGAATTTTTTTTGGATTTCGGTACTGTAGCATTTTCGTTTGTTTGTGACAAATATTATCCAATCATAAACTAACTGGGATCAAAAGATTTGTCTCATGATTTATAGGCAAACTGTGTAATTAGTTTTTATTTTTATTTATATTTAGTGATTCATGCATGTGCCGTAAAATTCGATGTGACGAAAAATCTTGAAATTTTTTTGAATTTTGGTGGAAACTAAACAAGGCCCATATGAATGCGGCAAAGTCCAGGTGCTGCTCTTGGAGTTGGAAACATAGCAGTGCTTTGCTTCGTTTGATGGGTCTGTGTATGCTGGTTCGCTTCGGCAAATGGCGTGGCCGCGTGGAGCCGCCGGTTTTCGGTACGGGCCGTGCGGGGAAATGGTCAGAATTCGCGCAAATGCCGCTGGAAATCGAGAGGGATTTGTCCACGGTTTTGGCACAGGGTCCATATCAATTGTCAAGCTGTTTTTTTTATTTGTTTGATTGATAAAATTGTTAAGTTGTTTCTGTTTGACTTTGGCGGCGGCTGATGGGCCATTCATTGCCCATCGGAGCCCGGATGCGTTCATGTGTCAGTCGAAGTTGATGGTTCAGCCGTCCTGCTGATATCACGACTGTACTAGTGTTGTCTGTTGCTGTAGCGTTTCTTCAACGATGGTACCCCAGTGTAAAAAAAAAAACAGAGTTGGCAAGTGTCAACCATGGGGAAAAAAAATCACGGCCCAGTTGGGGCTGTACTAGCCATGCCACGCTAGAAAATCCCCGTGAGTTGGCTGCTACTTTCGGAATTTTGAAGAGAACGGGGAAAGACTGCACAGACAAATGGCATGCGCGAGTGACAGTTATTGGCGTCTAATTTCAATCGAGAAAACGTGGCGGACTTCGATATCCAACAAACCACTTGACATGAAGGGAGAGACGCTTTTTTTAACAAACCCCTTGACATGGTCCAATAAATGAATACTAAAAATCACCAATGAAGATTTCTAAGTTTTTGAAGTTCTAAATGCATTTTTAGTTCTCTAAAGTTATAACGAGTCCCGTTACTAATCTAACCTGACTTACAAGAAGATGTGACATACCGTATCACATCCCACGTGGATCTAGCGGTAGGTTTTATATATGTTTTCATTTTATGTTTTTACATACAAATCTCTAGAAGAGAGCTAAATTTTCATCCGTCTTCATTCCCCTCTTCTTTAGAGGGCGCAACCTCCCTGCGTGTCTACACCTTCGAGGTACAAACACTAACTCCAACGAACGGTGAGGTCTTCATCTTTATTCTCTGTTTCCTAAACACATTTCTCTCCTTCGTATATACGATAGGATCGATATAACAACAGCAACAACAACCGCAATAGCAGTGTGCAATCCGAAGTTTTAATATCTCTACTTTCGAAATTAGGCATTCCTCATTCAAATATTAATCATTCATCCTACTTCTGCTAATAACTGATGTGCAAGTGCAATATAAACATTGTGTCTCTTGGCTTAATTCATGTGCCTAAATTTGATCGGAAGAGTACAACTTAGGTTGTCTGGGTAGTACTATCGGTAAAGTCGTAGAATCACTCCGTATGAGCACGCTTTGGATCGTCGATACAAACACTTTTTTTCTCCAACATCGCGCAGCCGGCGATCCTGCATCACGACCGTAGACTTCTTCTTCTTTTTTTTTATCCGTATCCAATATGCATCCGTGCCGAACACGCACTGATCCTCGCGTCACCTCACCTTCTTCGCCGGCCGCCACGCCTCCCGTTCTCCGCTACTCCACTCTACCTACCGCAGTACCGCCCCACGCTTCAGCGCTCGGCCGCCGCCCTCCAGTCCGCACGCACGCACGCACGGCACGAGCTCGCCGCGATGTCATGGCTCGCTCGCTCCATCGCCGCCACACTATCCTCCGCCCACTCTGACGACGACGATGAATCCGAGTCCCCCTCCGGCGACAAGAGCCCGCCGCGCGCCTCTGACCCCACCAGCGCTGACACCGTGGAGTCCGACGAGCAGCCGGACACCCCGAGCCGCGGCGTTAAGGGCGATATCTCGGAGCTGACCGAGTCCCTCACCCGCCGGTTCTGGGGCGTTGCCTCCTTCCTCGCGCCACCGCCGGTTGAGGGAGAGGCGGGGGAAGAGGAGGAGGAGGAGGAGGAGGAGGAGGAGCATGCCGCCGCTGCGGAGGTGCCTCAGTCCCCACGGATCGACGGGATCCGGAGTGACCTGGCGGAGATCGGGGGCAGGGTGAAGACCGGCATCTCGATGCTGTCGAACGCCGGCGCGGTGGCGGAGATCTCCAGGATCGCGTCGTCGTTCCTGCCATTCGGGCCTGGGGATCAGGGGGAGGAGGAAGAAGGCGAGGCGGTCGGTGTCACCGAGGAGGTAGTGGTGTTCGTCAGTAACATCTCAAAGCATCCGAAGACATGGCTTGATTTTCCCTTGTTTGTTGATGACCGACACACGGATGGTAAGACCGTAAGAGCCAGTGGCACAGATCAGAGTGCTTGAACTGTTTATTTTGTTGCTTTGATTCATAGATGGTTGAACCGATTGTTTTGGTGCAACTGTGTGCTCATCTTTGTTGCAGTAGTAGTGGATAAGGGAAGAATCTGAGGGTTGACTTTAATTGCTTAAGCTTGTTTGTCTACAATACAGTATTGTCTTACTATTGAAATTATACAGTTTCTAAAGTGCAACTAAATCTATTCATCTTAATTTAGCATCTGAACTCAAGTCATCATTAATTCATTAGTCATCATTGTTTATATGTTGTAGTTGAGTATATTTTGCCTATATTTACAAAGGTTTTGCAGGGAAGTGTTGTTTGCAACTGGTTGTGACGTTGTGTAGATGTTAGCTGAATGGAACCAAATGCGCTACATGATATATTTGCTATGCTGTCAATGTTTACAGTACTTTTGCTCAAACTTGCAACTGGGTCAAAGCTGTTTTTGGAGTTGACAATTATAGGTTCAAAATCTATGAGTTGAATGAGTTGACACAATTTTGCATGTCATTCCTTCATATGATGCATGTCCAATGTTCCTTACCATACCAGATCGATTTTCCCAGTTTCTTACCTACATTTGATATGCTTCTATGTTTTTAGATTTTGAACTGTCAGATGCACAGTATGGACATGCAGTTGCTATAGAGCGCCTTGTGCCAAGCCTGTCATACCTCAGGACTGAGCTTTGCTCTACCAATATGAGTGAAGCGTGCTTCTGGAAGATATATTTTGTGCTTCTCCATTCGAAACTCAGCAAGCAAGATGCTGAAATTCTTTCAACACCACAAGTATACTCCCTCTCCTTTGTTCTGCTTAGGCTTGATTTGTAACACAACTTACATAGATCTTGTCAGAAATAAATTTACTTCTTTATGTGTTATGAACTGTGGTCTTTTTGAATGTGAGATATGCTATCTGGAAACCATTTTATTACCCCCTATAAGCTGTGATTTTGTTTAATTGGTTTATTGAGTTATTGTTTATCCTTTCTCTGAAGTATGAACCAGTCCATTCTCCAGTGTGACTTTGTGAGTAGCGTGAGCTCAAGTTGACTAATACAAACCTGAGGCTGGGGTCAACCTTAGCTAAAATATTAATGGTCCTCAAACTATGTGGGAAAAATTAGCTAGCCTGCCTTTTATATATTGTATTGTATCTTAAGATGAGGCTAACACTACCTGTAGAAACTTAGCCTTCGGTCTTTGTGGATCCATGTTATTGTACATTTGCACTACTCCCTCCATTCCAAATTATAAGATGTTTTGGCTTTTCTAGATACATTGCTTTACTATGTATCTAGACAGCGTATATCTAAGTGCATAGCAAAAGCTATATATCTAGAAAAACCCAAACGTCTTATAATTTGGAATGAAGAGAGTAATTGTTATGGAATCATACATCCAGCATGTATCATGACAGTTACAAATTATCTTGCTTGAAGCTTAAGTGACTTCTTTATTGCTGAGCTGATGGGAATATGGCAACAACAAAAATTATAACCAAAACTTCCCAAATTGATGTTGTTGTATGATAAATGATGTAAAGTTTGATGAGTACTAGACGATGTAGGAGCATTAAACTTGATGATTACACTCGATGCAAGTGTCATCTCCATATGTAAAGTTCATTGATCAAGAACCATATGTATGTCCATTTCCAAGTGGCAGCTCTTATCAGACTAAGTGAGATTCAGGACATGTATGTCCAACGTAGAATTATGTATGTCCATTTCCAGGCTGTAGCTCTTATCAGATAGAGTGAGATTGAGATGTATCTCCAACGTTGACGTTTTTTTGGATATTTATGTCGTGGGGGTTATTTTGATTTCTGAAAACTGAAGCATAACTAGTACTGCCTACCTAGACCCCAGTTTTTTACTTTTTTCAAATGAAGTACTGGCTAACTAGTATTCGGAATATCCTTCATTAATTGCTTGTTTTCTAAATTAAACTAAACTTTCTAATTCATATAGTTAAATTTGCATATCATACATGAAAATGCGAAGCATTCCATTATAATTACTACACATGCTAAGTCTGAATCATATTTTCACATCACACTGCTATTTGTTATGGAAGTCGTGAATCGTACCTTTCTTTTTGTTATTAGTAACTTTGGAAAGGATGTTTCTTGTTGCACTTTTATTTCATTAGGAGCTTGAAGCGTGCATCTATACTTCTCCTAAAATTCGCCTGTTTCACGCAGATCCTGGAAGCAAGAGGACTATTGCAAAGTTCACCAACGAAGAACAAGCTGTTATCAGAAAACAGGAATACTACAGAACCTGAAGAGAGTGAGTTGTCACCGTCAAGCATCCAAAACAAGCACGGAGTAACTGAAGTGCCGTCATTCCAAGAACTAAACTCTGACCATGTGCCAAATGTTGAGGCTGACAAGCATCCTATCTCAAGTGCTGAGGCAGAAATAGTTGACAAGTCTGTAATTCAAGAAGAGTTGGTAATGAAAACTGAGGCCAAGAGTTTACCCACTGAGAAGTCTAACCCTCACCCTGCAGAGGATGATGATGAAAAAGAAGTAGATGATTGGCTACAGGATGTGGATCATGTGTCCAGCAAAACTGGAAACACCACTGCAGTTGGTGAGGAGGAAGATGTATCCTTCAGCGATCTAGAGGATGACTAGGGGGCTGATATCGTGCGAACCAGCTATGAGCACATTGCTAGACGGTGGCTTCATGAAGAAGTGAAGAACACTTAGTTTCTCTGTGCCTCTGGCTTTACCACTTCACTGTCTGGTTCTTTGGTTGCAGTAGCAGAATCACGTAACAATGTCTCTCGCGCGTCCCAATTCCATGTTGTATCTAAGCGGTCTATCGTTTTTCTCTGTACATAAAGTTCTAGACGCGGTTCTGCATTTCCCGCTATATCGCTGTCCTTATGAGCTGCTTTTGATACGAGATCCAAACGTAATATAATAGTAGTATCATCTATAAGCTTTCAGATATCATGTATCAATTAGGGCAAGTACATTGGTCTTGTTTTGTAGGTGGTCTTGTGTGATGCCACGTAATTTTAAGATGACTTAATGGACTTAATAGACAACATATACAATTGTTGTTTTTTAAGTTGTCTCAAAGTAACTCATAATTTTTTTAATTTATGCATAGGATAAAAGTAAAGTTGTGAGTTGCATGACAATAACAACTCATATAATTCTCGCAAAAAAAAATATAATGCTATAATAGCTCTCATACTCTTAAATTTTAGCTAGTTGTTTCACAAAATGTCGACCTCTTTCTCTCTCCCCTCTCTCTTTCTTCCATATTATCAAAAATCATATGTGGTACTGTATGAGATGGTGTAAGAGACTGTTGATGTGTAGCAATGTATCTGTCTTAATATTATCAGAGTATCACTTACTAATTGCAATATCACACATCCTGAAATGCAGTTTTGGCTGCATAGGTTTGTTCAACACAGGGCCGGACGCGTTTGCATCTCAGAATCCAGTCAAGTTCGTTGAATTTTGGATGGCGATGACCGAAGGCACAACTGCTGAAGCAGTATAGTGCCAAGTAGCTCACATGTACGCACATCACGTCGGCCGAGACTATTTCTGATTACGTATCGAGCACATATCATGCTCGTACGCATTGTGATGATGAAGCAAGGATAATTTCATGACGCTGTTTCTAAAACAATGAAATTTGAACGAAAGACATCCTTTTAGTATAAAATTTCATTCTATAGTTTCATAAGCATTTAATTTCATGACTCATAGATAGTAATCGTGTCAAGAGAATTTAGACGAAACATATTTCTTTTCTCTTCCCCAGTCATGTTATAAAAAATGATTATGTGACAACATATTTAATGCAAATGAAACACTTAGATGAAACACCAATTCTCAATGGACAGTTTCATTATATAGTTTTATAGGCATTTAATTTATAGCCTCATAAAGAATTGGTAATCGTGTCAACTCATTTCTTCTCTCTCTATATTCTTAAATACGCTGCCATGTCATAAAACTATCTACGTAACAATCTATTTAATGCAAATGAAACTCACACAAAGACGGGTCTTAGAAGTGTTCGTATGATTTTTCACAACAGATTACAACCTGTTCTTATTTGTACATTTTGCCTTAACGTTGCATGAAAGTTCATTTCACAATAGTATGCCGAAAATGATTCACTGCTCTAAATAGGATTGGACCAATCAAGGTCAAATACAATGATACATTCACTTGACAAAATCAAGAGCAATTCCACTGGTACAGACTGTCCAAAGTCCTCACAGGCGGACTAAAATCAACTCCGCAATGCTAATAAGCCATGGCTGAAAGTACTCCTCGCTGATTTGTTGTGAGAGAAAAACGCTGCTGAACGGCTGACACATTTGACAAATAAGCTCAAGCGAACAAGTCGGTATGAGATTGTTCATCAAGATTCAAGAATGCTCTTCCATGGCCACACCATATTCCTCGACAAGCTTCGTGACGAGTCCCATAAGATCCACAAATGCACTGAACGATGCTCGCAGGAACCGGGCCTCCACGGCTGCAAAGTGCCTGAATTTCAAAAATACGAGGACTTCAGTTATGGCTTGACACAGCAATGCATAGACAACAGTTAGGGATGACAGAGCGGATATACTAACACGGCCAGCTTGCTGCCTGATAGAGTCATTTCCCTCTTCACCTTGTCAGGCTGCAACTGCAATACAAAGTTGCAAAGTGAGAAAACTGGATGAGTTCATGAAGTACTAGTACGTAGAACACAGCTACTTTACCTCCTTGTCAACCGCTAACGTTTTGTAGACGATGGATGCATTTTCTTCAGACCCATAATCAACTTCAAGGTTACTGCCAAGCAATATGTCAGTGTTGCACTATGCGTTCTACCCAGAAATCATATGCAGGAGAAACAAAATACGCTGTAGGGCAGTGGGGGCAACATGTATCAAGTCATTGCATGATTTTTTTGACATGTCAGTAAAATATCACCTCAAATTATCATCAGAGCATGGTGTCGACGTCAATCGATAAACCAAACAAGCAATTGATACTGATATCAAGTTGCCTCAGGCCTTGTTTAGTTCAACCCAAAATCTAAAAACTTTTCAAGATTCCTCGTCACGTCGAATCTTGCGGCACATATATCGAGCATTAAATATAGATAAAAATAATAACTAATTACACAGTTTGTATGTAATTTACAAGACAAATCTTTTGAGCCTAGTTAGTATATAATTGGACAATAATTACCGAATACAAATGAAATGCTACAGTAGCCAAAGAAATTTCACGAGCAGAACTAAACAAGGCCTCAGTCCCTGGATATCATAACAAGGATGGACTTGCCAAACTACAGCTACAGGCTACCAAATTCCCACAATTTTAGTCAGTTTCCCTTCCCCCCAAAAAGCATTCATGAAAATACACACGGTTTCCTATGTATACATGGAGAAAATACAAAGAATTTACAATGATTTTACATCAAAGATGATCTGAACGAAGAGGATGGTCTAGGCATTCATTCACACATAGGCATTTTCTGCCTAATAATAACCTGTCAGTTTCTTTTGAGGGAATTAGTCGAGCACGAAACAAGCATGGCGCTGCAGGCTAGCACAGGGCACATAGTCAACAGCAGTCGCACTGCACAAAGGAATCGTAATGGCAAATTGGCTGAGCAAGGAAGCTACGTGCCTAAACGGTATCTGACTGCACCGGCACACGGCCGGCCAAAGACAAAAGGAGGTAGACGGGCAGGGAGGGAGGACTCACCAAGTGAAGTCCCAGCCGCCGGAGGAAGATGCTGGTGGAAAGGAAGCGGCAGCCATCGCGGAAACCGGCAGGCGGGGGCGGGCGAGAGGTCCACACGCCGGTCGGGCCGCCTGCTGCAGCGCGCGCGGGGAAGAAGAGTTTTCGAGGCGGAGGCGGCGCTTGGAGTTGGAGGCGCCGTGACCGTGATGTGATGGAGGGGGAGGAGGCTAGGAACTAGGAAGGGCCGGGGGATCCGCCGAACTGCGGGACGAGTGGGCTGGAAGGTAGCTTTCGTTGGCCCACAAGTGATCCGGGCCTATGAAGGCCGCTTTGTCGACAGGGCTGTGCACGGGCTTTAGAACAGGAAAACACATTAGCAAATCAGTATCGCCACCGTACAGTAAAATCATGCTGCTTAGTCCTACTCCCACGTTCGCTTGGCTAATAAGTCGTAGCTGGTTGCTGATTTGTTGTGAGGGCAAAACAATACTGAATGAAACAAGCTATAGACTGTATGTTGCGACACGAGAGAGACAGAGGTTGATATTCCTCCCATCAACCGTACTTGCCCTTCTAGGCTCTAGCATTCACAAACCGTAGGCGTTCTAAGTTTACTACTGACGCACTCATGTAGAACATCTTCCCTTTTCTGGGTTGCAATCCTCTATCCACAAGTGAGAGTTCAAGAAACGAACAAGTATCACAGTCTCAGTAATTCAGTATGCGTTCGTAGCAATTGCCCAAATTACATGGACCCCAACAGTATCCCCCTTTGAAGGTAAACCGTCAAGTAAGCAAAATAACCCATCTAATCACTGAAGATTTTCTTACAAAAGAATTAGACACCCAAGCCTTTTACAGTCCACAGTCCCAAGCCATATATCTACAATCCACATTTCACCGTTTCAAGTATCCCTGACCAACTATAACCCCTCTTAATCCGGAATCAAAATCTTCTCGTGTAGTCGTGTATGCGTTGAATCATGTACCGTGCTTGCCTTTACCTGAAGTGCTCTTTGGTCGCGTTGCCCACACTCGCAGCAAAATAAATACCCCCATTACTCTCCCTTGTATTCCCGTCACTCAACTTGCTCACCGATTAAATCGAGTCCAACAACCAAGAATGATACCCCTTGGAACAGAAGGAAGTAGAAATGTATTCCTTGCACCGATAGCAGGCTCCGAGCAGCTGCTGTCAAGAGAAGGAAGGAGAGTGCCAGCTCCTTCCTGTATATCCTATTGTGTTTCTTCTTTTTGGAATCCTTTTTGAGATTGGAAGACTCCTTTGTAAGGGAATCAAGGTTGGGTGCAGACCCTACCCTTTGCTGTTTAGACTGCTTCTCGACGAGGGCAATGAGATCACCCTCAGAAGAACGGCCTGATTTCTTGGTGACGACCCACTCGTAGGCACTCCCGAGCTGGAATAAGCCAGAAACCATGGCGTTGAATTTGGTTACTGACATGGTATTCTCAAATAGGAGATAGGGGACAATAAATGGGAAGGATTTGGGGGCTGGGAGGATGTTCAGCAAGGACATGGTTGCCGGAATGTAGCACACAACCCAGGCAGGGAGCTCAGCTTCAGGAATAAACATTGTCATGGGAAGGATGATGCAGAAAAGAGTGAAGGAATAGAAGGGCAAAATAAGCTTGCGAAGGAGAAAGAAAAGAAATATGAGGTTGAACTTCTTCCAAAATCCAATCTGCAGCAAAAAGAAAGAAAGGTTAGCCCCAGCACAAAAGAAGGGTCAAAATTTTGGGAAAAGAAAACATGTTAACCTATTGTTGAGCATATAATATAGAGAGCAACCATATCTGTTTCCCTATGAACGGCACAAAGGATATAAGAATTAAGTCCCACAGAACAAACAAAACATAGACATCGGTAAGTGCTTGAAATGACACTGGTTAGCTTTGTATTTTGATATAATTTTCTTTGATAGAAGTGTGCTGCCCATGTGCCCAGTTAGTTTGCAATTTTATTTGCCCAAGACTTAGCTATAGCCTATAGGAAACATTTAACCAATGATCACTATGCCATTAAAAATATGAGCAGACAATACAAAAATAACGAGGCTCAAAAGGAGAGAGATAGAGATGCCATAAACTAGAATGTGTCAAATTGGAATTACATTTCTTGAAGAAAAAAATAGCAACAAACATAACTGGCAGTCACTGGCATATGAAATAATGTACTCTCCATATGAATAATGGCACATAACTACATAAGTGACATTCACTCTCTTGAAATCTATTTCAGTCCATCATGCTAATTTATCACATTGAATGGGCAGCTAAAACATTATCGACAGGAAGAAAAGGATGAATGATCCCATGCACGAAAAGAGATCGCAACCTATTTAGCAAAAAAACAAAATTTGAAATTATGCATGCAAGGAAAGGTCCACACCTTTGATTTAATAATATCCACAAAGCAGAGTCTAAACAATTGCATGGGACCAGAGTGCCATCGGTGTTGCTGTTTCCGATATGCCTCATACGACTCTGGCAATTCACACTGGCACTGAAAGGACAATCATGCAACACAGCTTCATTTGTAATCACAAGTCTCAACACAATATTATATAATCATAAAGTAAAATATTATATAAAATACCTCAACATCATTAAGGAACATAAACTTCCAGCCCTTGAGGTGTGCTCGGACAGCAATATCCATGTCCTCCACTGTTGTCCTCTCCATCCATCCACCTGAATCCTCAAGTGCCTTTATTCTCCACACTCCTGCCGTTCCGTTGAATCCAAAGAAATTGAGGAAGATCCCATTAACCTGCTGCTCCACCTCAAAGTGGAAGCAAAGGTTTATGTTTTGCAGTCTAGTTAACAAGTTCTCATCCTTGTTCACAAAAGACCACCTTGCCTGAACTAGCCCAACATCCTCATTGCCCTGGAAACCCCTCACACAATAAATCAGACAATTGAATTCACATGGACTCATCCTTAAAAGAAAATGCAAGCAAAAGATGTCCACCAAACCTTGAAATGGGGCACAGTTCGCTTCAGGAAGTCTGGCTGGGGTTGAAAATCAGCGTCAAAGATAACAACAAACTCATAATCTTTTACATAGCTGCAGTTCATGGCTGACTTGAGATTTCCAGCCTTGTATCCATCACGAATTACTCGGTGTCGGTACAATATGCGAACGCCTTCGCGTTGCCACTTCTCCACCTCCTCTTTAATAAGTGCTGAAGTGGCAGCATCATCAGAATCATCTAGCACCTGCACCAAGAAGTTGGGCCTTGGCCAGTCCAGACCGCAAACAGCACCAATAGATTGCTGGTACACCTGCAAACATATAAGTCAAAGGAATGGGATATTTTGTTAAGTTCAAAATAACTGCACAATTAATCGACAATTCCCAGCTTTCAAGATTGTTTAAAAAATTCTAATCTTAGCCTTTCCTGAAGTAGTAATTTAGTAAAACGTAAAAAGATGCTAAAATAATAACCGTTTGTTTCAGTGGTTTCCTTCTCCAAACCTACGATTAAGTTCAATGTATGATAGTCCTCTTTTGCAAAAGATTAAAAAAAAAATATCCAGAAATCGAGAGAATTTTCTGTTCCTCCAACTTCCTAAATGTGTTTGGGAGCCCAAGGTGCAAAACAAGACGCGGGTGTGTTCTAGAATCCTGTAACCGGCTTTACTTTGACTAATGACCACAAATTCCAATTTCAGAATCGAATTTTTAAACCCCCAACACTTCAGAAAAAACAGCACCAGAATGTAGTAGTAAGTAGTAACCATGTACTGGTGCTTTCGGGAGTTGTTGCCAGAAACTGAAACCGTCCCATACCATTTGTATGCATCACACCAATCCCCAAATGATACCTAGAACTAGAGCGAGCCCCCTTGTTTTTCCGCTAGTGGCACTACAGCCTAGGTTTCCCCAATCTAAAACTATCCTATCGACCATCTGTCGAGTCCTCCCAGTTTCAGCTTGAAAACCGAATCTTTCGGTCTCTGCAAACCACCAATGCGGCTATGGCACTCAAGGCCCAATCCCCAAATGCGACCTTGAACACATCCCAACAAAGGAATCGGGCAGAGAATCGAAAACTCTGTCTGCTTTTGTTTCCAGCTCACCTCCTTCTCGTTGCACATTGGAATCTGCACGAGCACCATGGGGAACTCCCCGGTTGTGTCGGCCTCGACGTCGTCGTCCGACCCTTTGCCAGCAGCCTTGGGAGCAGGCTTGATGCCCTTGAGCTTGATCCAGAGGCAACCCAGGCAGAGGATAAGGCGGTCGGCGCTCTGGATCAAGAAGAGCACGACGCACGCGTTCGCCATGAACTGCAGCGCCGGCGCGAGGTACTCGAGGCGGACGCGCACCCAGGACGCGTACCCAGCGGCGAAGAGGCCCTCGACGGCGAGCAGGTCGGGGACGTCGACGGCGAGGTGCCAGCCCTGGAGGTGCGCGGCGACGTCGACGGCGAGGAGGAGCATGGACAGGAGGAGGAAGACGCGGAGGAAGCCGTAGAGCCTGGCGCGCAGGGCGGGGCTCTCCCCGGGCGTCGCGGCGGCGCCGGCCTCGTCGGCGTCGACGTCGTCGTCGGTCCGCCCCGCCGCCACCCGCCTCCGCGCGGCGGCGGCGACAGACAGCGCGGCGGAGGCGGCGCCCGTGAGCTTCCCCGCGGCGCGGTGCGCCTTGAGCAGCAGCACCCACGTGATCTGGCGAGCGTTCTTGCCGCGGCCGGCCTTGCCCCCCGCCGCCGCCGACCCCGGGACGGCCCAGTCCGGGCTCTCCATCTTAACCACCACCGACGTCCCGCCGCCGCCGCCGCCGCCCCGCGCCTCCCGTCCCCACCACTGCGCCATTGGCACCTCGCGGTAGAACCCAAGCCACTAGACGCCGCCGCTTCTTGGCTTTGGGCTTTGGCTCCCCCCCTCCCACTGAGCACAGCCCCTCACGGCCTCACCTCATCAACGAGACCACCACCTGTGGCCGAGGTGAGCGACGGAGACACACTCACAAGACAAGAGAGAGGAGGGGGCCAAGGATTAATACGAGCTGGGACAAGGGAGGGAAATGCTGGTGAGGTAGGAGGAGGCCGGCCGCACAGGACAGGACCCCACGAAAGCGGGAGCGCGCGCGCGCGCGCGCACGCACGCACGAAAAGAGGGAGTAGGGAGAGCAGGTAGCAGCAGAAGGAGCTCACCACGTCGCGGCGGGGAGGATCCAATCCGCCTGGGCTCGGACAAGTCCAACCTTTATGAGCCCCTATGATTACCGCGACCACCACCACCACCTCCTAATAATAATCAATTACTCCTACTGCGTAGTAGAAATCTCCTCTCTTTCTTTCCATTTTTTTTGGTTCCCTCTCGCTTCTGCTTCCAGCTGGAGCAGAGCACGAGCACGAGCACGGTAGGAGAGGGAGAGAGAGAGAGAGAGAGAGGAGAGGCGGCCTTTACGCCACTCGGCAGGGCTAATCAACTCTATCAATCAATTAACTAATCCGCCATGCAAGGAGTGATTAACCGTGGGAAGACGGTGGTTTCGGGATCCGGCAAGTGTCAGTCGTCGCGGGGCCGCGGGCACTGGCAGTGGCAGCGACGACGACAACAGGTGAGGCGGGCGAGCGTGCGACGCAGACGGCAGACGCAGCTAGCGCGAGCGCAACCAACCGCACCGGCAGCACAGCAGGCAGCGGAAGCGCCGGGGCACGTGAGGTGCGGGCGAATGATTCGTTACGTGGAGCCGGGACGCGGGCTGTCGGTGGCCACCAAGACCCTGCCCCAGCCGGTAACTGTAACTGGTGACTGCGGCCGCCGCTCTGTCACCAACCGCCGTTTACCCGTCCAGGAAGGCGCGGGGCCCCTTTCCGCGCGGCCGCCGCTCTGTCGGTCACGCCATGCCCTGCCCTGCCCTGCCCTGC
>Ga0182004_10002212_pt1 | contig 14979 bp, 12 predicted proteins | sample Sormic07211540_1_FD_120479 | JGI IMG/M metagenome (GOLD analysis project Ga0182004, IMG submission 120479) | Endophyte microbial communities from Sorghum bicolor roots, Mead, Nebraska, USA - 072115-40_1 MetaG | ecosystem: Host-associated > Plants > Roots > Unclassified | place: USA: Nebraska...
CCACTCCATAATGGGCCAATTTTTTTGTTACCCCCCCCCCCCCCCCCCCCCTAAAGTAATTGTGTGGCATGCCATTTTAGTTTATTTTAGCAAGTTTTGAGTCAACCCAATCACCCGAAACAAGTGGAGCTTGCATCCTTACTCCATACAGGAAAGTGCAACCAGATAAAATGACAAGCAATGATGAAGCCCATAAACTTACCTTTGAAGCTTGGTCAACAAGGTGAGCCCACTCCCTCCTCTTCCTAAGACAATCATTGATGGCATCCACATAGCTGCGATACACAGAATCTCCCCCATTGGATCTCCTTGAATCCCTAAAATGCTGAAAAGTAGAATACAATCAGCATGAGCACCCAGAATATAGGCATGTGCTTATACCTTACAAAAAAAATATATACCTGATGGATAGCGTCACAGAGCTCCCCATATGTTATATTCCTGTCTTTACTGATAATTTCATCAATCAATCCTGTACATAGAATATATGGCCACTTACAGACTTTTCACAGTATACAAAGCCAGATGAAATGGGCAGTCTGAACTCTGAAGTACATACCAGGTAAATTGTGTGAAACAACAGTATCCATCAAATCATCCTTTGCTAAACCAGTGTTGGCTCCAGTTGAACATATGCCACGATTTTTCTGTTCTGATGCTATATTTTCAGCTGATCTGCATGAGTCTTTCACAGGAGCATGCTCTGTGCTAGAAACTCTATGTCTTTTTTCTGTCCTCTTGGTGTCCTCGCTATCTTTTAATGAATCCTCTCTGTTTCTCTTTTTTATAACCTGCACTCCCAGGGAAGCATCACAACATTAAAACCAAATATGGTGAATTGGCATAAAAAAGGTAACCTTTATGTCCTCCAGGTGCTAGTAACCTTACCGCTGCATGATCCCTTCCTCCATGTGATGAATACCGCTTCGAAAAAACAGAAGCTCCAGTTGGATGAAGCATCTGTGCACCAGCTGCTTGATGGCAACGTGGCACCCTCGGTACTCTGGGGGAGCTGTTCAATTGTTGATGCAGCAATAATGCAAGCTACAGAATTGTTTTCACAAAAAAAAAGTGAGAAAAGAGGAACTTTTTCACTAATAAATTGGAGTTGGGACAATTTATGATTTTCATACCTGTTCGTCGCTCAATGGGGCAGCCGAATCAGATGCACGCAGCTCAGTTGATGCTGAATTATTGGAACTATCTTGTGTGACATTAATGGTGCGCTGGTGGATCTTGTCCTTTTTCTGGGAAGAACTAGAAGCCACTGCCTTATTACGAGACTGCAGTGATGGCACTTCTCCATGGAATGATCTTGCTGAGGTGCCTCCAGTGAGGGCTATCTTCTGTGATTGCTCCTTTGACACCGGTAATCTATGTTTTACTGTAGAGACATGTATCCTGCTAGCTTGAGATGATTTTGGTGCAGAAGGCGGTGAGCCTTTTAGTCGAACTTTCTCAGAGTACCTTGTCACTTCCTGGGAACTATCTTCAGAAAATTTCACGGAATCATGCTTGCTGACAATTGGTGAGACCAATTCCTCTTTCTTTGAACAATCACTATTCCCTGATGACGGTTCTTTAGATGCCAAAGAGTGTGATAACTCAGGTGGTATTGAGATAGAACCAGAAAAGGATGTAGAAACTTTTGCAGAACCCAAAGTTGAGTTAAGATTCTCAGCAACTGCATGCCTCGGATTTTGTGTTTCAGATTTTGGATGTTCATGGCATACTGAACCATAGGTTAATTTGGATGAATCTTTTTGGACGATTGAAGAGACTGCAGCAACCCCTAGACCTTCCTTATTGCTTTCATGGTCATCACTCACTAACTCGACACAGTGAGCTGTCTTGTTTTCCTGAGAACTAAGCTCAGTTTTAATAGTCTGTGGTTTTGACTGACCGATAAGTAAATCTGGTACACCAGCAACAACCTGCAGATTTGAAGTTTGATTTGGTTGCTTTTCAACGCCCTGCATGTCTTGCACTTTGATAGGACCTGCATGGATTATCATATTTCCATTAGATGGTTTGCCATCACCTGTTCTGATAACTGCAGAATGTTCCAAGCAACAAACATAGAAGTAGCACTACTGGGTTTCATAGGACCAATATTTGTGGATCAGGTAAGTATCTGGGGAACTTGAGCTACCTGAACTTGTTATGCCAGACCTAGAGCCCATAGTGTGATCCCCTTCTGGCTGTTGCTTATGCATTGTAACCTGCATTGTGTCAAATAATGAAGCAATTAACTTAAAGAGTAAATAAGAAAATAAACCTAGGCAAACTAAAAAATTATAGATTATGAAAATATACTACTTTATGAATTTACAATACAATGGAACTGTAAATGTGGAGTCATATTGAAAGCATGGGAACACAAATAAATCGGCTTCATTGGCATGGTACTGTAAACTAAATCTCCACATATGATGGCAATATATATGTTTACTGTTTACTCCAAAGGCTGTGAAAATGGGGGAGAAAAAGGTTAAAGAGATAGCAACCCTGCCATGCTTTCTCATACCAAATATATTGTAGCACTGGAACTAACAACTGATACAATACCATGAACACATCAATAGTTAACAAAAAACATTACAATTGCATACAACAAGTTAATTTACGCAAAATAAAAAATGCATCAACAGAGGTACAGATCCTAACAGAAAAAGAAGAAGGCACTACGGCAAGTATCTCCATCTCTTTTCTGATTTCATTTGGCTATGAAACCTTTGATCCATTTATTAAATTGCAGTGCAGCAGTTTGATTAAATCACAATCAATATGGCGAATCTCTACACTAAATATTACTATTAGCTTTGATGCCCAACTTATCGTGCCTCTGCTTTACAACAGAACATTGTCCTATCAGTATGTGCATGACAATTGAAGTCTCAAGCACATATCTAAACAATTTTAGGCACATGATGCAGTTATAATTCATCTTGAGAGGTATGTGACTATGTTCACCCCCTCATTGATGCTAAAAAAGAAGTGTTCAACATTGTTTCTTCTTGAACTGGCACGACAACCAGCCTTCATTACATTAAGAGAACAAGCCCAGCAGGGCCTTTACACACATAAACTAAAAAAAAGGATTACAGAAATGCCATGTAAAAGTAAAACCAGCTAGGCGAGCTAAAACCAAACAACACTCAGGCCAAAGAGATTCCAACTCAATGGTTCCTGCAGAACACAATAGAGTGGATTCTTCACTAACCCCCTGAATATGGTGTCGAACGCTAGGGTTCCTTCACTGAAAGACACATCGTTACAGTGTTTCCAAATGAATCATGCTATCAACATGGCCAAGGAGTATAATTCCTTGTGCCAATGACGATCAACCGAAAGTGAACCATGATTTTTACACATGAGTGTTCAGCATTTTTATTCTACTTGTTTTGGAATCTGGAAGCCCAGTTACAGCTCTAAGACTCTAATGACATGGTGGGGCAAGAGATATTAAGATAATTCAGACGAACTAAGATATTGTGCCCATAAAAGCCAACTGTTCTTCCATATCACAGCAACTAAGACTCACTCAGCGAAAGGTTTACAGCAGATTTTCAGAAGATGTATTGGTTGCAAAAAGTAGACGAGGGACAACTCAAAGTCGAATTACCTCCTGGAGGCATGATTTGCTTATTACTTATCAATAGAATAATAACTGTTTCCTGCTGGTAAACAATTTCATGCTGTAGGTATTGCTCCAGTATGTTGGGCTATATGGAAGACTTGTAACAAAATCTGTTTTGAGGGCAAAACTGTTCATGACCCTGTGTCGATAGTATGCTATGCTTGTATGTTCATGAGTTACTGCACAGGCTTATTCGCTGGAATCGACAAGCAGGCACTGGAGGAAGGTGTCAAGACTATGCTCCAGATTGCACTCAAGTTGGTGAAGGAAAAGAAGACATCAAGTGACAGGATGCTAAGGGATGAGGACGATGACATCCAGTAGAAGTGATACCAGTGAAGTGCCCGCGTACTAGAATGGTGGTTCACAGATGATCCAAGTTGATGAATGGCTGATGTCTTTTGTTCCTGGTCTTTTTGGTAGTTTGGCTTAGGCATGTGCCTGGATGTACGATTTCATTGAGCCATAACTGTGATGTAGTTTTAAGTCGTTGGTTTGTTAAGCAAGGGTTGATGCTACTCTAGCAACCTTCTTTAGCTGTCTCGATCCACAAGAAACTCTGCTACTGATGCATTTCCATTATGAAATGGGGGTTCACCCTCGGTTAGAAAAAAAAGAATAATAATTGTTGAAGGGGGGGGTGTAAAAATATTAGAGCAAGCCAGAACATGGGATTATACAGTACTAAGCAAATACCAAGGCAAGGCTATTCGGTCGCATTCTATGCAGTCAAGAATCAGTGTTTAGGGCATTTGTCCAGGCTTCTCCAACTTCTACCAATCTACCAAGAATAGTACAAGAGTTTGGCCAAGAAGCATATTAGTTTGCCATGTAAAATGTGCAGGTCAATCATGTATACCAGTGCTTCATCTTCTGCTTTGCTCTTCAATTTTTCAGAAATTCTTGGAGATTGGCCAGGTCAATTATGTGTACTTAGGGCTAGAGATTGGCGAGAGAGCACCAAATGTATCCAGCTCCATGATTTCTGGAGCTGATCTATCCAGAAATTCTTGGAGCTGTAGCTGTGGGCAAGTTAATGTATTTAGTTGAGCAATTTTATTGTTGATTTGGACTAAGCATGTATGCTTAAACCACTATGTTTTATCCTAGAAACTTCAAATCCTTCATGGATCTCAGAGCTGGAACAGTGCAAATGGGCCATAAGTGTCCCATGTAAATGTGTAGGTCGACTTTCAGAGCTATGACATGCAGCATGTATACCAGCGTTTAATTTCCTGTTTTGCGTGTATTTTGTTCACTGTTGATTTTGGAATTCATATGATTACATTGGTACAGGTCAATAGATTTCTTTGAAACAAAAACATAGAGCCGTGAGCTTTGAACTGTGTGGCAGTTATGCAAGGATTACAATTGATTAAGAAATGACTGAGAAAACATTCTTGTCCTTGTTTTCCAAAGAACTCTATTCAAGATGCTTCCTGTCACTTCCTATGTAAGATATCTGCGCCAATTCTCAACTCTTTATGTAGACAATTTGGCATTTCACTTCTCGATCAGGTCTAGAGAAAGCACCAACACCAACTAGAATTTATGAAACCCTTACTGGCCAGACTGAAATGAATTTGTATGGTACAGTTCAATTGTGAAACCAATTGTTTGCTTGCTTATAACACCCACTTGAGGTTTTATTGCAATTTTTTTCTTAGCAGTGCTCCTCATTTAGCTATCTGTTGAGGTACTATGGAAAGTATGTATAAGCTCCATAAGATTCTATCAACACGCATATTATTGATATTCTCTTTTTTTAGGCAAATTATTGATATTCTCAATCATTTAAATTTCAGTGGAATACCTCGAGATGCTTCCCATCAGAAACCCATATGTATCGGAGCCATACAGACATACATACAGTATACACTCCACACTCATTCATGCCTTCCATACAGTGAGTAATAAACCACGGAAAAATTATTTTGATATAATGCATGGACACATGACTAGTAGCGTGGGAGAAAAACAATATGTTCAAGTTATGTCAGGATAACTAACTAGTTTAGAATCTACAGTAGTGGAGAGCAGTGTTGTATGGCAATCAATGTTTAAAATTGCTGGCTAAATCATTTAGTGGACACAAGCCTCATAAGCTAAGAATCACTATAGCGCTGTAGTGGCCGCTAATCCAATGAGCGGATTAATTAAGAAAAGAGAAAATGTTAATGACTGAGAACTCCCAGCTGAGATTGTATGGGCCCAAAAGAAAACGTAGAAGGCCCAAAATCCTCCCCTGACTTCTAAGACGTTCAGGCCCACATGAACTGCATCACTCCTCATCAAACTCTTCTGCCCTGCGCCTCTCCCTCTCCTGTCCCTCACGCTCTACCCCAACCCCACCAGTGGCCATGCCCTATCGGAGTTGACTAACAGTCACGTGTCTGGCCCTCCTTCCCATGGGGAACGCCGGCGCTGGGTGGACGGCAGGGAAGCATGAAGCTGTGTATTTCAGGGTGAAGCAGCTGCCGACGAGAAAGGGCAAAGCAGAGGATGGCACTCTGACAGATACCCAGCAAGGAAAGGTGAGATGATCCTGTTCCAGCCAGAATGAAGAAAAGCAGCACCAAATTTCCTCCCTGTGAAGCCTGTTTAGCACCACTAAGGCACTCGTAGCTGAAGCAGCGGAGGAAAGTGCCATTGTGTAGCGTCGACTCCCACCAGACGTTATATCCCGCTATTTGTTATATTGCTGATGATTTCAACAGTATCTGTGAGTCCAATCTTTGGAGTAGTACCAGGCCTTTTGAGTGCTGAGCAGCCAAAAGGTGCAAACTCCAGCAACACATCATAAAGTAGAAACAGCACAGCCATTCTATGGCACCAAAACAAACAAATCTACCAATCATACAGTTATGCAATATATTCAGTAATATGCAATATATGTGAGGTATACTAACCTCTACCCCAATAAACCCTGAGTGCACTTCTTGTTCCACCATGGACGATGTAGTTTGAACTCCAGATGAGACCTCCAACTTCACGGGCACCTTTTTGCCATCCTTGCTCAGAGCCTCAAGAACTTGCTCACAGCTTTTCTTCTCCCCACTTGGCTCCAAGGATTCCTCCATCTTCTTCTTGGTTTTAACAGTTAGCAAATCAGAAGTGGCCATATTAGTTTCAGCGTGACCATCATCATGAATGGAATCCTGTATCCCACAACCCTCAGTCTGCTGACACCCATCCTTCCAACTATCAGGCTCTGTACCACATAGGGAACCAACAAACAACTGTTTATTAAAAGAAAAAGAAGAAGAATGCTCTTTGTGCAGCAATTAAACAGGAAATCATGCCCAAACTATTTACCTCTCTTCTTAGCCTTGCTTAGAGGAGGCATTGCTTGCTGACCGCTATCAAGTTTCTTGCCACGACAACTCAAGCTCCGGACGTAATGCTTCTCCTTCTTCGGTTCAATGCCTATCAAAGCATCATCCACCATCTCCCTGGGCTTGTCTCTGGCCAGCGCAAAAAGAGCATCAGCCCCATCATTATCGTCGGCCCAGGACGGGAACTCGCAGTAGCGGAAGCCAAATCTCTTGGGGACGTAGCCAGTGCAGCGCCACAGGGCGGCGGAAAAGGCCGGGGCACCTCGGAACAGAGCGCCGTCGCCCCCGCCGGGAAGCCCGTGGACGTGGACGCGGGCGGGGAGCGGGACCTCGGCCCAGCGGCGGTACAGCGGGGGCGGGCGGTGGGTGGGCAGCTCGGCGAGGAGCTCGGCAACCTCGGCCTCGTCGGCGGAGGAAGGGGCGCGCTTGGACCTCCGGCATTTGTGGCAGGAGAAGGAGGTGTGGACGCCGCGGACGTAGCGCGCGCACCGCGTGTGCACCCACACGCTGCACTCGTCGCAGCTGACCATCTCCTCGCCGTCGTCGAACGTGACGCCGCAGGAGCAGTCCACCGTCCACGAGCCGTCCACCCAGTCATCGGCGGGGTTAGGGGCGGGGATGGGGGCCGCCGCCGCCATGGCGAGATGGGTCTGCGGCGGCTCCGGGCGGTGCAGGCGGCCGCCCTTCATCGGCGGCGAGCGGGGGAACCCTAATCTTCGGATCGATGCGGAATTGAGCTGTTGAAGACGAGGGCGATACCGGGACGCGGAATCGCGGATTCGATGGCTTTAGACGGGACGGAAGGAGGAACGGATTTGGCGTCCGACGAATTTCCCCGTTCGGATACTGCAGTTTTGGGCCGGTTTGCAACCAAACCTACGTGCGCCGGTTTTGGGTTGGTCTAGGCAGGTCACAAAATCAAAAGACACGAACACGATCGTGTTAAGAATCTTGGTCCAAACTTCGGTGTGCCACTCTTGTCATTTATCGTGGCACTGTCAGCAGTTGACAAGAAAACATGCCACGTTTACTGATTCCTTCTGTTTTTTTTTTCTGCGAAAAGGTAGTAAGGCTTTATTTAGAGCATTAAGTATAGATAAAAAATAATTAATTGTACAGTTTGTCAATAATTAATGAGACAAATCTTTTGAGCCTAGTTGACAATAATTACTAAGGGCCTATTTGGTTGGCGCTGGTAAAGTTTAACTCTTGTCATATCGAATGTTTCGACGCATGCATGGATGGAGCTATGTTGCTCAGTGTGGGTGCAGTCGCACCCATGCAAAATTAAAAAGACAGTGGAAAGACTTAAAATTTCACTATATTTGCACCACATTTCATAGATCCCTGCACTCACAAGTAAAGATGGCAATCTTTACCCGAAACCCGAAACCCGATGGGTAATTACCTCATTAGGATAAGGGTATGGCTATATTTTTTACCCATGGGTAAGATAATGGGAAAAAATCTTTACCCAGCGGGTAAAGCGGGTAAGGGTATGGGACTGCATTGCCCATACCCGTTAATCCATGGGTAATTTTAACCCAATTCATTATGTTAGAATCATGAGCCAAAATGACCATACACAGCCCAAGCCCAATAAAAATCATATATAATGCTGTCAAACCCTAGTCCCTCACCCATCTGCTCCCTCCCCTTTCCCCTATCTCCTTGCAGCGGCCGCACAACACGGGAACTTGTGAATTTTGCCACTTGATATCTAGTATAATTACTTGATCAGGTGTTTATGGAGCTTGTATATTTGATGATTTTATTAATAACTTGTGATGCTTTGGCTGAAATTAGGAGCCTGAAATATTTAAATATGTATTTATTTTTTGTAAGTATTTTTGGAATCATGGGTAAGGATAACCCATGGGTTACCCGTTACCCGCATGGGTAAAGGTATGGGAAAAAACTCTTATCCATGCACGGGTATGGGTAAATTAACGGGTAAAATATTTTCTCGTGGGTAAGGGTATGGGTGGCATATACCCAGCGGGTAATTACCCATTGCCATCTCTCACAAGACAAGGTGCACCTCCTCGGATTTGATCTAGCTCCGTCACTGGACACATGCATGGAGTATTAAATATAAACTATTTACGAAACTAAAAACACAGCTGGAGAGTAATTTACCAAACGAATCTTTTGAGCCTAATTAATCTATCATTAGATACTAATTGTCAAATAAGAAAAAAATGCTATATAAACTTTAATACCCCTAATCAAACACCCTTTAAATATACAAATTACAGCAGCTGAATCAAAAAAAAAATCACGAACTGATGACATTATCATAGCAAATTGATGACCAAACAACCCTGATCACGATCCAAATAGCCTAAGTCGGCGATACACTAAACAGTGGGCATCGCCCAAAGGGCCATCCGGTACCACATGATGTACTTCGGCCTTGTGACCTGGTTTGGTTCCCTCGAGATGCACTTCGGCCTTGTAACCTGGTCTGATTCCCTGCTTTGCACCATTTGCCTCCTTCGTTTCATTCCTTCCTCCTCCCTCCTTCAGCTCTCATCTTCTCGCGCGTCCTTGTCTCCTCGATTTCTCTTTCCCACACAAGCTGGATGGCTGATGCACGATCCCATAACTAAGTTGCAACCAACCAAAGTAAAGTACATAGTTTTTAGCATGCTTCCCACAAGCCTAAACCAGCCCTCCGTCTCAGCTCGTCTGCGGCAACCAATCACGCCCTTACATGTTGCCTTTAAGCAATTTTTTCTAGAGTAATAGGATCAATCTATGTCTTATTAACGAACATCTCTGTGTGTGCATAAAAAAGGTTTTTTTATTCATACCAATATATCATTACAATTATATAAGTTTAGAGATATGTCATTACAATTCATATATTTGGAGAATTGCCATTATAATTTTAACTCTTGCTTGTTCATGCCATTTTTACATCTTCTATGTACATGGGTCTATTGTCAGTCACGTATTCGTACGGTAACGCATATGGGCGTTAAGTTTCAACCTCTTGTTGGCAATTCTTAACGCAATCATAAAAAGTAGACACAAAGTCTAGCCCCTAGCAACGGCGCTAGAAATGATTAATGACACCTCTTAGTAATACTACTAAGAAAGGACAGAGGTTAACTACTATCCTTGAAGTGTCGGGTCGGTAGTTAACCTTAGCTACACCTAAGGTGAGACTAGAGTTGGCTAGTCTACTAATGCCTAGCGGGGTTGTCAATCTCGACACTAATAGGGACAATAGGCGTGATTGCAATCTACATAGATAAATGGGATCTGCAAGCGCACAGAACTATCGTGTGTAGCACTTCGCCTGGTGAGTACACAAGTGTCGATTTATAATTTCTCAAAAGAAGGCTGGGGTGATGTGGTCGAGTTGGGCAAAAATGAATAATCAGAGCTAGGAATGGTAGATGGATGGGTAAAAGATAACCAAACTAATCTACCAGTTAACCTAGATAAATAAGAGTGATAGTAGATTTAGAGGACCCAATAAAAGAATAGCACTAGTTATTCAAGTCAAGCAAAGAGGCGTACCTATCTTGAATCTCAAGCACGAAGCACAACGAGCCTTATGTTTTAAGAACTAGACCAAATGTGAGGGAATACGTAGGCAATCAGGGCTGTCACCACCTGGTGCTACCTCAGCTATCCGTGGGTCTAGACATATCTAAATGTAAGCCTATAGCCTAAGCACCACGCTTAATCTATACTCCTACTATCGAATGTTTGGACATATGTATGGGCGGAGCTATGTTACTCAGTGTGGGTGGGGCCGCACTCACGCAAAAATAAAAAGATAGTGGAAAGATTCAAAACTTCACCATATTTGCACCCACATTTTATAGAACTCTGTACCCATAAGACAAGGTGCACCCCCTCGGATTATTTACAAAACAAAAAACATAGCTAGAGAGTAATTTGTCAAACGAATTTTTTAAGCCTAATTAGTCCATAATTGTACACTAATTGTCAAATAAGATACAATATTTGTTCAACTTTAATACCATGTCCCTCAACCAAACACTTCCTAAATATATAAGTTACAGCAGCTGAATCTAAAAAAATCAGGAACTAAACAAGACTTAACATTCTGCACATTATCATAGTAAATTGATGACCAAACAACCCTGATCACGATCCAAATAGCCTAAGTCGGCGATGCACTAAACAGTGGGCATCCTCCAAAGGGCCATCCGGTACCAAACGATGTACTTCGGCTTTTGTGACCTGGTTTGGTTCCCTCGAGATGCACTTAGGCCTTGTAACCTGGGTCTTGTTTACATCCAATTTTTTTTAATTTTGGTATTATAGCATTTTTATTTTTATTTGACAAACATTGTCTAATCATAGAATAACTAGGCTTAAAAGATTTGTCTCGCGATTTACAGGCAAGCTGTACAATTAGTCTTTATTTTCATCTATATTTAATGCTCCATACATGTGCCGTAAGATTCGATGTGATGAGAAATCTTGAAAAGTTTTTTATTTTTGGGTGAACTAAACAAGAGCCTGGTTTGATTCCATGCTTTGCACCATTTGCCTCCTTCGTTTCATTCCTTCCCCCTCCTCCATCGTGCAGCTCTTCATCTTCTCGCACGTCTCTGTCTTCTCGATATCTCTTTCCCACCACGAGCCGGGATGGCTGATGCACGGTCCCATGACTAAGTTGCAACCAACCAAAGTAAAGTACATAGTTTTCAGCATGCTTCCCACAAGCCTAAACCGGCCCTCCATCCCAGCTCGCCTGCGGCAACCAACCACGCCCTTACATATTGCCTTCAAGCAATTTTTTCTAGAGTAATAGGATCAAGGGAAATTTTGTTGTAGGACACTGAGAAAAAACATAATATGCTGATAGACACCGCAACGAGCAGAATTTGTTCAGTGCCATTATAAATTTAGAATTCTTTGCCATAACATACCACAACCAATATTTTATTCATTTCTCAGATTCGTGGAGAGATAGGTGGGAAAAATGACATTTTTTGCCCCCGTCTTCAACCTTCGGCTATTTGCTTATTTTTGCCAGGTATTTCCATCACAGCTGCTCATCTCCGGTAACATGGTGGCAAAGTTAAAAAAAACATGGTGGCGGCATTGTTTTACGGTGATTGGTGGTGCTGCAACTGTTGCCATTGTCCGCCTCGTCGTCCCCTTCCTCCGATCTCCTGTCCCCTTCGCAATTGCCAGGGAGCGAAGCTCCAAAAGCACGACTGAGCTGTCCACAAGAACCGAGAACCACTGCGAGGACCAAGCTCCTCCCTCCCGCATCCACCACGCCACGTCCTTGCGCGTCGCAGCGCACCGCGACCCACTCTCCTATGCGTCGAGTCCGCCATTGACGGCGTGCTCGAGCCCTCTGCAACCCAGCCCTCTCCTCCTCCTCCTCTTTCTCTCTCCCTCTATAAAGGGCACTCAAGCTCAGCATAAGCACGCCACCACCACTCAACCCATCCCTGTGCCTCCTCCATCTCTCCAACGCATAAGCTACCGCCGCCATTGATGACCCAAGGTCGAGCTACGATCTACCAAATCTGGTCACCTCCTACCTATTTTTCTCCTATGTTGGTATCAGGGTGGCACAAAGAGGCCATAACCCCACCCTCGTCATGGATCTGTGGCCGTGCTGTCGAGTTCCACTGAGCTCTGCCACTACGTCCGCCTCAACCCAACACCAGTGCTTCCTGAGCCGTTTCCACCAAAGAGGACCCCATTGATGCTTTTTATGTGCTCTCCTCTACCTCATCTGCCCCTCGTGGAAGGCCACCGACCACTGAAGATGCGGTGGAGATGCTCGGCGTCACGGTCGGGGGCGTCGCCGGAGAAGAAAAGGCGGCGACAATGTGTTAGGCAAAAATAAGTGTTGGATCCATGGCCGTGTTGTCGAGTTCCACCGAGCTCCGCCACTACGTCCGCCTCAACCCAACACCAGTGCTTCCCGAGCCATTTCCACCAAAGAGGACCCCACTGGTGCTTTCTATGTGCTCTCCTCTAGCTCATCCGCCCCTCGTGGAAGGCCGTCGACCACCGGAGACGCGGTGGAGATGCTCGGCGTCACGGTCGTGGGCGTCGCCGGAGAAGAAAAGGCGGCGACAATGTGTTAGGCAAAAATAAGTGAATGGCCGAAGGTTGAAGATGAGGGCAAAAAAGTCATTTATTCTGCTTTCTCTCTGCGAATCTGAGAAATGAATAAAATATATTGACGGTTTTTATTTAGAATGGCGTCCTCCCCCATCCCCCCTCCCCACCCCTCCATCGTCGGCCATGGATCCCCCTGCTGAGCTTGGTGACTATGGTGGGGCTCTCGGATCTCTACTTTGATCCAGGTGCCAAGTTTGAAGATCTTGTCCGTGCTCGCTTTGGATGCTCGGTTAGTCCCACATCTGATTCCCCCCTCCCTGAGTTCTATCTTGTTACGAGTTTTGGGCGCTCAACAGTCCGTTTAAATGCTGACTCTATTGGGCTACTTCTTCAATCGTGTCTTGGAGGAGTTGCAAAGGATTTCAATGTTACTCATCTTTCGGGGTGGATGTTTAAGTTCTCAGTATCCTGCAAAAATGTTGGGTTCATGATTCGCCTGTAAACTCTTTGAGGCTTTCTTCTACCTCTGGGGTGGAGGAGGACCTGACTGGCAGAGAGAGATTAATCTCTGAACTGCAGAGCAGGAGGCAGAATGGTGCTTAGTTCACTCCAAATCTTCTAAGAAATCTTATGCCGATATGGTTAAATCCAATTAGATCTTGAAGAAACCGGCTAGATCAGCCAGATCGATTTTCCTCCGTTTACAATACCCTACAAATTATCAAGATCAGTTCTTGAGTCCTTCACCAGTTCATCGGCCCGGGTTCCCTCCCTCCCCCTCATCCAATTCAAATTCGAATTTGGGACTGCGTAAATATTGACCCCCTTAGATTGACGCCCAAACTTGCGCCTAGAAAAGGGCCCATTAATCCTTCCATTCTAGGGCCTGCCCCCCGGGATTGCAACAACTCCCGAGGCCCAATGTTGATCTGTCCCAAGATCGTATTCGCTGCTTCAATTGCTTGGGCCCAGGACATTTTAAGAAGGATTGCATGGGGACGATCAGATGCCTTTTGTGCTTCAATTATGGCCATTCCTCGTCCATTTGTCGATCCAAAATTGGTAAAAGGTGGATTTACAGGCCCATTTCCAAAGGAGAAGGCGAAGGGTCAGGCCCCCCTCCCTTAAATACCACAGCTCCCTCATTCTCTGTCACGCCACCTGAATCCAACTCTGTTGACACCGTTTTTAGACACGTACCCAGGGATCGGTAAAGTATAGATCGGCAGATGGAGCAACAGTAACTAGTCTGCAGGGGAGTTGCCGATGAGGGCGGTCGCTGATGAAGAGACAGCCGAATGTGAATAAGTCCAGAAGTGGTGACGCGTTCGTGCCGATGGTCAGCGTTAGTCTTTGCCGATGGTTATGATAAGAAGTCTGCCGATGACTCAGAAGGAGAACATGAAGGTTGCCGATTGGCTTGTGGTGATGTTCCGGTCTGTTACGGGAGGATAGTTTTATGTTTTCCATAGATATTTAAATTCGTTTTGTATACGGATTCCGTTTGATTTGGAATTCGAGTCCTAGTCGTGTCTGATTGTAGCTCTTTGAGTAGGGTATAAATGTAGACCCTAGGGCCTTGTAATGAAACATCTATCAATCAATCAAACACATGTTTTTACTCATATTCCAGCATCTACTTTTTCGACGACTTCGTCATATTTTCCTTTTTATTACGAGTTCTTAGGAGTTCATCGACTTAAGCTCGGCGTATTCTCGAGTTCCGTGTGAATACCTCTTGGCCATGACATCCGGGCACATCTGAAGGGTCGAGATGGCGGACTAGAGGGGGGTGAATAGTCTTTTCTAAAATTTACTACACCGGCTAACCGAAACAAATGCGGAATTAAAACTATCGGTCTAGCCAAGACTACACCCCTCTATCTAAGTTCTCTAGCACCTTGTAAAAGATCCTAAACAAGCAAA
>Ga0182004_10002213_pt1 | contig 14977 bp, 11 predicted proteins | sample Sormic07211540_1_FD_120479 | JGI IMG/M metagenome (GOLD analysis project Ga0182004, IMG submission 120479) | Endophyte microbial communities from Sorghum bicolor roots, Mead, Nebraska, USA - 072115-40_1 MetaG | ecosystem: Host-associated > Plants > Roots > Unclassified | place: USA: Nebraska...
ACGGTCAATCCATCTGGGTGCACGCGTCTTGGACGCCTCTGCGTTTACCCCTCGCTGGCAGAATAGTCTATCTCTTCGCCTTAATCGACGTTGCTGTCTTTATTTCTGGTCAGAGCCTCAGAGGACCTCGTTGTATCAAGGTCTCCCTTTAGGAACCTTCTTGTATTATGACTGCTTTAACATATATGATATGTTATTGTCAAAAAAAAAACTAGTGTGTACACAATTAATAATGTTTCAACTAAGAAGCACATGATCAAACAATGGTAGGCATTGCCGTATTGGTACTTGTCTAGGGAATTGAGGTCACCTCAAGTAGTTCTCTGGTGTGACATCTGATATTGGTTTATAATTTTATCAGTTGGAGGTGCCAGCAGGAAATGGTTATATATTTATATATATGGTTCAACAACACGGAGGCACAAAACTATCATGGATACGACGCTTAATAGAGCCGATACCATGGTTATGAGTGCAGTCATACAATTCGGTTATGCCAGCTCAAAACCGAATAAACTTCATTAACATAATAGAGTCAGCCTTCATCAAATAGATCGCGAAAATTTCAGTTACCAATTTTTCCAGTTAAAACAGTTTAGTTCGGTACCAGTTTCGATAAATTTTCCCACCGCTGGAGACAGCACAAAATCCAAATTTTCTCATTAGCATCCAACAAATTCCAAACGTAAACCATTTTGGCATACCATGACCCCTGGATGCAGAGTTGCAGACCAAAGATGAAGAATGGGGAATTCATGCAGAATCATTTTTGACATCATTTTACGATGGGGCAGTAATAATAATTAATCAGGGTGAAACTCTACATCCTCTATGCATTGCCTGAGCCACTAGCAACACCAGTCTTATCAAAACACACACCACACGGTCCACAGCCTAGAGAAAATGAGAACCTATCGCTGATAACAACTATCTCTATATGTGATTGTGCAATTGATGGTTAACGATCACGAATCAGGGGCTACAACTCAGGCATCTAAGACCCAAAAAAGAAAAACTCATCTCACTAACCTACATTTGAATTGTTCCCTGAGGGTGATCTCAACAAAGGGTGATGATTAGGAGCTGCCGAGTTGGGCATGCCAGGGTTGAACATCATGTTGGGTGCCGACGAGGACGAGCCAGGGTTGATGGCCGAGAGAGGCAAGCGAGGTCCAAATGAGAGCATCTGTTGCCGCTGTTGCAGCAGAGCCATCTGAGGATGCCCCTGCATGTTATTTGCATACATTGCCGGCACGCTGGACTGGGACACCGTGCCTGGCATCATCAGTGGTCTAAGGCCGGTGGCCTGATTCATTGGGTTTGCAACCATACTGCTGCTGCCTCCAGGTATTGTACCACCTGTGGAAGTGAACCGGGTTGATAACAACCGGACACGCTGAGTTACCATCTGCTGCCTCATCACCTCTAACCGCTCACTTTCCTTCAAGAGCATTGTCTCAACCTCTGCAAACTGCTTCAATTTCAACTCCAGTCTCTTTAACTGCATGTCCAAAAAAATGAATAACAAGCTGAAAGTTATATCATTTGCCTTTTATCAAGAATTACAAGTAGGAAATTCAAGAAGATTTATCTAAGTAAGTGATTCAAAGTCATTCAAAACAGAACCTGTTTGAGCTTGGTTGAATCTCCATGATAGTTAGTAAAGGGCGGTTTTAACCAGTGACCTATACGTTTTTGTCAAACTTTTTTTTCTCAGACATGCAGGGCTGTGTATCATTATATTAAGAAAAATGGGGCAGGAACCCTTACACCACACACAGACAAAACAGTAGAATCTTAAGCAAAAAGACGTGCCCTTTAAAAGGGAAGAAGACGACCAATACCAAAATTAAAACCCATTCAATCCCAGGCAAGGAGGTGATTGATACCTCGTGCCCTACTGAAACCCCAGAAATGAGCTCCTCACTAGCGAGCAACAGTTCTCTAGCTAGGTTAGGAGGTTTGCCACAAAAAACACAGCGACTACGAAGATTCCACAATGTCCAGGCCCCTGAGATGGAGTTTAGGCCTTTTCTTAAGTGATCAGCCACCCTCCTTGTGCTTCTGCCAACCAATCATCAAAGGAAATCTTATCAGGTAGGGGAGTGAAAGCCAACCCAGTGCAGAAGGAAGAACCAAAATTCTCATGTGAAGAAGCATGTCAACACAAGGTGATTAACATTTTCTTCCTCTTGGTCACAGAAAGGGGCAGCAGGTGGGATATGGCAGCCCTCTTCGTGCTAACCGATCAGCCGTCCAACACCTCTCATGGGCCACTAGCAATAAGAAAAAACAGCATTTGCCAGGCACCCAAGTTTCCCAAATCCTATCATAAGGACTGAAAACTACAGTACCATGAAACAGGCTTTCATAGGAGGCTTTTTGCTGAATATATTGCCCATCACTGGAGAACTTCAAACATGAGAGTCTTCCACCTCTGGTTGAAGCATCAGTTCGAAGATGAGATCCCAAAGTGCGAGATATTCAGTGAAGAAAACAGCAGATAGGGCGCCCTGAATATCCCTAACCCAGTTATGAATTTTTACCAAACTGCCCCTCAACCTCAAGGTTTTGTTTTTTAGATATCTATAATAGTGGCAGGAAAATTGTTTTCTGTCAAACTACAAAACTACTGAGAATTAGCATGATCGGCTAAGAAATAAGCTCCAATTATGGTAAATGCCAAACTTCGACAAGTGTGAATTCGGGTTTTTTTTCTCAGTGGCTCTTTCATGCTTAAAACCTCCTCTCTACTCAGTGTTTGGACATTTTTCATAAAACACAACCATCACATGAAGTAACATATCAAAATACAAGGAAAAGACATCATGTCAAGGATGCTTGAGATTCTTTTTTTTAACACAAAAGAACAAAGAGGCTTTTACTTACGTGCCATTATAAAAGTTGATAATTACCCATAAGCCATTAGAAAAGTTAAGTTTTCATAGGTGCCACTGCTCTAAACTCTTTTGCCTTTCATGCCACTTTTGTCAGATTTAGCTCTAACGGTGTCAAATCGCGAGTGTGAAAAGTAAAAATACCCTCAAGCCTGAATATGTAATTAACTTTTTGAGCATCTTAATGACCTCAAATCATAAAACTCAGAACTACAAAGTTGTAGATCTCGATAATATCTATAATTTTTGTATAAAAATTATCTTCGTTTAATTCCATACAAAAATGATATGATTTGATATGATTAATATGTCTTAGAAAAAACATATTTTTTATATGAAATCAAATAAAAATATTTTTAATATAAATATTGTAGATCCCGACGAGATCTATGACTTTTTAGTTTTGAGTTTTTTCATTTGAGATCGTTAAGGTGCTGAAAAAAATTAATTGGATATTCAGACATAAGGGTATTTTTGACTTTTCATACCTGCAGTTTAACACCGTTAGAGTCAAATCTGACAGAAGTGGCATACAGAGCTAAAGAGTTCGGAGCAGTGGCACCTGTGTGAACTCAACTTTTTTAATGACTTGTAGGTAATTACCAACTTTTATAATGGCATAGGTTCCTCCAGAGCTACGACTATCATAGTTGAGAATCAGGGTTTCCTTTTTTCTTGTGAAGTCATATAGATGCAAAACACTGACACAGTAGCCAGACAACAATTGTAAAACTATACCATGAAAATAAGATGGTCAGACACCAAAATAACTAAATTGCAGAATCCACAAACTTTTTTATTGCAACTGACCTGATGATTTATGATGGTGGCAGATAATCTCTGAATTTCACGCTCCTCCTGGTCTGCAAAAAGCTTGGACTTCGTTGCTGCTGCTGACAAGCCACAGATTGCAGCATTTTTCACAGTTTCAGAAGAAATGGATGATGAGGGTCCTGGTACACAAGAAGATTGGTTGTATTTTTACAATAACCTCTTGCACAATAAGATTGAAACAAAGGGAGGGGGGACAAAGCACTTACCGTAGTTCAGATGAGTAGCATGACCCATAGCATCAATGCCTTCTGCATGCATCCTTAACAGAATGGAAAATACCAAGTTAACAAATAGCTCTAGAAATGTGAGACCCCAAAAACAAAACAAATCAGGTACCACAAAATAATAGAAGTGTTACTGCATTCCAGTTATAAAACATGGCAAATCAAAATCAGCAAATGTTCATTAATCAAGTCACTGGGCATCACTTATTGCACAGGTGGCTCACCTGGAATCATCCCTCGTCAAAACCGATAATGCTGCACTTGCACAGGATGCTGCAACTCTCGGTCCTACTTCAGCAGCCAAAAATGCAACCTGCGAGAATAATAAGACCAGAGATATAAATAAATCTTTACACAGATTGACCATTGAGACATATTATAATGACACAGAAAACTGCATGGTATGCAAACTGCAACCCGCAGCTTGCGAGGCTTTACTAACAGAACTTGTGAACCTATTTGTTCCTTTTGTTCACCTTAACATAATGATTCCAAGTCCCACCCAATGGCCCCTGTTTCAGAGCTAGCATTTTCACACTGAAATATGGTTATGCACTACATATTCCCCCAATAAGTATTTACACATGGATTTATCATTATCACTGGAATAGCTCGTATGATTATGCCACCAGTGCCCTAGCCAGATATTTGTGAGTTTAGACAGCTAATTAATAGCTAAAGGTGGTACAGGCATACAGCCTTCCACCCAGAATTATTGTTTTTTAACAGCTTTTGATCAATTAAAAGAACTGCAATAAACTGTCTAGTCCCAAACTGTGTCAATTTCTAAAGTAATAAAGCATAGGAAATGGATTAGCAACCCGAGTCATGGTTAGCAACATGTAAATGGTAAATATTTTTTTTTGTTTGAGATTTGAGATAGTAAGGGCTTTGATTCAAAACATTTCAGGCATGGAAAACGTATGCACATCACTGATGGTCCTATAAACAAATAGTGAAGATAACTACAGCTGTAAATGCTTTCAGACATTTCGGTATCCAAATTTGAATATAATGTACAATGACTCACCAGTGACATGACTGGATTAGCAGAATTAATGAATGGAATCTGGTTTCCAGGTTGGCTACCTTGAGGAAAGCAAAGAGAACAAATCATCAGTCAAAAATATAGAATCCCGATACATTTTGCAACCATGAATACTGAAGCACAAAACTGAGAAGTTTGCTAGTTGAACAAATACAAAACACACCTGAAGTACTGCCATTGGAATCTGAATGCAAAAATCCATTGCTTTGCATTCTGGATGGAAGGGATGCTTCTGGCACTTCAATGTTCTCTAACAAACCATCTTCCACCGGGAGAGTAATAAAATGGTGAATACATTGTGCTTTTGATTTTGTCCCAACATGACCTGCAATATGATTCCAGTTATCATTGAACTTCTCTATGCCCTCCAGCAACAGCAAAGTTTCCTGATCAGTCCATCTGTCCCCATCAGTGTCTGATCCATCTTTCATCACATCCACTCTCTGAAAATCTAAGCTTGAATGCCCAATAACAAATTTTGCATTGTGGAAGCAGTCTGAACAAAGAGCAATGTCTGCCTGCTCCACCAGTTAAAATAAGATAGCTTGTTAGTCTCATTTATATGTTTCTCTGATAAAGAGGGCTAGTTTACAAAAGAAAAAAATATATATATCAACTAAGATCCACATTAACAGAAAGTGACTGCACTAAAGTGAATCACTCTTAAAACATGGCATATCAAAACAGAGGGCATGTACAAGGCAAATCATCATGAAGTATATAACACACTGAAATCAAATACAAAATCAATTCATACAAGTTATTAGGAAAACCAAATAGTAGTAGGATATAAATAAAGCTTCATAGCATGCCAAGAACTCTTTCCAATCACAAATAAATGCTGTTGATAATTATGTCAAACTATTTTGAAATAAAACATTCCAGTAAACTGGACAAAGTATTTTGAACTGGAAAAAGCGTTTGAAAAATACACTTTTCCATTTTCCTAACTCATGAATTACCCTACTAAAACATTCAAGCATGTTTAAAACTAAAACATAAGCAACTTAACTTTACTCAGGCCTATTTGTATTTCGGTACCTAGATGAGAATTACCCTGTAGTAACATTCAGTTGTATACGGTGATACTCTACAATGCCTTTAACCAAATCATCATTTCAATCTCATGGGCTCTTGGTACTTCAAATCACAGGTTTAATAATGTAGAATACCAATACTATACCTATGTTGAGGTGTAAGATACAAAACTGTTTGTAAATTCTTCAGCAAAATTATATAATGATCTCTGCTTTCCTAATCATTGCTATTTGGGTATAATCTTGTACTAATCAGTTCAGAATACTGTCATAGGAAACAACAATATCACCTCAAGCATAGAATATTGTTGTCCTAATCAGTTCCTTCTGGAATAGTGAGTCGCGTTATAAACTATGCTAAGTTTTGGATGTAATAGAATCAATAGAGTACTCTGATCAATAACATAGTCTCATTCTACAAACTGAAAATTATGAATAGACCGATATAAGGTCAGAAGTGTGAAGTGCATTGCATAATCCAGTCCTGAAGATGCAAAGGAGCATCCAAATATGAAGAATAAAATATAACAAAGTAGCAATTATGATTGTGCACACCTCCTTTTGTGACACATAGTGCAAGCTGGGTAAAGGTTGTGAGCAGTATCTACAAGAACTCTCGGATAAGAGCTCCCAGATCTTCTCGTCCAAATTTGCTGAATCAGCGTCACCATTAGCCACAAATGGAGCAGATGAGGTTGACACCGACGAAGATAAATCATCTGCCCGGATACTGCATTTGGGCCGATCAAACAAAATCAAACCATCAATTGATTTCATTGGTGCAGATACCAACTGAAGCTCCCCTGTTATCTCTTCCTTGATGAGGGATGCTGGCATCCTCAGGCCACGGTGCACAGACCCTGTTGCAAGGTAATTAATGATACCCCAAGATTCCAAGAACCTAACTATCCTACTCAGGTCATACAATTCAGGTGTGCTTGTGACAAGTCCCTGGCACTCAGCAAACACAAGTCTTTTCCCAGGACGCTCCAAATATTTCGCAATCACCTTATTCCTCAACATCATGTACTTCTCTGGTGTCTGCCCCTGGGACTTTCCAGAGAAGTACTGTGGCACAACCTGCCTCTCCAACCTGTGCACCGTCGTTGGCACAAACCAATCTACAATTATGAATCAACAAAAAAAAACACAATTTAAATTATCAGTTTGTTATAGTATCAGGTAGTTGTCAGTGACAAACAATGATTTTTTTTTGGTGCCAAGACAAGAATAAACCTGAGTGCCTGGGCACGATGTGAAGTTTGCCATAGAACTGTTTGTGCACTCCGCATCCCTCCATCAGTGGAGGTGGGGTGCAGACATACGTGGACGGCTTGTCAGGTTCGTAGGACAGGGACGGATGGTCGGGCAGCATCGCCGAGATCACCTGGAGTTGCCCATGCGAAATGTTCTCGAGAACTGGTACCGGGGCTGGGGTGGCCGGAGCGCCGTCGGAACTGGCCGCCGCACGCTCGGCGGCGATGACAGCCAGCACCGAGGGGTGAGGCCGGCCCACGGCGCGGCGGACGGCGGCGGGGAAGGTGGAGACTAGCTCGGCGTTGGGGGAGAGCACCTCCGCCGCACGAAGGTCGAGCGCGGGGTCGTCATCGCCGCCGCCTCCGCCGCCGGCTAGGGTTCCTCGGCCGCCGTTGGCGGAGGTGGCGCGGGACGCCTCGTCGTCGCCGTTCGCGGCCGCGGCGGTGTCGGAGTCGTCTGAGTGGTCGCCCGGCTGCTTGGACGGGGACGCGCTGGCGGCGGCGCGCTTCCGCTTCCGCCACTTGGCCCGCGCATCTGGACGCGGGAGTCGAGAAGGGAGAGAGCGCGTTAGGGTTTTGGGAGTGCGGAAATTGCGAGGCGCGAAGCGGGGGTCGTCTGGCGGGGCGCGTACCTGAGTTGGAGGACGCCTTGCGCGGCATCGTCGCCGGCGCACGCGGCGGCGGGAGCGGAAGAGGCGGAGGAGGTGGTGGGCGCCCGGAGAGTGGTGTCCGCGAGTGAGGGGACCACGGCGGTTGGTCGGGAGGCACGTGCGATGGCAGTGAGGGTGAGCCGACCGAGGCTTCCAGCTCCTTCAAATTTCAGCTCTTGGTTTTCCGTTTGAAATGAAATTTTTGGAGAGGATTCAAATTGTCAGCACAGGATTTAAATTCAATAGAATTAGACCCAAATATGGGGGCACAGCTGGTCTTGCAAATAGATGAGCCATAGTACAGAAGGGAAGTTGTCAACAAAATGTGAGTTGGCCATGGTGTCATTAGGTCTTGAATGATACGGTATCAATTGTGAGCGAATTATCATATGGCTAAACCCGATAATAATTAAGAATTATAACATTAGCGATGGGTCTAAAAATAATAATATAGAGTTAGATAGAAGAAATTTGAAAACTAAAAATAATAATGTATGATAACACGTCTCTTTTGTGTGATAGACTTCATATATCTCAGCTTTCCAATATCAAAGACATAACTCCATAGTCTTGGATTGTTTTCAAGTTAGATTTTGTCGTGTTTGTGGATTTATCTAACAAGTTTTTTTATTCTTGGAATCAGAAATTACAAATTGTATCTATCAAAATTACAACAAACTAAAGTTGTAATTTTAATATATGCAATGCTCGACAACTGAAAGAAAACTAAAATTCAGACACCTAAATTTTAGCAAGTCCCTTTTTAATTTCTTATGCTAATTAGTTGTAGGAGTTTCTTGCATGCATTTAATACTTGATAATGACTAATATTTTTAGATGTATTAGGGCACTCACAATGCAGACTCTATCATAGAGTCTAAAGTTATTTATTACCTTGAACAATATGGATTTAGAGTCTAAATAAGACTTGGAGTCTTATTTTTTTTACCTATTTCTTCAGAAAATATACTGCCACATCAGCAAAATAACATAAATAATATGTAATTAATTGTCTTGGACTCTGTGATAGAGTCTTGCATTGTGAGTGCCCTTAGACATCGAAAATTTACCTAAAGCCATGTCTTACTATGTCGTATATTCACAAAAGGAAAAAGTCTACATAACTCCCAAACTGTTTAAGGTAGAATACTTCATCCTCAAACTAGAAAACCAGATATTCTACTCCATGAACTTTTAAAACTAGTCAAATAACCCCTAGAGTGGTTTTAGAAGGTGGTTTTGTCTTTTTATTTTTTATTTATTTTCGTTAAATCTTTGAAAAAACATAATAAATCATAGATAAATCATAAAATGAAAAATTCAATTTTTTGGACTCTTGATGAGTATATATACACAATGAATATGTAATATGATATACTTTAGTACAAAGTTTTTGTTGTAGCTTTAAATCTATGTTTTTTTATAATTAATAAGAATAATTCATATATGTAGTTCCTATGGTTTAATTGTGGTAAAAATTTTACGGTGGGCTCATTATTGTATGCTTGAACTATGGTAAAAGTTTCATACCCATTGGATCATGTATAACTTAGTTATAGATTTATTTAGCTTTATTATTGTTAAATCTATGCTTTATCTATAACTAAGTTATACGTGATCTGACGAGTATAGAATTTTTACCATAGTTCAAGCATATAATAGTGAGCCCACCATAAAAATTTTACCACAATTGAACCATAGGAACTACATATATGAATTATTCGAATTAATTATAGAAAAAAATAGATTTAAAGCTACAACAAAAACTTTGTACTAAAGTATATCATATTATATATTCCTGTATAGATCTACTCATCAGGAGTCCAACAAAGTTGAATTTTTTATTTTATGATTTTTTTGTGATTTATTATGATTTTTTAAATATTCAGTGAAATAATCAAAAAAGAAAAAAGACAAAACCACCCACTAAAACCACTCGAGGGGATTATTTGACCGGTTTTGAAAGTTCATGGGATAGAATATTCAGTTGTATAGTTTGAGGGATGAAGTATTCCACCCTAGATAGTTTAGGGGGTTATGTAGAAGAATATCCATGTGTAAATTAATCCAGCATGAAAAAGAACAAGCAAATATCAAAGCACACAATACACATAACCAACAATAGGCGTTCCTTACACGTTTTGCCCCGACTTTTCTTTTACCAAACCACTGAACTAAACATTTGTAATGCATGAATCGTGTTGCGGTGTGTCACTAACAATTTTGGTTTTTTAAGGGCACGCACAACGCATGCATATACAGGTATTTGCTTAGAGCAACTCTAGCAGAGCCTCTACTTGAGCCCCTATAGCTAAATATAGGCCCAATTTGGGGTGGGCACATAAATCTTTCCTGCAGACTCCATTCCTGTTGGCCCAACAGCCCAGCCTCCATCCTGCGTGGTGTGGCAATTACCTCCTCACACCGAACAAACGCAGCTTCACCCATCTCCCTCCAGCGCTGATTTTCACTATCGCGCTCCCTCCCTCCACCTCCGACCTCCACCGTTGGGCCTCGCCGCCGCCGTCCCTTCTGGTGAGAATGGCCTCTCCTCGATGAGCAGGATCAGTCCTAGCCATGGTTATCGTGAGCATCGAGCCTTCCCTTCTTGTGGCCATGCGGTAGCGAACTGTTTGACCCAATGATGAGTGGGTCCCACATGTCATTGTCTGCCAATTTAGATTTAGAGGTCTTCATTTAAATAGTACTGTTAGAGTGGAAGTAAAAATTTTGGACACCCAAAAGTAGAGGGAGCACCCAAATGAAAAGTAGAGGCCTGTTTTGAGGCTACTGCTGGAGTTGCTCTTATGTGTGCGAGTTGAGGATAACAATTCTTCTAGAGGCTACCGTGACCATGTGTGAGACCAACACATATGATGGAACCTTGATGACATTGCCTGCTGTTAATCTTACTCAATTAAGCAACCTTGTTATATTCTCCACCTAAAAATGTAATTTTGTTACCATATTTTCGTTACAAAGCACAACCTAACAAAATCTAACTGCAATGCCAGTGTCAACTCTTGCACTCTGGACTCTGGAGGCATCTGAAGTCTTGAGATGCTAACCTGCTCTCTGCCATCATGCATCACCTGGGAGTAGAAGAGGAAAAATAACACTCAAGATGTGAAGTTCAGAAATGTTCATTGTCATATTGGACATCCACAGGCACATAGTTCAGCAGGATTTTAGGGCGAGTTCATCGCTTTTCAACCCATCACAAAGCTAGCAACATCGGAACAGCATGCCGAGGCAGATTAGCCTCGGGCAGCATCTAAGAGTCAGGAAAAGCTTTCGCCAGGGATCGCAATCGTAACCACCTTTCCTCTTTATGAACTTAGAAGACCAGCGTTTGTGGCATGTTGAAAAGAGCACGAATAGTCTCGCTGGCGACATCCAACAGCTGTAGATACTCATCTGCCCCATCAACCAAGCACTGTGAAATCATCCAAAAGGGGAAAGGTGAGAAATGTGGCATTACAGATACTATGGAAGTTTCAGTATGCGATACATGTGTGGATACAGTTTCAGAGACTTGCTACAGGATAAAAAGATGCAACTCTAGAATGGCAGGATTCAACATCATATTATTTCTGAACTAGTCATGTGGAAGAAAAAAAATTTCTTGGTTTCCCTTTAGAAGAGTACAAGTCATGGGAAACAAGAAAAGGACGAACTGTAGTACTGTAATTTTAGCCGGACAAACCTTGTCAGTTTCCCCAAGCTTTTTACATATCCTTGCCTTTTGATCATCTGGAATATCATCCGCGCCAACAATGACATCTAGAAACTGCACAAGTAATTCAGTTAGCAGCAATGACAGATGAAATCAACAGGAATAGTAATTAACTAGAATATGAAATCTAGAACAAAATAAATAGATGACCTGTGCCATCAGCTGTGAGACTGGATATCCATCTGCTATAATGTTGCTAACTTCCTTGTTTGCCACGTCAAATTCACCAGATCTGCAAGCTGCAAGCAGTGACTTGACAACATCTTCAGGGATAACCTGTCACAGGGAGACAAAGTGATGAATGGACAAGTTTGATTTCCCTTTGTTCAGGTCACCAATTACTTGCATGGTAAAATTTGTCATGATATATGATATTTTTCCATGGAAAAGCACAATAAATTTCCTTTCAACATAAACAATTTTGTTGCTATGAGTGTAAAACTTCGTTGAAGGCTAGAACTACACTAAGTTCTGGGGCGGCAACATCATCAAGCATGAATGAACTTTTTATAACCTCAAGCATCAAGCAAAAAATAACATTACTATCTCAAATGGAAATTATGAATTCATCATCACACTGTACAGGAACTAGTAAATTCGTAGTATGTGATAAATTAACCTATTCGCAAATAAAAGAGGAGAAAAGTGAATGGTGATGTACCCCCGAAACACTGATCAAGTCACTGGAAGAGATAGAAGATCCAAATAAGCGAGCTGCACTCTGCAACGAACCAAAAGAATATGGAACTACAATCAACTGAAAGCTTAATGCGAAAGAGTAGGTTTGGAGGAAATTCATACCTGAAGATAGGTTATAGCACGACGAAGATCACCTTGAGAAATGGCACTCAGTGTGGACAGTGCCTATTAATTCAAAGCATCTCAACCTAAGTAATTATTAAACGAAAGAATGCTCGAAACAATTGACCGGATATTATCATAATAATGTATGACATCTGACTCATCATGAATAAGGCTAATTTAAATACCTGAGCATCAAGATTGAGACCTTCTTCATTGCATATGTGCATAATGCGGTTGCTCATCACTTCTTCTGAAAGAGGCTTGAACCTAAACTTTGCACATCTCGACACAAGTGGTTCTATTATCCTGTAACATTAAGAATAATGTATCATAAAAATTCAATACTTGTACCATAGAAAAATAATAAGATCACGTTGACAAAATACCTGCTGATATAGTTGCATATAAAAAAGAATCTAGTCACTTTGGAGTAAGTCTCCATGGTACGCCTCAAAGCATTCTACAGAAGGATATCAAATATCAACTTAACATATGTATTAGGTCTGAAGCTGTGAAGCATTTATTAAGAAGAATTATGTGTGGCAACATACCTGGGCATCTTCTGTCATTGAATCTGCTTCATCAAGTATAATAATCTTGTAAGGTGGACAGGGATAACCACTAAAGTCCATCACAACAAGAAAACTAGTAAGGAATACAAAAATCAGATGAGAATGAAAAGCTTTCTAATTTGATGATCTTACGCTTTCCGTGCAGTACCAACGGCAACAGCAGCAAAGTCCTTGATTTTCGTCCTCACAACATTAATTCCACGATCATCACTAGCATTGAGCTCCAAAACTCTTGACTTATACAGCTCTGGACTGCATTATCCAAATAGGAGAAGAATTGAAGAAAACTGACTCCTCAAACCATCCGAGAGTAGTGACGTGTTTTTAAAAAACAAAACAGTTTCAACGTCATTTCTGAATTACTAGCACTAACATGGGTATACAAATTTCATGAACAAATTTGAGAAATTAATCACCACATGCATAAACCACATAACAGAGGCAACACTGATTGTCTGACAGTCATTCTCAATAAGTTAAAAAAATGTGAGTTGAAGAGAAAATCATATTCTGCTACTTCTGTATTAGTCAGAGTTCCTATTAAATGGCTTTTTTAAACACATATAGTTTAATTTTGCTGCTGTTCTGTTGCATAAAAAAGGTTACCTGACTATGTATCATTCGACTCAATTCGACTCAATGATAAGCACGAACATATACATGGGACAAACAGAAATGCCAATCTTCGCCCCAAAAAACAACATTATAAATTCGAATATTTTGATGGTCCATCCTTGAACCTTGATGGAAATAATCAACTTTTAAAAAATCACACATATGTAGAGTCTCTAACAAGACCTCCAACAAATTTTACCATTCAAGCTAAAAAATGCCTATGGATCCTTAGAATGGGCTGAAAATGCAAGTAAATTAGGGATCTCCACAACTGTTGCTGTTCTTTTGACCATTTTAGAAGAAAAAAAAGAGTATCTTGTTTGTCATTGGAGGTTATATAATCATCAGTAATATCCTAAAGCAAGCTGCACTCGCCATCAATTGCTCCGTTACAGTAGCAACTGGCAAGTCTCAGGCAATCCAAGATTACATAGCACACTACTCATACTAGCACAACCAAATTAAGAAATCCTACACTAAAAGAAAGGGTCCAGCACGAGGCTATACCCGTAGAGCTGGTAGGCGATGGCGAGTGCGGTGGTGGTCTTTCCTGTTCCCGGCGGGCCGTAGAACAGCATGTGCGGCAGCTGCGAGTGACCAAACAGCAAATAAGAAAATCTCCAAGGGGGTTCCGCGAATAAAAAGAAGAAATTTTGTTGGGGGGCGGAAGAGGGGTTAGGGTTTAACGCTTGCTCACGTCGGCGGTCTGGAGGGTATTGGTGAGCACCCGAATCACCTCCTCCTGGTGAGCCACATCCTTGACCTGCCTCGGCCGGCTGCAACCCCAGCAAGAAGAGGCGCGATTAGAGAGAACCGCGAGTGCTCCATTCCAAATTCCGGGATGGAAATTGCGGGGGGGAGAGAGAGGGAGTGGTGCGGGCTTACTATTTCTCCACCCATGGCTGCGACATCGGCACGAGCGGCGCCATCTGCTAACTCTTCTGCCGCAGCGGTCGTCGCAGTGCGCGGGGGCGGTGGTGGCGAGTGGGCCTGCGTTTTCGTGCGCGCTGCGAGCGGGGCCAGTGACCTGGAGCTGGAGCCTGGAGGGCAGGGGCCGCCGGCGCGGCACCTGTGCGACCTGGAGGGAGAGAGCACGGGCGGGATGGGCGGCGGCCGGCTGGGTAGGCGCGCCGGCAGGCAGCTAGCCCCTCCGTCCTCGCTTCCACCCGTGCGGCCGAAACTAAAGATGGCAACGGGCAGAAAATATCCGCGTACCCGCGGGCATCCGACCCGGCGGGCGAGGATATGGGCACGAATCTGTGCCCACGGACACGGGCGCGGGCAGAAAGTTGCGCCCAACGGGC
>Ga0182004_10002214_pt1 | contig 14977 bp, 10 predicted proteins | sample Sormic07211540_1_FD_120479 | JGI IMG/M metagenome (GOLD analysis project Ga0182004, IMG submission 120479) | Endophyte microbial communities from Sorghum bicolor roots, Mead, Nebraska, USA - 072115-40_1 MetaG | ecosystem: Host-associated > Plants > Roots > Unclassified | place: USA: Nebraska...
AAAATAATAAATAAATAAATAAATAAATAGATAAATTAAAAAATAAATAAATAATACATATTTTAATAGGTTTACACAGGCGGCTCTCTTAGGGAACCGCCTGTGTAAATGAACATTTACACAGGCGGTTCCCTAAGAGAGCCGCCTGTGTAAAAGTTTTCTACTGGCGGCTCTCAAGCGACCGTCTGTGGAAATGGACGATTTCTACTAGCCTCCAGCGCAGGCGGATCCAGAAAACGCCTGTAGAAATATGTTACCAACCGTCTGTATAGTGTGCCAATGTACTGGTGCATAGAAGACAATAATGGTTCTCTAAAGTGTGCATGAGAATATAGAAAACGTATCGGAGACTAAAAGGATATAGAAAACGATTTTTATATACATGACTCTCTGAATGCTGATTTAGAGAGTGACATTTAGAAAGGTTATTAGAGATGCTGTACTGTACATGTATCGCTACGACGATCATTGAAACAGACGTGTATGTAGTATGTAGTATCCTAACTACAGACGTGTTTAGGGTACACGTGTCTTAATAGGGTCATTCAAACAGACACGTTTACTCACCGCGTCTATAGTAGTATCCTTACTACAAACTCATGGAGAGGACACGTGTCTAAACTATGATTCTTCACAGAGACGCGTCTTAATCTTGTTTGGGATGTGTCTTGGTAACACGCGTCTCCGCAAAAATAGCTCACCGCAGATGCGTTTAGAAACTTGCCAATTTGTGAGATGGGATTATTGGAGACACGTTATTTTTTATCACAGTTGTAGTGATGTGATTTTACAGACACTTTATTGCAGGTGCGTGCGCGTATGTGTGATACGCTTGGACCCGTGCTGCCTCCATTGGAGCTCGGCCTGGCGTGGCCTTAGAGAGGTCGAGCCGAAAGCAGATGATCTCGGAGGATGAGAATATAAAGGTCTCGTTTGGAAGGTGCAACCAATAAACAGCCTGATGAATCGGCGGCTGGAATGCAGTGTGGGTGGATGCTTGATTAATTAGTTATTCGGTTTTCTTTTGCAATCTCCTATATTGAAAAACGGTCCAGGTCGAGGATGATGATGTCCAGGGCTGTGGAATGAGAAAATAGGTTAGTAGGATTTTGTTTTATAAGAGTTTAACATTTGAAGTCAATCGATGGTTATATTGTTTTATGGAACCTTTTCGGTTCTAGTATGATTCAGAAAAAAAAAACTAAAAAGCACGGCAGCTTTATTTTCAGATAGGAAAGGACACGTTACGCAGGGCGGCCATCAATTTTGCACTATCATAACATAACCATACAGCGCAAAGTTACTAACATATAACTGTAGGTCTGAACATTTTCGATTCATTGTAAAGTATAAAACCTAGACTTCATGTGTATACCGGTTTCACTTCTTTCTTCCAAGAAGCCGCTGGTGAAATTCCCCGAGAGCCCATATGGGGTACAAGTTGCGGTAGTTTCCGTAATTGAAGTATAAAGAACTATTGAAGCACCCAACGTATTCCTGCAATCAAAGGTCATGCAGTAGCAAGCAAGTAAGCACTTGTTTAGCACAGCCCTAGGTTCAGATTTATCTATAAACAACAAAAGTATGATTTAAAGTGGCTTAAATAATTGTATTTACTCTAAATCAGAAACGATATTTTTTTTCTAAACAGCTCTGATCTAAGATTCTTTGGAGCTACAGCTCAACGAATCATGACTAATGTTGAGTTAAACCATCAGTCTAACATACAATGCTACATTCAGACTATCACAGGCGGTTCATAAACCCCCATCACAACCAGTTTTCGTGCTCTTACACTCAACGGTGATGGCATGGGCATCACAGCCGGGTGGAAGCTGGTTAAAAACCCGCGGTGATTAGGATTTCTAAAAATCCCAAAAACGACAAAAAAAAGGTAGCAAGAAATTTTTGTTTTAATCTCAAGAAGACCCCACTAGGTAGCCGGTCAGGCGTCACAAAGTCACACGATTTTTCACGCACTACACAGTGCTGAAACCTACACCCTTTTTCATGCGTATAGCTCCTCTAATCACTCCACCCTAAGTCACTTGTATCTATATAGCCCATCTATTCCCCTAATATTCACTTTTGAAGACTTTAAAATAAATATTTAGGACCCTAAATGAATTCAAATAAAATGTCATAAACTATAAATTTATTGTTCTAATCAAGATCCATCACTTTGATTTTGGTTGTTTCGCCAAGGTCGTTTAACAAATTTGAATTTTAAATTGTCAAAACTTCATCCATAATTTTGGGATCTTAAATGATTTCAAATAAAAAATCATCAATGACAAAGTTGTAGTTCTTATCGAGGTGTCCAACTTTGCTTTTGGTCAATTTTTCATCTGAGGTCATTTGATGTAAAATTTTAGAACTTTAGATATAAATTTGAGATCATAAATGATTTGTAACTAAAAAGTTGTCGACTACAACGTTGAGCTCATCAAGATCTATAATTTTGCTTTTTGTTGATGTTTCCATCTGAGATCATTTGTACAATTAGCAAATTTTAATTTCAAAATTTGAGGGCTTCAAACACAATTATGGGACCATAAATGATTTAAAATGAAAATGTCATCAACTACAAAATTGTAGATCTCTTCATGATCTACAACTTTATATAAAGTTTATTTTTATCCAACTCTATTTGAAAAGTTATGAATTTTATTGTGGTACAGCATGATTATCACCGCCATCTCATACAAGAAGCTTGTGGTGAAATTGGCGTTTGGGATAGGTCCAAATCTAGAAGTGGTATACTTGTACTACACCAGAGGAGTGCAGGATCACAAGAGGGCCTATTTGACCTATGCCTCTGCTCAGCAAGCAGCAAAGTGGGCAACACCAAAACTACGACGCTCAATTTGTTCTCAAACATTTGGCAGGTTGTGGTGCAAAAATTGAACCACGCTGTTGAAGTCGTGCCACGACAGGCCGCAAGTGTAGGAGCTAACCAAACAGCTTCCCCAAGTTGGGCATAAGAGTTGTTGCGTGGTTTGGCAACTTGCGGTAGCAAACCAAACAGGACTTCAATTTAAGTAGACTTTTGCAAAACACAATTTATTTTGGGTCAGAACAAGAACTACCCATCCCAAATGCAATAGACCTATATGCTCTGCTGCCGAGACATAGCCTGTAATACGTACAATCTGCCCTGTGTTCCAAAATGAATCCTTTATACCTATGTATTGTTGTGCTTCAATTTGATGCTATAAAATTACCAGTGAACTTAAAAAGGCTGACCGTAGATATAGTTTTCCCCATATGGTCCTGTTTGGATCATATGAATTGAAACTAATATCTAGAAACTGCTTATCATTTTATTTTAGATTACTTTTCGATTCATGACAACTCCTAGGATTAGGAACCTAATAGGGGGCTGTAGTTTTTGTTGTTGTTATGAAATGGAACTTAGCTAACTCTATTGCCATGCTCCAAAGGGGAAATATTGAGAAGTAAAAATAAAGTGGATAAAACACCATATTGTCTTTATAAAATACACAAGTATATATATGTTTAACAAACCCCAGGGTCATGGGTTCGTAACGGCGGTGAGCATCGTGGTTGTCTGTCAGAAGTCGATGTGTGGGTCTATAGCGGCTGACACTCAACACACAGAAGGGACACAATGAGTTATGCTAATTCAGGTCTCTAAGCCTTATGTCCAGCAGTATAGTGATCCTCATGTTAGGAATGACCAATCGGGGGATTACGATGGTGGAAATTAGAAGAGTATGGTAGGGGATTACTCGGTGTTATCCTAGTGCTCATCAGTGTTTTTCCTCACCAAGTAAGAAACTAGCTAATGATATCCTAACATATGGGTATGTTAATCCTCAGAATAAAGGGTTTTCGACTAATGGACACCCGACCAACCCTTCTAGGGTCGCCTGGAAGCTCGAGGGCTTCACCCATCGGGTACGCTCACACACACCCTCAGACTAAGGAATCAGACTGAGCCTGAGCATGCCGCCTCTATTTTGGACTCAGGGGCTCACCCGAGCCTCAGGCTTTCAACTGATGAGGAGCCAGAGCCCAATCCTTAGCCTTTGCCTAGCCTATGACACCACACTATCCAAGGCCCGGACGCAAGAAGGCACACCCCTGAAGCATCATGTCTCGAGGGCTCCCTGGTGTTGCCCCTTGGGCATGGCTCTATCAACTACTCAATCCCTTAATAGGGACATGCACAAGGCATGACACAAGAGGAAAAGTCTCCCACTATGGCCTCCACAGGCTCGAGGGCTTGTGGACCCATGCGTCAGCCCATCGAGATAGAATCTCTTGCCACCGAGAAGACTCTAGCAGGCGCACCAGGGGAAGGTCTATCCAAGCGACATAGCTTGATACTTTGCATGTTAGAAGAGGCTAACCAGATGACACCTAGGGTTTCTTTGTCTCCACGACATTGCCATGGTCCATAGAACACCAGTGAAGAATCTCCTAGACCCCGACGCATGTAGACCATAGGGTCAACCCCCCAACATGCCATGTACCAGACCTATCTTGATATATATGTGATAAAGGTTGGATCCTAGAGGGGGAGAACAATCTAGATAGATCATTCCATTCCTCATTGATCCACTCATGCTTAGCACTAGGAGTAGGGCAACCTAGAGAGGGGCACCGAGAGCTCCTACACCTCTCTCATCGTCTTCCTCCTCTTCGATGAGGGGAAGGCTCCACTGATGGCATGTGAACCTTAGGATTAGCATCGAGATAACCTTCTACAAAATGTCTCTCTTCCTCCTATACACTCTGTTGTAACCCGTGATTTTGGGTGCTCTTGAGTATAAGAGTCATCAGCTGCTGGACATAGGGCATCGATCGGCCTAAACTAGGATAAATCGTTCCATCCCCTTTATGATTCTTGTGTTCTTGAGTCTGCTGGAGCCACCGGAGACATGTACTCTAACACCGAATCAAACAAACTATGCTTGCCATGGTTCTGACCCACTATAGCTTGCACACTAGGTAGGGTGTAGTGTCAAGTGCAATTTAGGATCTATGGTAGCTAGAGCAACCTGCCTCTTTGTCATTGTGAGTGGCACCGCCCTAGATGGTGGCATCCACTTCCCTGACATGTTCCTCATCACGGTCAACGCCTCAACTCTAGATCATGTCCTCAACTTTGGGAGCCTAGCCTACATCGCTGACTGCTATGGGGAGATTCATTCGCTTGATGGGGCCAGGCCAATGGCCACAAAGTATCTTGCACTACCCACTCCATCAAGCCTCTTAGGAGCAGATCTCAAGGTCTTGGCTTAGTAGATCTAGTGTAGCTTAGGCTCAAACCCTACCATGTCAGACTAGAACCACATGTTCTACATGCTAGCCAATGTCCACCACCAAATCAGCACCAGTGAGGTGCTCCTGTTGCCGACTGCTTCTAGTACTACCTCCTAGACCTACCTTTTAGGATCCAAAATTTGGTACCAACCTTCTACGTGGGGCTAGAGCACCCATTAGCCGCAAGGTGCCTCAGAGCACCATCCTCTCTAGTACCATGGGTGTTGATGTTCCCTCACTGCATACCTTCCTCAAGATCCTCTTAGGAAATGGCTTAGAGTATGACTTCAATGACATTGACTACTATGACCCATCTCACATGTGCTACCATAGTGACAGTGAGGACCCCACCAAGGAGGTACCTAGGCTCACACCATTGGACTAGATATCGTACAGCCATGTGCACTACCTTTAGGAGAATGCAGATTGACTACAAGCTGGGTAGGCGGACTTGGAGGCCACCAAGGCATAGCTGAAGCACCAAAAGGTAGGATCTTACATGACAACAAGCCACACAACCTCCTGACAACAATAGTGGCCCTCACATGGGGGCTCCCAGCGCTATACGCTTCCCCTGAGTGGCCTACAACATGGCCGCAGCTGCCTATCAGTTGGAGGACATCTCTGACATGTCAGACCCAAAGACCAACATGTAGTTGCATGAGGTATGATGGCTCCTTCGCATCAACCTCAACAAGCAGGCCAAGAGTTTGGCCTCCTGGTGCTAGGGATTGCTTCAACATGCATGCCCAAACAATGGGTGCAAGTGGTGGTGACTCCTCCGACACTAGCTCCAACCGTTCGTGGGCTAGGGGTGCCATGCCCTAATAGGAGTGAAGGTGAGAGCTTTCCTCTTGGCATCCCCGCACGTATCGCATGATCAGCGATGTCCATGACACAATCGAGGCCTAACACCGCGCTTTAGTGTAATCCCGCCCTCTCGAGACATAGGGTAGGGGTGCTGCTTTGGATCACTTCAGCCCCTTAGCAATTAGGGCAGCAATCTAAGCTGCTCCAAACCCAAGGGATTCTGGCAGTAGACTCATATCTCCAAGTACAATGGCGAGGCCAACCTAGACCATTGGCTAGAGCACTACAACCTCACCATGACGGCTGGGGGTCGGATGATGACTTCATTGTCTAGTACCTCTGACGTCCCAACTCCACAAGGCTAAGCCCGCTTACATTAGGTAGCTTTTCTAGGACATAGACTACCCTCACAGACCAACACCAGTCTTTTCTAAGCTCTTTGTCCTCACTTGTGCGCACCTAGGAAGAACTTCCTGGTGGGTCACACATCCCTAAATTTCTCTAGGCCAAACACCCTTAACTTTAGAGTTCTTTGGAGATGAGCTTCTGGAAAAGAAGTTGCAACTTGTTGGTATGAGTATCCTATTAATCCTATTAAGCCCTAGATTGGAATGTTACAGTACCTTCCTCTACTTCTTTCGAGCTCAACCAGAGCATGAGTCAAGTAGCTCAAACCCGGTAGCATCTCTTGCTAGGGCGATCTTCGTTCTGTCTTTGTCGATCACTTCCATGGTAAGTACACTCAGTCCAAGAATTCATGGGACCTCCACAACTGTAAGCAGATGGCTGACGTGACCCTCTAGGGTACATCTAGCGCTTCTCCAAGAAGTGCAACGAGCTCCTTAATATCATTAACATGTTGACGTGATCAATGCCTTCATCTACAGCATGATGTACAAAGCACTCATCCATGTGCACGGCTATGATACCCCATGCATGATGTGGGAGCTCTTAGACATCACCACCTAATATGCCACCAATAAGGAGGCTGTATAGGCCAACTTTAGCAACAAGGCCCAGGCCATCGGCCACCTGAGTGGTGGGCATAGCTGCAATGACCCTACTTCATCCTAGCATTGCCATGAGAAAAGGAACAAGGACTAGAAGCACAACCGGGAGAAGATGGTGCCATGGCCAACAGTGCCACCAGGCCTTAGGCACTCTTGGCACTCAAGGCCCTCTGTCTGATCCATGGTAGGCAGGTGAATCACCTCCTTAAGGCTTGTGCCACCATTAGAGTCTATATCTATGGCACCCTTGGCCAATAGGGTAAGGCCTAGAAGCCTATCATGAAGGCTAGCCAACCAGTGGATGATGTCCAAGAGGAAGATATTGAGTTTCCTAAGGCCGAGTGATGCCTCATGATCTTCAAGGATTCTTAGGTATATGAATCCTGCCAGCAATGTAACATCACCGAGCATGAGGTGAACACAATTCACACCCTTGCCACATTGACGTGGCTCCGTTGGTCCCAACTGGCCATCACCTTCGACTAGGATGATCACCCATACCATGTTCCTTATCTAGGGTGCTACCAGCTCATGGGCAGCCTCATCATGCGCACCACATGCTCTCTTAGGTATTGATGGATGGAGACAGCACCCTCAACATCCTCTATGTCAACACCCTTGATTAGATGCACATCTAGTAGAGTAGCTTATGCCCCAACATGAATCCATTCTAGGGTATCATGTCAAGGAAGGAAGCCATGCCCCTTGGGCACATCTGGCTTAACATCACCTTTGGCTGGATAGACAACTTTCGAAAGGAGTCACTCACCATTGAGGTGGTAGACTTTCCCAGCATCAACCATGCTCTCCTAGGTCGGCCATGCTTCGCCAAGTTCATGGCTATCCCTAACTACATCTACCTAAAGCTAAACATGTCAACCCCAATGGGGTAATCATTATCGAGGGATGCTTAAAGCAAGCATACTACTAACTACATTGCCCAAGCAACTACAATGATCGCCCCTTGTGCCCCTGACAGCTCTAGCCAGGCTACAAGAAGGGTGTCGATGGAGGAAGCTACAGAGATGGTGGTAGCACTCAATTGAGGTGGAGCATCGATGAGGCGCCTGAGGCTTCTGGCAGCAGCGATGGCTATACTGTCTCATCCATCCAAGCGCTTAGCCCCTAAGAAGGGGCTAACTTGATCAAGGAGAGTTCTAATCTTTTGCCATGAGGGATAGCCATCGCCAAGTCATCCTCCTAGTGGCCTAGCCTTTTGAGCCAAAACATGCTAGCCAACCTCCATCATCGGCCTACCTCCACAACAACAAAAACCAAGTCTCATCCTCCCAATCTTCTAGCTCTTTATCTTACTAATAGCTGCCTTTTGCCCTTTGAAGGAAGGTCATGGCTAAAGGCCCCCTGAACGAGCAAGGTCAGGATGGATGGAATGAGGCAGGTGACAAGAGGACCGGGCGAGAGATTAGCAAGAGCTAATAGAGGGTCTCAACTGTTGTGTTACTATCTATGTCATCTTTTTCTTCCCTTGTGTTCATTCTATGTCAATGTTGTCTATTTCTAACTCTTAATCCTTTGTTAGATCTTGTCTCCTAGATGCATGATGGCATGGGACCCCACATGAGGGCCATCATTGAGGGTTCTAAGGTTGGCCCACTAGGTTTCAAGGCCGCATGAGGCATCTAAAGGTGTGAAGCATGCACTTGGTCATGCACAAGAGGCCTTAGCCAAATGCCCCAAACTAAAGCTAGCTAACCATCACCTGATGCCCATGTACCAACCTTGAGTCGTTCATGGTGAGGGAGGCAGCGAGCCCCCAAGCTTTGGTAGATAGGCTTAGGAATCGTATGAGTGGCTCAACTGGGAAGCGAAGAATCTCCCATCTATGGGACATAAATAGGGCATGGAATGACCATAATCTTGGGGTTCTCACAGGCTTACCTACTAGATACATGGGCACGATAATCTTGGCCAATGAGGCCATTGTCATAACAGCCCATCCCAACAAGGAACCTAAGTCTTCGAGCATGACTCATGAGCAATGATATTATTTAATTAACGACCAATATGCTATGGCAAAAGCTATGATCTACTATAGCTTATATGGCAACAAAGACCACAGGCTGCGCTCGACCTCTAGGTTAGGGCCCAATGGTGCCTATGGCATGGGCAGCAGGCCAACCTTGGCACTCCTTAAGGTCCAAAGCTAGGTGATGGCAACCCCAATGAGACCAAGCCCCCACCTTCACTAGGATGAAGGGGCCACGACCAATGCGTCATGGCTCTCCTTCCCTTGTTGGAAGATGGAAGAGAATTCTAGCAATACCTCACAAGAATCCTTCCACTTTCTAGTGGAGGGTAATGTTACAGACACATCTAGCATCACGTTGTCACCCTTCCCTCACTAGAATCCTTCCACTCTCTTGGGAATGATCACTCTGGTGAAGAATGACATGCTCACTTGGATGGAAGTGTCATACTTCGTCATCACCATTGCCACTAGGAGTTGGATCTAGTAGGAAAAAGAGGAGCTAGGGGAGGGATAGAAGGCCTCGTGCACCCCTTTATAGCCCAGTCGAAGCACCATGAGTGTCTTTGGGCCCTCTAATTAGCCATCAATAGCTAAAGGGGCCTTGAGGGATTGGCTAGGCACCTCTTCATTCCTCACGATGTGCCCAGAGTGGTTGCATGATGTTGGCTATGTAGTAAAGGTAGAATCAGGAGGGCATTAACAATGAGTGAAGTCCCCACTCCACTTTGTACCAAGTGCAGCGCCCACTCCATGCATGCCTCCTCATGAGACATGAGGGGATCAACTCTCCTTAGGCCCACCACTCACCATCAACTTCCCAAATCTGTGTGCACCAAGTGCCACAGTCTCTCCTCTACCAGATCTGCTCCAAGTAGGATGGTGTGAGAGTGCATGCCATAACTCCTCTGGCAAGTGTGATGGCCTACGCGCCATCAGCCGCCTACATGATGCATCGAGAAGGAAGGATGCATCTAGAAATCACGTCACCCACTAGCAAGCAAGCCCCATGATGGCCTCAAGGGCTATGTTGGCTGTCCAAGTAGAGCAACCTAGCCTCCCAACCAATTGGTTCCTGAGTAGCATGCCCCAAAAACTAGCCAACTCCTCAGAGTTAGGGCGAGAGCCACTGAGCAGTAGGCCTAATGAGAGCCCTCTCTAAGCTTGGCACAATCCCTGTACCCTGACCTATGGCAGTAGAGGGTCATCCCAAGAAGGCCATCCCTAGAGGATCAGGGCCTACTATGGAAGCCTACAAAAGAGCATGGTGTGTCTGGTGATTAGGTGGCTCGAGCTAAATCCCACATGCTCTCAATCACCCAACACATGATAAGCCTAGATTGATATTGAGGGTGCCTCTAGGCCCAAGCTCATCGACTCCTAGATAAGTCTACTAGACTGTTGCTCAAGTTACAAACTCTTGAAACATAGGTCCAACAAGGAGTTAGCACCACCATTACACTAGGGAAGGTCCCCACATAGGGCATTGAACTCTTGTTAGTAGAAGTCATCCCTACCATGGCTAGTTTCACCACTAGAATATCAAATTTATCCCTTCATCACCATCATGAACCAGGCCAAGTGAGGCCATGAAGGGCTTAGGGGCTCTTGATGAGATCCTAACAAATGGGTATGCTAAGCCTCAAGATCAAGGGTTCCTAACTAATGGACCCCGCGACCGAATGTTCTAGGGTCACCTAGGGACTCGGGAGCTATACCAATTGGATATGCTCACATGCACCCTTTGACTAAGGAATTAGGCCAAGCCTGAGCAAGCACATTGCCTCTACTCTAGGCTTAAGGGCTCACCTAAGCCTTACGCTCACGACCAACGGAGAGCTAGAGTCTGATCATTAGCCTTTGCTTGGCCTATGATGCCATCTAAGGCTCGAGTGCAAGAAGGCATGCCTTGAGCCATCAAGACTCAGGGGTTCCTAGGCCCTACCCCTTGGGCATGGCTCTATCAACTGTTCCCCTAATATGGTCACACATGGGGCATCACACAAGAGGACAAGTCCCTCCATAGCATCTAGGGGCTTGGGGGCTTTTGGCCCCGCACATTAGCCCCTCAAGTCAGTCTCCCTTGCCATCGAGAAGACTCTAGAAGGCGCACCTAGGGGAGGCCAATACAAGCTAACATAGCCTAACACACATCATATCAGAACAGGCTAGCCGAATGATGACCATGGCTTCTTTAGCTACTGAAGACCCTCCTGGACTCCTGTGCATGTAGACCATAGACTCAACCCCCCAAACCACCATGTACCCGACTATCTCGATATATAAGGGATAATGTTAGATACTAGAGGGAAGAGAATGATCCAAGACAGATCATTCCATTCCTCACTGATCCACACCTACTCCACACAAAGAGTAGGGTAACCTAGAGAGGGCACCAAGAGCTCCTCCACTACACTGATCATCTTCTTCTTCTCTGATGAGGGAAAGGCTTCACCAGTGGTGAGGCAACCTTAAAATTAGTACCAAGCTAACCTCGCCTACCAAATCTTTCTCTTGCTCCTATATACTCTATTGTAAACCACCAATTTTGGGTGTTCTTGAGTATAAGGATTATCACCTAATGGACATTGGGCATCGATGTGCCTGAACTAGGATAAACCATTATGTCTCCTTTGTGATTCTTGAGTTCACCTGAGGCACTAGAGACATGTACTCAAACATCAACTTGAACAAACTATCCTTGTTGTGGTTTTGACACAGCAACACTGGCCTTCTCTAGCTAAGGCATGCTTGGGTTCTGTCTAGTTATAGGTGATCCTATCCCTCCAAACATCCTCCTTCTTTCTTTTCTTAGTGAGCTACACCTCCCCTTAATACATTAAGGAAGACACCATGTACAAGCTAGTTCAATTCTTAGTCTCTGGTCCTTACATCAGGTGCATGAGTCTTCTACCATGGCATAGATGGACACAACCTTGTCATGTAGGGAGGAGTCAATAGTGTAGCAGCTGCTTCCTGATGTTATTACCACCCTTCCAGCACCTGATCATCACGGTATATCTACTATGGTGTGACCTTCCTTAGGTGAGCCATCTTGAGGCTTCCTTAGCCTATAAGGAGCCCCTATTTGGAGGGGCTGACAAGTGGGCCATAGAGCCCTCCACCCATGGAGTTGGTGAAGTCTGTTGTCCTATTGTGTCATGCTAGTTGTGTGATCTGCCAATGGAGTAGCTGATACTAGGCCTCGTACCCGTTGAATGCATAGTCAGTGTAGCATCTCAATACCTACTAGGCCTTAGATGTCACCTAGTAGATTCTAAGGTGAGCCTGACCCATAGCTCGGGGTGCCAGTTGCCATCTCAGCACTAGTCTGGGTGTGCACTAGGAGGAAGTCACGCTCAAGCCACCATCACTCATATACTTGGGGCTATGGTTGAGCCCTTAGGCCCCAAGCAGTGGCTATGGGGATGCTTAGGTTCTATCAACTTCTTCCAAAGAGTGTGCACAAGCATATACAATGGGTATGACTACCAAGCCCCTAGGTGATCTATGAGATCAGTTAGGGAGTCCATAGTCGGCTTCCTCTTTCCTAGGAACTTAACAAACCCTCATGTTAGACTCTCATTAGGATCTTGTAAGCCCTTTGTGGTCTTTTGGGTTGAGTTTGTGATGGCGATAAGGTGCTAAGCCCGATCTATGATGATTGGTTCGATCGGGTCATAACATCCCCTAAAGGGTCCTGGGTCAGATGTCGTTTGGATGGTGCCTAAGCCCTTAGGTGTGTGCATGGCTTCTGATCTGAGCACTACTAGGATCAAGCATTATGTGGGATGTCCTGAGTGAGTGCCTAGCTAACCCATCGAGGGGTTGCTAACTGTGTGCCCAAATGGGGCATCCTAATTATGTTGGCTTGTTATGGGTCGAGCGATGGGGCTCGGGCTCTAGCTCGGTGCCAATCTATTGCTTGACGCTTCACACGCATATGAGGGCTTGGTGATAGGCACCCTTGGCTTGAACCACACTTTAAGATTGTCAACATAGTTCTACGCCATGGGCTCAAGTGACCCATGGTGGGCCCACTGCTCAGTGCCCCCTACTCTTGTCTTTTACTATTATTGAGACGGTCGTAGGGCACCAGTCTGTTGGTACTGAATTTCTCGATAGTAGGGCTATTGCAGCCCTGAGGCCATCACAGGGCATGTCTATTTGTGAACATGGTAGTTTCTTCATGCGCCTGTCCTGCTGATTCTTATTGCAATCTTTTAATATTACTCGATCACCGCATTAGCTGGTAGAGTAAACATGCATCGCACCATGCCTATGCTCCATGTGGGGCAAACTATCACACCACATGGCAATGATCCAAGGGTCGGCCACGACATTTTGAACATGTGCATCTTGGCCATTGGCCTTGCATGGAGGGCTCGAATGTCATATCCTTCATTCCCTTCCACCTCATGGGGCTCGGTGTCTCTGCTCACCCCTTCATTTAGACGTTCCCCCCTTCTTTGACCCGTGGCTCCATAATCTGACACTGCACAAGGTCGCCTAGCTCATGTTTTTGTGACCCTCTATGAGTGCTACTTTGGGATTTCGTCCACTTGGACTTGTGGCGTTGGATCTTCTGCCTCTCCTTGAACAAGGAGGGCGGGGTCACATAGAGCTGCTCGCCACCCTTTTTGGTGTCTAGGTAAGGATTAGATTTGCATCCCTAGGTTCTTAAACCATGTTATGAAAACTAACTATATTGCCATGCCCCAAAGGGGATGGAAATATACAATGTGCATAAATACCCTATGGTCTAGGTTAAATAAACAATTATATATATCTCACATTTATAACTGTGGATAAGTTTGTAGGTACTATGTTGCTTGAAATTTTTCCACAAATATTATTGAAGATAACAATAATACTAAGAAAACTATTCGCCACTCCACCAAAAGGACTATAGGTACTTCAGACCATGTAAGGAAGTATAAATATTAGGAAGTATGTAAACTCTCATAGGCACACTGGTAGTATTTACAAAACGGGGTGTACCAAAATGTTGTATACTCTCTTCGGCAGCAAATGTAAAGAATTTTGCGATTCAAAATTTGTCCATAAATAAATTCTACTAGCCATCATTTATGGCATCAATTAGTTGAAAATGGGAGGATTTAAATAAATCACTTTTATTTAGCTTGATTCGTAACTAGCTTAGGCCCTATTTGTTTGACATTTTGACCACTTTTAGACCATCTCCAAGAGCCTTTTTAAAATATGGTCTCCAATTCATCATTTAGAGAGTCATGTGAGTAAAAATATTTTGTATATCTTTATACTCCCTAATAACTTTTCAATATCCTGTGCGTAGTCTAGACATCTATCTCTCCATCTTTGGCTAGCCAAAAATCCAAAATAGAGGATGTCTATATTTAGACATCCAATAGAAGAGGGTATTGGAGGATATTTTTCCACCAAAGTCTCGACTCGTGTAAACTAGGAAAGGTATAAAGAGTCTCTTAGAGACATCTTAGACTACTAACTTTTGGACTTTGCAAATGCCAAACATCTCCCATAAACCAAAGGCTGAGCTTTTGAGCTTTGGCCTCCCTGAGCTTTTTGGCTTTTGAAAGGTCCAAAAGGTGTGGACCGAAATCTCCCAGGAAACCCAAATGAACAGTGTAACACCCTAAAATTTACTCCTTTTGAAATATAGATAAAAATTATTTAATTTTGTATTTTTTGTGCTCATAAAAATATAGGAAAAATAATATTTTTCATTAAATTAAAATTTATCATAAGGCTTAGCAATATTATTATGCATACATGCTGGTGCATATGTTTTGATGTGATGTTTGTTGCTCCTTTATGTGTTGATAGTAAGAAAAATATTTAAAATACGTTTAGTAGATCGATCTTCCTTATACGGCAC
>Ga0182004_10002215_pt1 | contig 14975 bp, 11 predicted proteins | sample Sormic07211540_1_FD_120479 | JGI IMG/M metagenome (GOLD analysis project Ga0182004, IMG submission 120479) | Endophyte microbial communities from Sorghum bicolor roots, Mead, Nebraska, USA - 072115-40_1 MetaG | ecosystem: Host-associated > Plants > Roots > Unclassified | place: USA: Nebraska...
TTAGAGGGTGGGAATAGCATTTTCTTACCTTAAACAAGCTCCCCACCAAAGGATTTAAGTTCAAAACCTCCCCCTTCCTAGAGTGATTTTAGGGAGGTGCCCAAGGCCTCCCAAACCTTTTTTACGAGTGGAAGTGAGTGACTCGGGAAGGAAGAAGAGTGGGCTGGCTACTTAATTATGCTACAGACCACTGTAGGGGCGGCTGGTGTTACCAGCCGCCCCTATAGTGCGTCCTCCACTGTAAGGGCGGCTGGTAACACCAACCGCCCCTACAGAGAACACTGCAAGGGCGGCTCACTCCCTGGTTCGCTGCCCACCCACTGTAAGGGCGGTTCAAATGTTAGCCGCCCCTACAGTGTGGGGGGGCGCTCTCTTAGCAAGTTTTTCACGTAGTGTAGGTTTGGCATTTTTGTTTTTTGCCAAAACTCTCAAAATCTCCTATCCAACAGTTTGGCAATTGAGTTTGGCATTTATAGCAAATTGGCAAATTCTTCTCGTTTCTTGGCATTTATGCACACCTAGAATAGGCTTGGCATTCTGCATGTCTGTGCTTTTATAGCAAGCTGACAACTTGATAATTCTTTGTTGATCTTCAGAACCAGTAGAATTTTGTTTTTGCCAAGTCAAAATTGGCAAACACTTGGAGATGTCCTTTTTGTTCCCTCCCCATATCGCTTTGGGAGTTGGCAAATAACAACATTTGCCAAACAAAATTTGCAAAACTGTTGGAGTTGCTCTTACGTAATCCATTGCGTGCTTCACCCTCCGCATGCAGAGCTCTTTGTGAGACTACTTTTGCCTAAAACCAAACAAAAAACGTAAGTATTGCAATATATCATGTAAGCCAAAGACAAGGGGTCGTCTACAAGAGTCTTCCATGTCATGCACAAACAGCTAAAAGATAGATTGCTGAAAAGCTATGGCTGAAAATATTATTTGTTGATTTATTATGAGAGAAAAATAGTATTAAATGGCTGGCAGGTTCGGTAGATAAGCTCAATCGAACAAGCTTTACCCACAGTCAACAAGTTCTTTAATGCTTTGCATGTAGTCAAAATCAATCATAAATACCACTCTATTGTGTTGCTATTTGATAGACAATGGATCAACTATCATAGTTATGTCAGATCAACAATGACAACATGTTCATACTCATATAAAATATAATAGGATTACTTAAGTTTTTTCTGCCCTTCTTTGTTTGAATAACATTGCCATACACTGAATCATAATAAGATTACGTTATCTTATTATAAAATTTTCATATTTTTTAGAGCTCAAACACAGTCTAAAAAATGTCATGATAGAAACACTAAATCATTTCTAGGTTATATTTCTGGTTGAAAGGAACCTAACAAAATTTGAATCATAACTTTTGGATTTGATTTCAATTTTATATGGATTTTATATGTTTCATCATGTTTGTGTATTCTTGGAAAAAGGGAAAAAACTAATAAACCACTGCACATTGGGAACCCTAAACCTATGTAAATTATGAGATAAACTTTTACTATTTATTTCTCTCTTATATTTTATAACATTTTTTTAACTCGAACCCTAGCGTTGTTCTATTTTTGCCATTAGGTCCTTGCTGAAACAAAGCAGATGAAAATCACGAGCGCACATGTGGTCGCTATGGCCGCCCGCACGGCCGCAGCACCATGGCTGGCTCGCCCGCCGCGCCGCTCCTCACCTTCCTGCATTGCCGCCCACAGTGTCCTCACCTTCCCATGCACCAACACGCGCGCAGCGGATCCATGGTGCACGCGTGTAAATGGACGACTCTGCATACCACACGCGATGAAGACCTCCGTAGGCCTGGAAGCACGAGCCTAGGTCGGAATGACGACCTTGCCGTCTCTCGCATCTCTTAGAGTTCGACATTACCGTCTCAAAATCTCTACAACTAAAAAGACCCAAATGGTATCGTCATATCGGTTTGCCTTCTGTAATCCATCGCACAAAAATAAACTTCCTCCCAGACCTCCCATGCCGTATCATCTCTTCCTCAGAAGGAACCGCACCCCCCACCCCATCCAGCACACGACGCCACCTCCCAGCTCGTCTGCTCGTCGGGCTCCAAGGAACCGCACCAGACCACCATGCCAAGCCGCCGCCACCGCTGTGCCACCGCTGCTGGATGCGACCCCCCGCTGTGACCATGACGCCGCGTTGCCAGTCGGACGCACGGAAGTGGTTGCGCTAGAGGAGGTCCCATCTGACTCGAAGCCTGCATCACCGCTGCCGCCGTGCCACTTCCGGACGTGACACGACCCCTGCGCTCGTGACCGCGACGCCGCCGGACATCATGCCAAGCCACCGCCGCCGGACACGATGCGATCCCTGTGCCCGCGACCACGATGTTGTGTCGCCGCCGGACGCACGGTAGTGGCTGGGCTAGAGGAGGTCCCATATGACTCAAAGCCTGCATCGCTGCCGTGTGCTGCTTCCGGATGCGACACGATCCCTGCGCCTGCGACTGTGAAGCTGCGACGCCGCTGGACACACAGTAAGTTCCATCGTTTTTGTTGTCCATGAGTCTGAATGTCTGATCTGAATGTTCTTCCATTGAAGTGCAATTACAGTTGCACCCATAGAATTTTTGCATTTGTTTAGATAACCGTTCTCCATGGTCCTGTTATTCAGAAAGTAGTGACAGGTCTGAGCTTTGTTAGTGATTCATTTGGGTTATTCGGTTATGAATCTTCATCCAATTGTAACTGCAGCTACATGTTTCTGGAATTTTTACCCGCGACACTATGACTTCACTGCTGCAATCTCGCTAGACTTGGTCCTCGGCACGTCGATTTAATGGCTGCGCTATCCCCATGCATGTTGTGATTTAGTTTAATTTGCTGCTTGATTAAGCTCCAGTATAATCATACATGGTTCAGATACTCTGAATGAAAGTACAGACTATTTAGTTCCTCCATGTGGAGTGTAGACTGTTGACACCATAGTTAAACATGTATGACCCAACATTGTTTGTGATGCTTACTTTACATGATCGCCAGTGCCTAATTCAAAGGCTCTCCTTCTGAAGGCAAAAAATTCATAAGCATCATCCAGTTAAACAAACTACTCTTCTGAAGAAGCTATCTAGGTGACTTTCATAAGCATCATCCATTAAGCCTACTGTTGTTCAGGAAACCTGAGAGATGCATCCATATGCTTGTATGTTTCTGCTTCCTGATGATGAAACATTTAACCTGAAATTTGTATCCTCAGACCGGTGAGGTGTTAAGGCATCACTCTTTCATTTGTCCTAAGTACAAAACTCAAGCGTCCTTGTGTGCTTTTCTTATTCCAAATCATTTTGCAAGCAAACAGACATACAAGATACAACAAAAAAAATCTAACTAGCATGGTATTGAGTTTTATTAAGACTGGTGGCACATATTTGATGTAACCATTTTGGCCTTTACATTTCACTTGCCACTTGATAGGATTTCACTTCATACACATACAACTTTGTGCTCTTGGTGCAGATAGCAATGGACAAAACAAGATGCAACCCTAAGAAGCATACTCACAGAGCACAAGGAGGGCGCTAAGATATATACTTTCACTACTCAAAGAGAAGGTAACTAAGCAATGCTAATTGTGCAAAGTGTAGATCAGAATTAACATGAACCCAGTTTTTACCAGTATATACATAGAATCTTTATTCTTGTTCCATGATAGCTTATCCATTTTAGTATTTGTGTTTTGAAAAATATGTTCAGGAGCTCAAATACAGTAGTTTATTCTTTGTATTGGTAAAATAGTGCATTTTCTTGATTTGGATGCAAATAGAAAATAAGTGTCAAGAGATCGCGTACATGTGTTGGTGGAGTAGCTCCATAAAAACTCTTCAGGTATTGTTTTGATTTTGTTGTTTCTATGCTTGAGTACTTTAGAGAATTGCTTGCAATAAACTCATGGCTTTGCTAGATTTAGTTTGTGATATTTCGTTATTTGGTATTTCTGTTACGTTGATGCCATACATCTTGTGTCCTCACTAGAAGTTTTGCCCTTGTGTTGAAGTAGTCGTAACTCCTAAGGTCATGATATTTTTGCTAGATTTCTCACGAATTGTTTCTGGTGCAGTAATTTTGTTTCACAAAGGCAGTGGGAAAGGAGGACCGAAGAATTGAACAATTACACATTCAACGGATAGATACAAAAATGGTGTTGGCAGTCACATGGCGAGGAGTGTATTTCACGAAGATTTATTCATTAATTCGCTTTCTTCTTTATCTGGATTTGAGTACTTATAAGAGAACTACCAGTGATAAGATTCATCTCTATTTTTCTTATTTTGTGAATCCAACTTTATAACTACTCCCTCTATTTTAAATTATAAGATGTTTTGGTTTTTCTTGATATGGTCTGTTGCACGAGTCAGAGCTCGTGGGTTATGATTTGGTGTCATGCTCTCGTTATATGGACGGTCACTATCCATAAAAGTCATGTGGGTAAAGGTTCTACCATTAGCAAGCAACTTTTGTGCCTTATGATTTCACTCATACATAAGTTTCATATAGGATGATATTACTTAGATTGACATAACGCTGCTAAACTATTTATCCAATTCTCCCAAGCCTGCTGTCTATATGTGAAATAATAAATCACGTTTTACAATAATATATACATTTGCACTCAGTGGAATTATCCAATTTCAACATTATTACATGTCATGAGATTTTACACATGTTTTACCTATGTAGTTATGTCCAATTGTATATATGCACTCATAGGAACGCAAGACGCAAGGGCACTCAACTAGTTTGCTAAAAATTTGATGAGTCTAACGAATTCAAGCTCCCGTACCTTAGCCAATCAGCTACCGACGCTAGGGTAGGTGAAGGGAGGAGGAATTTACTCAATCGTTAAAAATGAAACGAACCTAAAATTACTCATTCTCACTTCTATATTATTTGTCATTTTTTTCATTTTCACTGTTATCACATTCAGGTTTTGCCAATAGGCAATAGGCCAGACAGTGTATAACAACAAAAACATTACTTAGGTTCTACTCTAAAATACGGCAGACAGCGTCACATTCGTAACATCTCAATATCTCATTAGGAAGAAATCAAATTTGTAGCACTCTGCAGCATATGAATAATCCAGTAATCGTACAACACCAAAGTAATTGACGTCCCATCATAAATCATTTCAGTAATGATAACGGAAGTTTTAACAAATCCCCACAACAAAGTCAACAGCAACATATTATAGCATTCTGCAGCCAAGAGCCATGTGGCTAAACATGAAACATAAAGTTCTCGGCAGTAACAAGCTCGGCAAACAAGTAGCAACTATAATTCCTCCCGTTTATCAGAACTTATTCTTCCTCCTCAGCCTCCTCCAGCCATTTGACAAACGGCTCCAGAGCTTTCACGAAAGATTGCCTGCCATTATGTTACAATCATTAGGAACTGACAGAAATACCATGCCCCTGCTTAATTGCTACATCTCATTTATGGGCAGGAGTTTTTGTGTTGTTACCTGCCCTTCGGGTTTGAACCTTTACGGAACCAAAGGAGGACAGTATCTTCAGCTAGGACATCTTGGTCATACAGTGTTCTTATGATTTCAGGAAACAGCTTCATCAGCTTAGCATCCTCATAGCACTGCGTCTGAACTTTGTATATAAGTTCCAGTTCAAGTCTGCCACTCGTGCAAAAAGCATTCAAGAGCTCAGCCCAAGCTTTCACCTGAGTGCAAATAGAAAAAAAAATATTGAACGCATCTTGACAGAGTAACAGAGTTCCTAGAAAATTGCAAGGTTGACTAATTTTACATGACCTGAAGTACCACAGCCCACATCATAGAAAAAAATGGAAATCAGCCATTGCAATCCTCTTGAATTTTCAAATCCTTTTACTTGGAATGTATCAGGTTCTACTGCTAGTGCAGTTTGAGCTCACAACTCACACTAAAAACACAAATCTCATTCTCATAGACTTAAATGTAGAAGAATGTTATACCACAACCACATTAAACATAACTTAACTAAGCAAACACCACAAGTATCTTCAGTAAAAATCAGATTTTTCAAGTTTCATATTCATAACCTTAAGACACCATGTTAAATCAAATTTTTAAGGTACCAAAACAAGTAATAGTCATACATCAAACAAGAGTTTATGTTAGGTATTCAATGTCCAGCTCTTAGACTTGCAAAGAAAACAAATGTTCAACACACTACCTGTCGAAGTGCTGCATTAGAATTTTGTTGCTGGTTCTTCCCAGACCACTGAACAGCCTCCATGAGCACATCCCACAACATGCGAATAACCTCTAAATCAGGAAATTTAGCATCCTTAACTTGCTGCTTGACAGTCTCAATCACTTCAGATATCGCAGTCTCATCATTGATCATGGTGGTCAGTGTTGACTTTATCTCCTTAAGTTTAACTTCAAACATCTTCTTTTCATTGTACTCAACAAGGCTAGTCAGTCCTTCTTTACTGAGGGCCATGCACAAATAAGAATATTATCAAAAAAATAAATAAAATTCATAGCTTTACAACGTTACACATGAAGACATAATGGAACTGAAACCAAAGATTCAACACAACAAATTCCATGCTTCAAAATAGAAAAAAAGGAAGAGAAAGAATCTTACTTGAAATGCTCAGATAAAGCCTCAGAGGATCTCTTAGCTGATGGGAAGAAGTCCAACAGATTGTCCTCCATTTTGCCCTTCTTCAAAAGTGCAATCAAATCATCCAAGCTGTTTTCCTTAAGGTACTCCTTGAAAAACTCAGTGATGAATGAAAGTACTATCCCTTTGGCAACAAGATTATCCTTGAGCAGTGGCTGGAACACTGTCTCAGGAGGAAGCCCTGATAGCTTCTGAGAAAATGCAAGGGCAGTGAATATGGCGAGTTTCTTTCTCTCATTTTCTTCAAAGAACTCCAAAGATTGGAGGAATTTGCGCATAACATTTTCAAGATTCTTTATTAAGAAAGGCCTCCTGCGCAATGTTTTCTGGATATAGAGTACGAAAGGCAAAATTGTTTCACGCTGTGCTGCACAATCTAACACAGAATAAGGGTGGCGGTCTCCTTCTTCAGGTTTTATAGTGCCAGGCTGAGTGCGCCCTCCAACAAAAACCACCTGTATTTTCGCAAACATACATCAGCCTAGTGCACGACACCAGGTCCAAATGTTCTAAAATTACTAGCAGAAATGGTGATGAACAAAAGAACTTAGATTGTAATAGTAAATCCAAATAAATACCTCACATGCACAAATGGGAAAAATAATGTATCCAACTTAAACTTGGAACAGATAGCAGAAAATCTCTATCAATGACCATACCAAAATGGCACCATGTGGAAAGATAACATATGAAATCCCTATCCATATTTGGTTAATATACATGCTCCAAGGTGCAAATCTTGAAACGCAGATAGATATCTTTAAAAAGCCCAAAATAAATGAAGGGAAATTCCCTACAGAGGCAGCAAATGCAAATAACACTAATAAAAAAACTTGACCCGCAGAGAGTAAGATGGCCCCCGTCATTTTGCTAAAAGGAAGACCTTCTCACGCAGGTCAAGAAAAACCTCGTACCCCTGCCCCACCCGTACACAGCGACAACGTAGCCCTGTGAGGCATTGGCGTCAGACACACGAAGGGAATTTTTTAACCACAGCCTGAAATTCACTCCCAAGAGGAGTTTGAACCCAGAATCTGAGTGCTAGAGCCACCTAACCAACCAAGGTAGAGGCCCGTTCACAAATAACACTATAAAGCTTACAACTTAAAACAAGGGTAAAAACAAACTAAAACAATCATCAAAATAACACAACGAGAACGAATGAGAATTTCAGGGTATATACTGTTCCACTGGCTGTACCTCAAAAAACGTGTCACCGTAACGTGAGAAGTTGAGGTCTGAGGACTCGATACTTTTGGCGACAAGTTCCTGATAAAAAAAAGTATTGAGAATGGCAAAAAAAAAATTTGTTTGCATCAATGAAAGAAGTATAAGCAAAATATCAAAGAGTCTTTGCTCAGTTTAGTTTCTGATTAGCTGTTACTCTCATACAACACATGTACTAGGAACTGTTTCGCACAGCTCCAGCTCCAAGAGCTTCTGGAGCTGGTTATTACTAGCTCCAAATTCTTGGAGCTGGGGCCGTGGGCAGATTAAAGGGTATTTGGTTAACCAATTTTATTCTTTTCGATTAAGAAAATATGGTTAAACCACTTTCCTTTTCATCCTACAAACTCCAAATCCCGCATGGGTAACCTAAAAGTGTCAACACCATGCAAAGCATACTTGATTTATCAAGCCTTATGGGAATCTAACTGCATATCACATCAAGAATATATCATAAATCTAAATGTATCTCAACAACAGAAATAACATATGAGATGCAGATGGTACACCCAAAGAAGGCCTAACCAGATCTCCACCATTGTCCAGATAAATCTGAACAATTGCATCAGAGAATGATGCAGGGTCCAAAGGAGCTGCAATGTTCCGCTTGCGGGTCTTAATCCGCGTGCCTCTGCAATAATAATTGCAGAAAACAAGGTGAATTACATGAACATGCAATACTGCCATGCGGACTCTGCAAATAAGTTTTATCAATATATACATAGTACAAACATATACATTCTGTGTAATGGCCAAGCACCAAAACCTGAAAAGTCTAGACTTATAATAAGAACCATTTCATAGAAGTATAACAAGGAACAACAAACAAGATGCACTAAAGATGAAGCCTATGATAAAAGGAAGTGATAAAATAGCAAAGGAAGTATTAGTAACAGCAAGCATAATAGTAGAATCATTGGTAGCAGGAACCGCAAGTATAACAATGACAAACAAATTTCATGCCTGAATAAAGAACCTTCACAAGTTAAACTGAAAAGATTGCAACAGAAGGTGGTCTCAACACAGAAAGGACAGTCAACAGAATGCTGCAATTGCTTCTATTGCAGTAATATCAACAATCATAATATTAATGTAATATATAAATAGAATAGGCACAACAATTAACACAAAATGTATCGAGAAAATTACAAAAGTCACGCCTTTCGACAACATTGCATCCATGCAGGAAAATTGAGGCATGCCATTTGTACTCTCTTCATTCTTAATTATAAGTCGTTTTTGCTTTTCTGCGTACATTGTTTTTGCTATGTACTCCCTTCGTATAGGATTTAGAAGTCATTTTGAACAAGGTTTGAGTCAATCATTGGGAATATAAATCATCGATAACTTTTAAATTGTTCAGTTTGCAAATGTGAAAATTACATGAATAGATTTGTCTTGAAAAATACTTTCATAAAAGTATACATATATCATTTTCGTCTAAATATTTTTTTATAAAAATAAGAGGTCAAAGTTGTGTTTTGGAGACCGTGTCGCTGTCCTAGACAACTTCTAAATCCTATACGGGGAGTATCTAGACACTATATATATCTAGGTGCACAGCAAGATTTATGTACCTAGAATAGCGAAAACGACTTGTAATTTGGAACGGAAGGAGTATTTAATAATAAATACATGCCACTCCATTCAACAGTTACAAAAAAGAAGCATTGCTAAACAGGGACATCAGTTGGAAAATCACTGACCAATGGGAACATTTGACCAAACCGAAATGATTATTAACATGTCCAACTAGTTTAAGACCAACATGGAAACTGCAGTCAAATTTCAGTAATCGTATAAGCAGAAGAGTCTTACCCAAGAGTGGGCTTCTCCTTCGAGCTGCACAAAAAAGACGAGGATAGAAGTTAAAAACTGTAACATGGACCGCCTAAAAGAACACTGCTATGCTACTTTGTTATCAAAACTTTTACAATTCAGTTCATTTGAAGATTAAAATGAGTTCATCAAAAGATCCTGCTTTAACAAACTTTTTATTTTCCTGTACCACACTGAAGAAATTCAATAACATCAGATAGCCACATGATACTATCAACCCAACATTACAAATCCTATGATATTTTTTAAGGCAACCACTTTCTAACCAGATCTTCGAAACTGGATTGTATAATAAGCAGACAAGTCAACCATGCAAAATTAGAAGATCTAGCACTTTATCAGATCAATGCAAAAAAAACAACTAATTGTCATGCAAAAGGAACTGAACTTCGCCAGACCAATTGAAAAAAAAAACAATAAAAAATCTTATTGCAAGACATCGAAGAACCAACACCAAAACAGCTTGTTCACCCAGAGCCTCAAACCACTTATTTCAAGCCACCATAATTTACCCAAAGCAAAGCACCAAATATCACGAACCTAGCCCGCTACAATACCATCAGCTCGATCCAACCTTCCCTCACGCCGAATCCACTCAAAATTTAACTTCGAACAATCCAAATCGACCTCCAGCAACCATCATCATAGACCTATCGAACCGACTCTCCCGCCGAATCCGCTCAAAACCCTAACTTCCAACAACCCAAAGTTCACCACCTAAGCTCCGATCAACCAAAAATCCGGCTCCCCATCGATCGAGCTGCCGGGACAGACTCTACAGATCCGCTAGGCACGGCGCTACGAGAAGCAGAAGCAAAGATCTAGGGCCGATCCGTACCTCATAAACAACGATCTGGCGCGGAGAGGAAGCGAGGGTCGCTTGCTTGGGGCTTCTTCGAGGAGAAGGTCGGTGCTTGCGGCCGCCGCGGAGAAAAGGGAGAAGGCGGCGGCTAAACCTAGCTTCTGGGTGCAGTATGAGGGGCGGGGGCGGTGGCACGGGTGGGGAGGGCAAAATATGGGAATCATCAACCAAATAAAGAGGAGTTGGGGAGGAACGAGTGGTCGGGATCGGCCGGCAGATCCGATGAATTTCTTTCATTTTAATTTTAATTAACAAAAAGATTCTAATATTTTAATCTATATATATAGTAATATCTATATTTAGGTTTTGTTTAGTTTCAAAAAAGTTACAAAATTTTTTAAATTCTCCGTCACATCAAATCTTACGACAAATACATGGAGCATTAAATATAAATAAAAAATAATTAATTACAAAGTTTACCTGTAATTTGTGAGACCAATCTTTTGAGTCTAGTTAGTCCATTATCGGATAATATTTGTTAAATACAAAAGAAAATGCTATAGTATTATTTTGGAAAATGTTTTGGAACTAAACAAGGCTCTAATAATATATATAGAGAGAGAGAAATTAGCCTATTTTAGGTTCATCTATTTTATTTTCGTGGTCATCTAACTACCACACAATGGAGAGTTTTTTTGTCTGGAGTTATATATATAACTCGTACTCGTACGAATTAGAATAGCTCTTTTCTAGTGCAATGAGTCAGATTCTAAAACGTATTGATCGTACAATAACAAATTAACCGATTAATAAATCAAAAGGATGGTAGCCAATTTAGGCCAAACTAATAACCATTTACGTATAAAATAATGTTTTCATCTATAGGTTAAAAATAATTCATAAAAAATTCTCTGTTATCTGGTAGTTAGAGAACGACAAACAATAAATAGATGGATCAATAGAAAGACTGAAATTTTATCTCTTTATTATTAGGTATAGATTTTGTATGTTGTAACATGAGAAAAAAGCTACAAAATATTAAGGCAGAATAGCCCTTGTGGTCTCTTCCAGGCTCAGTTTCATCCCTCAACTTTCAGAACGGCCATTTTAATCTTTAAATTCTACTTTTAGGCTTAATTTCATTCTAGAACTATGAAGCTAGTCGTTTCACTCCTCAAACTTTGCATTTTGGGTTCAATTTCATCAAAGTGCATTTCAATCTTTAAACTTTTATTTTTAACTCAATTTTGTATATCGTCCTACGAATGTTGTACTGTTGCACTTGGTCACCTCCAACACCACCAATGATTAGAGAGAAAAATAATATTAATCTAAAAACTCTTTAGTGGTCATTAATAATTCCAAGCTATTATTTTTAATGTAAAGTTTGAGGAAAAATAATATCCATCTAAAAACTCATTAGTGGTCACCTAATATATATTAAAACAACAATGAACCTATAATTTTTCCTTAGCTGTTTCTAGATTTAGGCCCAACTAATAACCATTTGTGTATAAAATAATATTTTTATCCATAGGTTAAAAAAATTCATATTTAAGAATATAATATAAATATTAAAAGCATGTTATCTAATTCGGTAGATGGGACAACGATAGGAACAATAGTACCTAAGGATAACTGTCCATCTCAAATCGCAGGTGGTATTAGACAATGGGTGAAGTTGAGTCAATATGTTTTTGATAATTCATGGATAAAATTATGTCTAAAATATAGTGTTTTCTTTTTTTAGACAAAGTTGAGTTAAAATAAAAGTTTAAAGACCAAAATACACTCTGATAGTTTATAGATGAAATTGAGCCCAAAACGTAAAGCCTGACGATTATCTTTATATTTCTCAGATGAAATTTGTTAAAAATCGAGTCACTAGAATGTTCATAATCACTCTCACAGCACATGCACAAAACAGAGAGAGAGAGAGAGATGGAGGAGGAAGAAGCTTGTTCTTTCTTGATTGCTTTTCAAAGGTGAAAATGACTCCCTATTCATAGAAGGATGTGGTGAATACATACAGAAAATCTACAGTGTTTGAACTCTTTGAAAATCTTCCTTCTTCATTCGATTTGGCCACTATTCAAAGTCTTTGTTCATACACTATTTCATGACTTTGATTTTCAACACTCCCCCTTGGCCAAATTTATGCTATGTGTATGCCTCGTTAAAAACTCCCCCCAAAAATCCAGTGAGAAAAAAGGGTAGGAGAAAAAAGTACATCACACGCATCGCTTATGCTGCACCTGTTGCCTCGTTAAAAACCTTGCATGAGAAAACCCAGTGGGAAAAACTCATCAAGGGAAAAAGAGTACAACAGTTGATGTTCATGTCGGTCTTCAAAACCAACTCGTGATCTTCAGGACCACGGTCATGGATTGTGTCTTTGGGGCTGGTCTCCCCCTGAACCCTGCAATTCTCTAAGCCACCTCATACCAATTCTGTGGACGCATTTATAGAAGCTAGAAGCAGGTAGAGATTTTGTGAAAAGATCTGTGAGGTTATCGCACGATCTTGCTTGCAGGATTTTATCTCCTCGCTCTTCTGGAGCTCATGGGGATAAAAGAACTTTGGAGCAATATGCTTCATGAGATTGCTCTTAACATAACCCATGTGCATCTGTGCAACACAAGCCGCATTATCCTCATAGATAATGGTGGGGGTGTCAGCGACATTCAAACCACATGACTTCTGGATGTGATTGATCATTCGTCGCAACCAAACACATTCTCATGCAGCCTCGTATAGAGCAATTATCTCTGAGTGGTTGGTCCATGTGGCAACCAGGGTCTCTTTCACAGACCGCCAGGAAATGGCTGCACCACCACAGAGAAAGACAAAACCAGTCTGTGATCTGGCATTATGCAGGTCAGACATATAGCTAGCATCCACATATCCCACCATGGTTGGAGCTTGGTTCTTCGCGAACCATAGACTAAGGTCTTGTGTACCTTGTAGGTACCTTAAGATGGTTTTGACGCCAACCCACACTACTACAAAAAAACTTTTTGGGAGACATTTTATTTTGGGCCACCGAGGCGACCGACTGGCGGCCCGCCTCGGTTAACCTAGGCTGGGCTGCTAGCCGGGCAACCGTTACGGATAATACTTTAACCGTGGCGGTCACTGTAATGAAACCACCACGGTTAATCCCTCGTTAACCGTGGTGGTTGTCCTAAGCAAACCGCCTCGGTTAATACATTAACCATGGAGGTTACTTTAGGGAAACCGCCGCGGTTAATCTTTTAACCATGGCGGGCAGCTTAAGCGAACCGTCTCGGTTAATACATTAACCGTGGCGGTTGCTTTCACAGCGACCGCCACGGTTAATGAGTGATTAACCGTGGCAGTTGCTTTAACTTGCTCGCCACGGTTAAGGTTGTGCCTATAAAAGCAGCAGCCCGACCCCTTCTTCTTCCCCGTAGCTCATTCTTCATTTTTTAGGGTTTTGACCTCAAAACCCTAATATTTAATATCTTAGAGGGGAAAACTTTTTGCCCTTTTATTTGGTGACGAGGGCATTGCAAGAGGTGGATTTCTTACTCTCTAACTCTCATTTTCTCCCTTTTGCATTATTTAGGTGGTTTTGCTAGATCTAGATCTAGATCCAAATGTTTTAGATCTAGATCCAAATGGAGGAGAATAGATTTAGGGCTACTCACATGTTTTCATATGTCTTTATTTGTTTTCCTCCCTTTGTGTGTGCTAGGTGGTCGTGGCCATTATGGATAGGGAAGAGTGGATGTATAAGATACCGAGGGTCAGCAACGATTTAGCTTTTTTGGGACATGTGAGATAGTTTGTTGCCGCTGCGAAAAAGCACCGTGTGTCTTTAGGTCGAGAGCGCATCATTTGTCTCTGCAATAGTTGTCAGAACAACCTTGTACAGGAAGATAACATGGTGCAGTCTCACTTGATCCGGCATGGCTTCGTCAAGGACTACACCATCTGGAAGTATCACAGTGAAGAAGCAGATCCAAGTGTGACCGGTGCATCCGGCGGAGGTAACTCGTCAACGTTGAATGATGGGGGACGACAACCATCTACATCGGCGGGCGGTGATAGTGTGAACCGTGATTACATCAGCCTCCATGATCTGATTGGAGACGGTGGCGGTGATGATGATGAGCAGGGTGATGTTGTCTTGGGGCCCGAAGATGTGGAGATTTTTTTAGATGTTGCTAACTGTATGGATCAAGATGACGTTCTGTTTGGAAATCCGAAGTGGTTGGAGAATTTCAAAGAGATGAAGCAGGCAGCAATTGATCCCCTATATGAGGGTTGTACAAAGCATTTGACGGTGTTGCATTTTAACCTCCAGATGCTCATGCTAAAGGCTCGCCATGGGTGGTCCGACACAAGCTTTAATGACCTGTTAGAGAGGCTTGCTGACTCATACCTAGAGGGTAACAAGGTGCCTGCCAATACCTACCGAGCAAAGAA
>Ga0182004_10002216_pt1 | contig 14971 bp, 11 predicted proteins | sample Sormic07211540_1_FD_120479 | JGI IMG/M metagenome (GOLD analysis project Ga0182004, IMG submission 120479) | Endophyte microbial communities from Sorghum bicolor roots, Mead, Nebraska, USA - 072115-40_1 MetaG | ecosystem: Host-associated > Plants > Roots > Unclassified | place: USA: Nebraska...
CGTATAATCAGTTCTTTTTTGTATGATTAGTTATTTTTTTCACACATAGGTTCTTCTGTGTCAAAGATGGTATGCTCGGTTGCTTGCGCGCGCTCTTACTTGGAAGTGTGGTCTCAGTAGCGAAGTCAATAAAGAGGGTAGCCCTCCTAACTAGGAGGAAATGTTGATGCAAATACCTTTTGTTTAAGGATCACATTTCACTTTGAAAATAATTCTGATTTGAAAGGGAGGGGGCGAAAGGAAATATGCGCAGAGAAAAGGGTTTTTCTTTCGCCCAAGACTTCCTTAGATGGCTAACTTGACTTTTCATACTTAGACACTAGTGAAAACTGCCTTTCTTAAACCTGCTTTCCTAATAAGCTTTTTTGAGAAACTCTAACTACTCTTACCATCGGTGACTTGTTCTTCATTGTTCCTCTCCCCTGGCATATATGCTAGGAGGTTTTGGTATGGTGTTTTCTCACACTCTTCAATAGAAATAGGTAGAGATTACTACAAGAACATTCTTTAGAGGCCACTATTTCAACTGCCTCTACTGTGCGTCTCTAGAAATCAAACGGGTTGTCGCCTGCCTCTAGAGTTTGATTTCGTAACCACCTCTAGGAATATTTTTTCTAGAATTTCAAAGTTGAGCCACAAAAATGGTTTTAATCTGGAGAGTTCTATCGATCAGCTAACGGCATCGCAAGTCACAAATCGTAAGATTTTTTGCCACCTTTGATCAATATAGCTCAGTTCTGACTGCTGCTAAGGACGACAGACTATATATTGAGACCAAATATAATGGTCAGGAGACAGCAGTGACGTAACATGACAGGTTTCGGATAAGATCGCTTGTGGTGTGTGCGCACACTAGTCTCAATCTCACCCAAAACAGAAATTTCCACATCGCGCTATCAAGATCAGGTATTATCATTTTGGCAAATCAAGAGAACCAGTACAAACAAATGTCACCAACCAACCAAACTAATCTAAGTAGTAATATAAACAAGTGCCAATTTATTTTGTAGTGCAAATAATTAGCCATGACTCACCGGTGATTGTGTCGCGTGACTGTGAATGGTGTTTAGGAAAGCAGGAAACTGTCCATAAATGATTAAAAAAATGGTTCCTCTCTTCCTCTCCGCAAAATCTCATCCCCAGCCGAGGGATGTTTTGTGCGCATTGGGTGATTGCCGACGCATTCACAGGGAATCGAACTGTTGCCGACGATAGAGCTCCGGATTCGCGAGAGGTCGCTCTCGCTTGGAAGAAAGCGGCGGCTGCCGTTTCGGGACATGTACGGCCACGGACACGCGGACGTCCGTGCCGGTCCACGTCAGTACGTCGCGATCGCGAGAATCGCCGGCCGGCGTCGGCCACCAGCAGCGAGTCAGCAACAGGCCGGCCGGACGGGACGGCTGCACTGCATGCATGCCGACCTGCCGCGCCGCCCGATCGATCGAGTCCGGGCCCGGCCGCTGTGCTTGAACTGACGTCGTCGCCGAGCAGCGCTGGAACTGGGAGTATGTACAGGTCGCCGTACAGTACAGGCAGGTTCCGGGATTCTGCACTTGGATTCCACATGAACCTCGTGAGATTCCAGGAGCTTTTGCAGGTCGGGAGAGCAAATCCAGCCCGCCCAGGCGGAGGTAGACGAGGAGGGCCTGCACTGCACGCGGTAGACGTAGACGAGGGCCACGCGATTTTTCCACTCCTCGATTGGGCTGGGAAAGGTCATGCTGGGCTAAAAATTTGGAGTTGGGCTGCCAGAGTGAATACCACCGGGTCGTCCCTTCCTCTCTCTCGCGCGCGCGTGCGTCGGAGCGCGGGTGGGCCAACACAACGCGGCCCAGTAACAGAACGGTCATAAAACGGAGAAATCATTTTATCTCTGGATTATTGTTGTGGTCTGATTTTTTTTCCTTAACTTCAAAGCCAAACATCATACTCTCTAAACTCAGAAAACCGTTTAAATTACCTTTCTGCCTAGATTGAAATGGTATTGAATGTGGTTTCATCCTCTCTTTAGTTAAAAAAATTTTGGTAGGTACTTGATAAAATTTTTTAAACTATGAAATTTTATCTTAAGTTTATAAATGAGTATAATGTACACTGGGTCCTCAAAGTTTTGGAGCATTCCCATCTGGGTGTCTGAACTAAGGCCCTGTTTAGTTCCCCATCCAAAATTTTTCCATCCATCCCATCGAATCTTTGGACACATGCATAAAACATTAAATATAGATAAAAAAAGTTAATTACACAGTTTGATTGAAAATCACGAGACGAATCTTTTAAGCTTAGTTAGTCAATGATTAGCCTTAAGTGCTATAGTAACCCACATATGCTAATGATATATTAATTATGTTTAATAGGTTTGTCTTGCAGTTTCCAAACGAGTTATGTAATTTGTTTTTTTATTAGTGTCTAAAAATCCCTCCCGACTCCTTCCGACACATCCAATATGACACCAAAAATTTTTTCATCTCCCATCTAAACAGGCCCTAAAAAAACGACCATATGGATCCCTAATCTACTGCCACGCTAGCACGAGCATGTAACGTGGCCATGCCACAGTAGCACCTGGATGCTATGACCATGCCACGGAGGCAGGTGGTGGGCCTCCAGCGCATTGCCGCAAATCCGGGCGTGGGGCAACCATCGTCGACGCGCCCATCGCAGTCGTGACGCTCCTTCGCGGGCTCTCCATAGAGATAGATTGGAACAATATTACCAAATATTTAGAGCTCATAAAAACATCTCTAAGAGCTTCAAAAAAATACATTTAGATCTAGAGAAATAGTAAAAATATCCAAAGAAAACATTGAATTGTGCGTTGTTTGTGTTTGGACGCATTCATGATATACATTTGTGTCTTATGTTTTATCGTGGAAAATTTTGAAAATGCATCTGAACACCAATTAGGATGTTTTGAGATTTTTTTCATATTTTTTTTGTTTTTCATATTGTTCCTAGAGCTAAATCTATTTTTCTAGAAGCTTCTAGAGATACTTTTATGATCTCTAATATTTTTATTTCAATTTTTCTATCTGAATCTATCTCTAGGATTTTTTTAGAGCTTTTAGAAAGTTAGAGATATTTTTTATGGTTTAAAGACCTTATCAAGTATTTACCAAATTTCATAAACTGAAATAGGAGGAACTGCCTTTAAAGCCACTTCAAATCAAACCAAGATAGGAAGGTAATTTGAATAGTTTTGAGAATTGATGGGATAAGATCATCTGGTTTTGGTGTTAAACAAAAAGGGGACCTTTTCTTGAAAAAATCAGACTGCAACGGTATTTCAGGAAATTAAAGGGGACCTTTTCTTTTTTAAAAAAACTGCGCCGATTCGGGCTCACCACACTATCGGTCCAAATTCTCTACCAAGCAAATCGGATAGATTTTTTATGTTTATTTTATCATTATTAATAATTTCGAAACGGATTGGCAGAGCACCACTCTGATTCCTGGAGCATCCGCGATCCACATTTGCTTGGAGCGGCAACCTTACCCAGGCGATAGAAATTTATTATACACGTAGATAAAATTGCTGCTTCAGATAGAGATGCAAATTTTTAGCATACTAGTTTTTAGCACCTGCAAGCTATTTACTACTCAATCCAACCCAAATTGTAAGAAGTTTGATTTTTTTTAACACCAAATTTGACCACTCGTCTTATTCAAACATTTGTGCAAAATATCATTTTTTTATAGTGGCTTGGTTTATTAATAACAGTTATTCAATAAAACGAGTTGTCAAACTTGGGATAAAAAAATCAAATGACTTATAATTTTGGATGGAAGGAGTAATAGTTACCACACCTTTTACCTTTTTAGCAATAGCTTTTTTTTGCTTCCACACTCACTAATTCTTAGGGCACCCCCAAAAGTCTTCTTAAACTCTCTCTAAATTATCATTTGGAGAGCCATTTGAACAAAATTATTCTCTATATTTTTTCACTCTCCAACTTTTTAATATCATGTGTGCACTTTATAGAGCCAACCACGCTCTCTATCCTTAGCTAATGAGAAATCTAAAACATTAAATATAGGATAACCATATTTGGTTGTCTAATTAAAGAAATTTATCAAAATCTCTATTTTCCTATTAATAAAGAAGAATATAAAAAAACTCTTGGAAATGCTCTGAGTTGGTAACTTACGGCGTGTTTGGTTGGAGGTACTAAAATTTAATAGGTATTATAGCATTTTCATTTTATTTGGCAATTAATGTATAATCATAGACTAATTAGGTTTAAAAGATTCGTCTCACAAATTATTCTCTAGCTATGTTTTTAGTTTCATAAATAATCTATTTTTAATACTTTATACATGTCTTGAAACATTCGATATGATGGGAACTAAAATTTAGCACGTGGAACCAACACAGGCCTTAGCTATGTGGAAGGATGCAAATAGGGCCTATTAGCGACACACTCTAAGTATTCCAAATATATTTGCTGCATTCTACGCTCACATTTCACGATAAACACGAGTTGCTTTTCCATTTCAGTGGTAGACAGATGCTTTGCTATTATTAAGATATAAACCATACACAGCTACAGATCATTGTGCCCTGAAGACTCAACTCTCACATTCCCGTGGGCAAATGCTGCTTGGAGCCCATCACTTCAGCTCATGGTTTCCAGATGCCGGGCACGGGCAGCAGCCAGAACCACGTTTCAGGCTGGCACTGTCCAACGGACAGTCTGGGCCCTAAGCACAGCTCACTGCTCCCTTTCAAATTCTAAAACTGGAAAAGCATCAGCATGAGGCATGACTTACAACAGAGACAACAGACAACATCCAGCGCAGAAAAGGTAAGTAAATATTCAGAGTGTGATGGCCAGCTCACTGTTGCATACGCTGCCAATATCAGCTCTCCTTGTCACACACAAACGCAACTCAGAGGAAACAAACCTCAGTGGATCTTCATTAACAAGATGTTTTATTTGCTATATCTTTTGGGTACAACATGGCAATTGCCTAAATGATTTTACTATATGGACAGGAAAATACTTCTACAGTACAAATGCAGTCAGAAGGGGGGGGGGGAATCAGGGGAAGTTGTAGTAGATAAACAGGAGAAACCACACTGCTTAATCAGCTTTGGTCTGCTCTGCTTGGTTGAGCTTAACCGGGCGCGCCTCAAACCCACCTCCCTTGCGGGTCTCCAGAGCGTAAGGCATGTATGTTCCGAGGATCTTGTCCCACATGACAAAGAAGGGCTGCGAGAAGTTGTACTTGTTTCCATAGAGCTGGTGGTGGATGTCATGGTAAGCGCTGTTGTTGCTGAAGAATACATGGAGGATGTTCCCAGGAAGCCACAGACCACAGTGGTCATCGACGGTCTTGATGGTCGCAAATGAGAAGAAGAATATGCCAATCCTTGGGGTCATGCCAGAGACGAGGAACGAGAGTGCACCGCCGATGGTGTCCAGGATGAGTCCCTCCAGGGGGTGGTTGTACAGAGCTCCAAAGGCGTAGGGGACGACAAGAGTGTGGTGCTTAGAGTGGATGTGCTTGTACAAGAATTTGTTGATATGCATGTATCTGTGCATGAAGTACTGCCATGTGTCCATGACAAACATTGCAATGATAAATTGCAATGCTATTACCAGAGCCGGGGGCTGCTTCTTCACTGTTCCATCCTCGTCACCAAGAGCCTGCAGTTCCAGGAAATTTCCCTTGTAAGTTGTAAGTACAGGTTTTCACAGATGAAATTTGAAAGTCAACTCCAGAAGCCATCTAGAACCAACATTGGTCAAAACTAGAAGGAGAAAGTGCTATAGTATTATTAGGAAATACAGTGCACTAGGTCAAACTTTAGTGGCTTCTCTAGATTTCAATGCCATCACCTCAGTTTACTTTTTTAATCTCAGCAATTCGTTCTGAACCTATTGATGCTACCTTTCAATTACCAAGACAAGAATACAAGAACCACCGGATTCTGATTCATCGCTTGCTTTGCTATTGAAACACAGTGTACTTATCAAATTCAGCATCTGGAAAAGAACTAGCAAAATACTAATCCCAAATACTATTCACACATTTCACAAGTATCGTGCTGAAAATCACAAACTTTTTTGGCAATTAGATGCTGGAAAAGAGGAATTACCGTGAAGAGAAGAAGGGAGACAGCGATTTGAAACGCCTGCTGAACAAGGACGCCCCTGACGACCGTCCACTTGGACACAATGTTCCTGACCTCCTCCCCCTTGGGATGGAGCCTGTAGTCGTCCATCCCGAGCCCGTCCAGGACGACGTAGAGCCCCGAGTAGAGCCAGTACACCGCAATCGGCACGAAGGTGCCCAGCAGCTCGTCGGAGACCGCAAATGCCATCCTCGCTTCAGTCAGTGAGCCCTGCGACCGTCAGCAAGCGCACAAACACCGAGATGTCACTATGTTAGCCAGCAGCTGATTGGGCTAGCTAAAACGAATGATTGAACAACCAAATCTTGAACCCAAGCGAGCGCAATGTCCTGGCATTATTTATGAACACTGGCAGGAGATACGCCGCAAATGCGCAGGCCCGGAGAGGATTATTCCCCTTGCCAATAACCACGCGAAGGCATTTCGCAGTGGAGAACTTACGAATCAGGGCGGATCTCGTTCTTACCAGGAAAGAAGAAGAAGAAGAAGCTCAGGCCCCCGACGGTTCCTTCTCCTGGCTCTGTGTCCTGTCCCAAGCAAACAGGGAAAGAAGCGCCTTTTTGCTAGATTGCCTCAGCTCCGAGATGGATGAGATGAGATGAGATGGGATGGGATGGAGTGGCCGCCTTGTCCGGCGAGTACTTATAGCTAGGCGTCAAGCGCAATGCTTGTGGGTGATGTGGTCTGAGAAGGCCGGCGAGAGAGACCGTCGACTGGCCGGCCCTGGGCTGCTGGGGAGATTTTTACTTGGCTGTTGGCTCCGGTCACCCTCGCTGGCTTCAGTTCCGTCGTCCAGTCGTTGGAGAGGGGAAAGACCGAGAGGAGGGGGAGGAGAAAGCGGCTAGTCCACCTATGCGCGCTGCTGTTTTGACTAATTTGGAGGCGACTTCTCGGCGGACCGGAGACGAACTCCTTGCCTCACGGTGTCAGCTGGCTTGTGTTTTTCTCCTGCTACCACGGTGATCAGCTGCCGCTGGCCTGTTTTTGGACTGATGGTGGTGGATGGAGCTGAAGCTGACCCGGCTGAAGCGGCCGCCAAAAAAAACCGGCGACAAGGTCTAACCCTAGCGAAGCAGCGATATAGGGGGAAAAAAAAATAGGAACTTGTGGTGGCACACAGGATTGCAGGATGTGGGAACCGGATTCTCTGCTGACTGCGCAAGTGCACAACCGAGGGGGATGCACATGCGTCACTTCCTGAAAGCAATTGTATCGATTTGGAGGCTGAGAAATAGTCCCACTCGGTGTTCTGTATTTGTTTTATATATCAGAAAAAAAAAGGTCTTGAAGCTATTTGAGCCTAAAAAAGAAGTCTTGGAGCTATTTGGTCAAAGTGAAATATGGGGATACAAACGGAACACATGGACTGTTAGGACACGTACAATTTAGTATTTAGTATTTACTATTCAGGCAGTATATTTAGTATTTACTATTCAGGCAGTATATATGGGCCAGTAAAAGCGTGTAGATTGATCTGGAAAAGAAAAAGAATATCAAAAGGCCATCCATTCTGGACCCGTACGGCGACCGGAAGGCCTGAGTGCTTGACACAATGATCCTCGTGGCCTCTCATCTCTTGACCTGTACGTGATCGTCCTCCGGGTGCTCACCGTTGGTCAGCAATGGCGTAGTTAAATATTGCAAGCAAATCTACTGAAACAGCAGAGAGGGTCTACAAGCTGACTGCTTCAATCTATTGCAGCTACAGGTGCTAAAGATTTCAAATTATATGTCTTGGCTTTAATTTGGACCGTGGAAAAAAAGGTACCCAACCGCCAGTCGATGCGTTGAACATGTGATGTTAAGTCAACCATCTGCAGTTGTAAAGAAAGGAAATTTGTGTATCGAGGCCTCTTTAGAGAGTAACAATGTTGTAGCTAAATTTGGAGATGCCCCATCAAAGATACCAATTTTGATGTTTCCAAATAGTCCACGCTCCTATAGAAATTCTAAGCAACCACCAACCATAACAAAGTTGAATCCAGTTCGGGTTTGATTATTTAACCAAGGATTCCACGCTCACCCACCAATCGTCTAATCTAAGCAGCCATCATCAGTTCTCAGGAATAGTCTGTAGGCCAAGCTTTTTCAGCAATAGAAACCTAAATTCCTGTGAGAAGGAACAAGAACAGAGCAAGTGATTACCCGATTCCTCCTCTTAATCACGGTGGACATCAACAAGGGCGGCGTAGGCCTCGCCATGCTAAATGATAGCGGCCCCCAGTCCAACATCTGAGCCAACCACCACATGAAAAACCAACATTTCACGTTCTTCCATGACCTCCTACCCCTCCCATGGTCGTTTGCAGAACATTTACGGGAAGTAGAGAGGCACGCCAGATGCTACTTCATGCTGCAAAACTCGTAAACGTCCCAGAGCTTGTAACTGCCTCTTGGGCAGTCCTCTTATTAGCTCTCCGTTCTGACACATGACAAAACAGATGCTTTGCAAGATCAGGAACACACTCGATGAGAGAAATTTGAACTGGCTTATGGCGGTGAAACCATTCCCAGAGAAACTCATGACCACAAATGCAAATCGTCAGATATCACCCCTTGAACATCCTGTATATTACGATCAACATACACACAAATCCTAAGAAATGATCATTTCAAGAAGTAGCCCAACTTCAATCTAGCAAATAGCCACCAATCTGAACGGAAGAACAAACCTATGCTACCAAAATGCGCACCGACCCATTCACAGAATGAAATGAGCTTCAAGCATGGCAGTAGATATGCAGCAGAAATACATAATTCAACAGTTTAAACCAGCAAGTCTTTACAACGAATGCCATTCATCCAGGTAAGGATATTTAAGAAAATCTAGAATAGAAGCTAAGGTAAATAAAAGTTGCAGTTCTTTTTTTTTTTTTTTGAGGGAACAAAAATTGCAGTTATAGAGCTGTCTTCTTAGTCTGGCTACGGCTTTCAGCAGAGCCATGATCACTCATCACCGATATACTGGACCACCAGTGAAGGAATAGTGTGACGAAACCGGCGCACCAGGTCCACTAACCCTTGCAGAGACAGGCCTGATGCTCGTTTCAGCATAAGCAGGGTTAGTCTCATAACCAGCTGTAAGGTAGGCTGAATGAGGGGGGTCCACAGCACGGTTAACAAGTCGATCAGAACGGTAGAGTTCCTCCACACGATCAGCTCTAGTGGTGATCCCCACACGATCAGCACGAGCAGCAATTTCCCCTGGACGGTACAGATCCTCCACATGAGCACCACGAGTCCGGTAAAGATCATCCAAGCGGTCTGCTCGAGCAGATGCCTCTCCTGGCAGTGCTGTGTGATCCCTAATGATTGGATCTCTAGTGGTTATGTCAGCCACAGTTGCATATCTGGAAGTAAAGAATTTCAATTAGTCAAGGCAATATCATATACTTCTAGTCGACATATACAATGAGCATTGTAAACCATAACACCATGTAAAATTTTGAAGCCCTCACTTCCAACACACCATGACACGCATAGTGCAAGTATCATATAAAATAGATGATACATTGACAACTGAATAACTGATAGAACATTATGTTGTATGCAAACTGAAACAAAAAGAGAGTAAGTTGGCTCATAACTTACCGCTCAGGCACCAGATTCTCAACAGGCCGATAGTATGAATCACCAGATGGAGCTAAAGTGCGATAATATGCAGCAGGGACATGTCGAAGCTCTGGCACAGTAGGCCCATGGTGATGATCTAGGGCCGGTGGAACATAGCGAGGCTCTAGAACAAGAGGAATGTGCCGAGGCTCAGGTGCAAGTGCTGGTGGTTGATAATATCTGTGGTGATCACCCTGAACTGGAGCAAAGCGTGGTGCCCTATATGGATCCTCAAGAGGAACATGTCTAACTGCAGGGCGCCTTTCCTCATCAAACCGTGGCTGACGCACTTCTTCAATAGGCAATGAAGGCCGCCTTTCTTCAAAATGATGATATGGCATCCTTCGTTCTTCATAGTGACGCCTTTCTTCACGGTGATTATTTGGAACAGATTGTGGAGCATTAACAGACTTAAACAGAGAAAGTAACCTTTGGACCTGCATAATATCACATATTCATAGTATTATATAGGATATAAATTAGCATTATGTTTGAAATCCCTGAACCACTATTTAAATAATATTTGTAGCATGAGTCCAAAACACTCACTTGTCTTGTGGTGAGCTCAGGGTCAAATTTGCTCCTTGCACTGTAATTTTCCTTGATGGCTTGCTTGAGACTACTCTCAGGGAGAGGACGGCAATCTTTATCAATATTAAACTTAACCTGCATTACACATATATAAACATAGTTTTAAATACAAGAATAATGATGAATATACAACAGAATGATCTTTTAAGGAAGCCTCTTTAAAACATCTTCGGCTTTAGCTTCTCCATATGAAAAAGAGGCAAGTAGTGCCAAGCACTAAGGCTATCAGTAATCTTGTGGGGAAGCAGAAGCTGGGATTGAATTAAGAAACCCTATGAGTTGGCTTTTACAAAAGCTGAAGCTAGGCCAAAGTGGGGACAAATCGCTCTTTATCATGGAAACTCTAAAAGGAAAAATTTAGAGATGCCACAGCCAAGCATCCAATTCTGCGTCAAAAGGTTTATAGCTTTCATGTTAATGAAGTCACCTAAATACCAATACATATCTAGGGATTGAAAACCCGCTTGCAGGTAAGGTGTGCTTTCAAAACTCACCTACATCTCAATTCTTCACAGTCCAGCAATTGCAAATTTTAGGCATTTTCAAATTCCCCCTAATACCCATTGATTAAACACAGCAGCATCCTGTCAAGCGCCTCAACGCCCAACGTCGCCAGACCGCGGCTACGCAAGTTGTAGTCGCGCTCCAGACCTTCACCGAGAGAGGTCTCACCGGTGGCTTGAGAGAGTTAGGGATAGATGAGAAACTTTGGGGTAAATGATCTTGCTTAATTGACTCCAAGTCTGTTACACGGCTTATATGCCAAAGCCCAGCCAAACTCTCCTATAATTTAGGCATGCAAAAGGGAAACTAAATCCTATCTTTCTAAACTTAGCCACTGGTGGTGGCACCCGCCTTGGCTGCACGCTCGTCAGCCCTCCTGGAGTCACGACGGCGCCTATAGGTGCGCCCGTACATGACACATCCACATAACCAACCTTTGTCTCCTTACTTTGACTTGCCAAGACAAGCTAGTCAACAAGTTTATCTGAGTTCACCACAGCATCGGCCAAAATTCACTCATGTTCGCCAAATCCAACCACCGCCACCATACAATACAAGGTGGGGTTCTATATAGTATACAAGGCTGTGAACCAAGGAAGCTCCCCTTTATCCTCTCTTTGTGCTCAGAGGCAGAGCCAGCCATAGGGCGAGGTCGGCCGGCCGCCCTACCTCCCATCTGGCGGGGGCAGTGCCCCGGCCCTCAGAGACCAGAGGGAGACTGCGGAGCATTAGAGTGCAACTGTCTGAGGTTGAAAACGGGAGCTGTGGCAGGCTGCGCGAGCAAAAGGGGCGAGGGGCAAATTGGGCTATCCTGGAGCTCTCGCGTAAGCCATTGAGAGAGGGGATTACGCATTCCCAGCGCTCAGCACTCACCAATCTCCGACCCAAAGGCACTGGGGCACAGCACAGGGCGCACCGTGGGCGGCTCCCCCTCCCAGCCTCCCTGTCTCAGCGTCCTGCCCTCTGCACTCCACACCAACCAGCCTCCTGGCTCCTGTTCCTGGCTGGTGGCCCAGCACCCCGCACGCGGCAAGTGGCACCACGGCAGGCTAGTACTCACAATTGGAGATGCACCAATAATAACGAGTCTGCTTTTATTTTGCATGTCACAATAACGAAATTAAGCCGAGATGTAAAAATGGCTTATTTGTGTGTTAAGTGAAGTGATGCTCCTGAGGAGGGTCTCCTGCAGCTTTAGGATGAGCTGCTCGAAAATGGGACAGAAGTGTTATGGGTGGCCCAACCCATCTACCTCTCACGTCAGGCCTAGAGATTAGTTTCTTAAGGGTCAAGTCTCGTCAGCTATGTAAGGAAAGGAATGGGACAGTATTTACTTTCAATCAAGCAATGTAGAAGAATTAATCCAAAGTTCCCCAATAGTCTAGTCTCCCTCCAAGCCAATTTAGCCTTGGCAGCGTACGGTGTACCCCTATGATCTAGGATCATAACACCTCTGCTATTCTCCACTCATGTTCACTCTCTTACACATCCCGATAATACATGGGATGGTCCGAGTAATGGTGGAAGCTGTGCGATAGCAATGTTTCTTGGTCAGCGGGCATGGAGGAAATATGGAATGCCGTACTGCAGGTGTTAGACCAAAAGGACTTAAGACAGCTCGGTAATTTTCCCAATAAAACTTGAAAAGTCTTTGGCCCGCTTTACAAATCTTACTCATGGCAACAATCCGATCATCAAATTAGGAATAAAAAAAGGTACAAGCATTATATTGTGTAACAAAAACTAAGTATCGCATAATGGTTCTCAAACTAAAAAAAAGAGTTCCAGTTTGAAACTTTGAATTGAGTAAAAAGTGGTTACCATGTGGACATGACCAAGAAGTAGAATTCAAAATCTGAATTTGAGTCTAAAATCTAGTGAAAAACAACCAAGAGGAAAAATGAGCTTCTCATATTTGAGCAGTTTTGAAAATTATTAAGAGTCAAATTACCAAAAAGCCAATTAGTATTAAAGATGAATTCCTAGCATTCAACTATATAACATACCGACTCAACTATCATATCCCAACATGATCAATTCCATTGATGATGGCTCAAGAATTCAATTCATATTTTAGGTGCCTATATGTTCAGGTTGTTTGGGTGATAGTTTTTTGGGTTCATCCTACCACTATCATACAGCCTACCTAGGATCTTGATCCTAAAAATGTTGTGTTCACCAACAACTATACAATCCAATGTCTGCTAACATTACTAGTAGTTGATTGTCACTAAAGATGCTAATTTGGCATGAATATTGGAATCATATTTGAAAGGTAGCTAATTTCTGAGGCCTTGTTATAAGGAATTAGCTGCCTTACCAAAATGACTCGACCATTAACATGTTGTCACCCAAAAATGACACCAAATACCTATAAAAAGAACCCCCCCCCCCCCCCCCCCCCCCCCCCCCACAAAAATAATACAAACAAAAAACAAAACCCCCCCCCAAATATATTTATTTAAGAACATAGACAAAAAAACAAAAAAAACAAAAAAAAACTAAAAAAAAAACCCCCCCCCCCCCCCCAAGCATCCAAAAGATAAGTTTACACCAGGTACGTATCAACCCCTCTTTATAAGTTGCTTATAAGGGCACATGCATCAATACTAGACTAGGATAATATGTAAACCCCAAAAAAGCATCAAAAGGCTCATGCCTATCAACATAAGGCAATGATGTTAATAAACAGAAAGCTCCTAACATGTTTAAAATGGGATACCTCAATGCTAAAAGCTGTCATATCTACAGCCAATCAAAATACATTTCATGGTGAAGATACCACTGGTATGAAGTTAAAATAACCCAAAAGAAGAATGAAGGTGGCTAGCTCATCTTGGGGGTTCAATTATCCAAAAAAAGCTTAAAAGAATGCACAAAGTATGATAGCCTTCTATTTTTGGTACAATAACAACAAAATGAGAAAAAAAAGCTAGAGAGAAAGTTCCACAGCCTTCATCAAGTGAAGAAAAAGAATAGCCCAAAATATCTCTATCTCTAGAAACTAAGAGCATTCTGATCCAATGCACAAAAGCTAAACATAAAAGATACAGAAATTCATCAGTTGGAAACAGCAAAGCAATAAAGGACTTGCTCATTTCTTGATTCAAAAACCTGACAGCCTAGAGTGATGTACAAGGGGCACTAAATTTAAAAGGGGAGGCATTTTTTCTACAGATATATATATATATATATTGCCGACAGATTGGCAGAACGAAGCGTTATTTGATAATGGTCAGGCAGAACCACAATTAACCCCTGTAACTACATATACCAGGCACACAATAAAATTTCTCAATGTATATGGACATGAGTGTATAGCAACATACTATGTTTTAATAAATAGTGAAATCCATCTATGATATTTAAAAACACCTATTATTCTAATAAGGGTAAACATCTCTCACTACTGCCATTTCTAAAGCTTTACCAGCACAGATTTAGTTTAGAACTAAATTTACCAATACCTATAATCCATACATGTCATAGCCCCAGCAGAACAACATATCTACTCATGTCCACTATTCTTTAAACCAGACATGAACCCTATTCTCACACGTCCGACATCCAATCTATCAAAACAAAATACATTGCCTTACTACTGCATTTGGTGCAAACGAATCTATGAAATGGAAGAGCAGAATTACCTGTGCAGGGAATTTCCCATTAAATGCTTCTTGGACAAGGTTCAGCCCACCATGTGATGCTGCCTTGTACACACCATACAGAAGCTTCAAGTCAAAATCATACAGGAACAGCTTCACCCCTGGCCTTATCTTCTTGACCATTCCAATCTTCCCACTGGGCATCCCGAACAAGCGGTTCTGGTAGCACTCCTTCTTAGTCTTTGCATTGCACATGAATATAAACCCTGCAACCTTACGGTCACCCCTTTCTTCCTTCTTGCCCACAGACTTCTTCCCCTCCTTTCCCTTACTTCCTCCATCCTCCACAACCTCCTTCCCCTTGCCACCCCTACCCCTCCTCCTTCTGCTCTTCATCCTGCCATCACTCCCGTTGTTATCAGCATCCACGGCCTTGTCCTTTCCCTTGCTGGCAGAAATTGCAGCTGCAGCATCAGCATTAGCATGAGCTGGTTTTGGCTTTGGCTTTGGCTTTGGCTTTGGC
>Ga0182004_10002217_pt1 | contig 14970 bp, 10 predicted proteins | sample Sormic07211540_1_FD_120479 | JGI IMG/M metagenome (GOLD analysis project Ga0182004, IMG submission 120479) | Endophyte microbial communities from Sorghum bicolor roots, Mead, Nebraska, USA - 072115-40_1 MetaG | ecosystem: Host-associated > Plants > Roots > Unclassified | place: USA: Nebraska...
AAAGTAGCTTATTGCAGCTTCTCCCTCATTTCTCTCTCTCAACTATGCATGAAGTAGTTGGTGAAGCTATTTTGCCAAACACTTTTTCCAAAACAGCTCAGCTTCATCTAGAAAGTCACTCATAAAGCTATTTTCTAAAAAAACAGCTTCACTAGTGAAGTTGAGCTGTGCCAAACAAGCCCTAAGTATGAGGATGAAACTATCATTTTGATGGTCCTAGTGAAACCGAGCCCCTCATATTTAAAATATTTTAAGGATTGAAGCATCTGTTTTTAAAGTTTATGGGTGAAACTTGGGGATGTAAGCGGGCTTGTCTGTAGGCTCACAAAGAGACTTATCTAAATCATCTTTAATTTAAACCTGTAAAAAAACGTCTATTGGGGACTCAAGAACAAGCCTAATTACATCCCTAGCGAAACTAAGCAACAAACCAGTTTAAGGAATCAAAATGAGTATTTTGCCTTTAACCAGAAATCCAGAAATGGACTAACCTAACCTAACCCAGAAAAGAGAGGATTAATGAGTTTCGAGTATGAATCTTATGAAAAACGATAAGACGGCTTTAAAACAAGTTCAGAGTCGATGCTCCTGAAAAATGATAAGGCGGCTTTAAAATAACCCGCGTGAACTTTTGATTTTTTTTTTAAATTTACGAATCAACTTTGACCTTGTTTAGTTCGTGAGAAATTTTATAATTTTTTTAAAATTTTTTATCACATCAAATTTTATGTACGTAAGAAACATTAAATATGAATTAAAAAATAATTAATTACGAGATGAATCTTTTGAAATTAGTTAATGTATGATTAAACAATATTTATCAAATACAAATGAAGGTGTTATATTGTCTATTTTATATTTTTTACAACTAAACAAGGCCTTTGACGCGCGCTAATAATTTGGCCGATCTGCAAATCACGAGACGCTGACAAGTGATAAAGACAGGAAATATCTCTGGTGGGCACGCTTCCCTTGTGCTTAGGGCTTGTTTAGATGCAAAATTTTTTTGAATTTTGACACTGTAGCATTTTCGTTTTTATTTGACAAACATTTTCCAATTATAGAGTAACTAGGCTTAAAAGATTTGTCTCGCGATTTACAGACAAACTATGTAATTAGTTTTTATTTTTATCTATATTTAATACTCCATGCATGTGAGGCAAGATTCGATGTGATGGGAAATCTTGTAAAGTTTTGGGTTTTTGTGTAGCTAAACAAGCCCTAGCAGCAGCAATAATACTATACGAGCGGGCCCGCCACGATCATACTTCCCTATGGACCCACCCGCAAGTGACCGACTACGCAACAACGAGTGGGTACGCATAGCAGGTTCCTTGTCCAGGGGTCCACAGTGGCAGTGGCAGAGCTACGGCGGCGCAACGGCCACTTCGGTGGTGGGAACTCCAAGGGTGGGCCCACAAGCCAGTGACCCACCAGCCGAACCGCATTCACACGACCCGCCCGGCCGCTCCGGCCCCGGCCTTCCTCCTCCCGGAGTTGAGAATCAATTCTTGCTAGTACGATTTCTCCTCTCCCCAAGTGGCCAAAGCCACCAACCACGACCAGCCCCTTTTTCTCTTCTATTTCATCCACGCTGCTCGTGCTCGGCTGCTCGCTGCCTGCTTCTAGCGATCGTCTCGGGACTCCAGAGTGCCGGCCGGCTCTCCGCCTGTTCGTATCGTCGCTGCTCCTTTCCCCGGTACAGTCTCTGGCTTTGGTAGTTCAAGCGGCGATGTGGAATCTTAAGGGATCGCTTCTTTTTCTAGTGAAAGATGGAGTTAGGGGACTTTACTGTAGGGGGAAAAAAAGGAGGCGCGGTCCCTGAGTTTGGGTTAGTTTGCTTCTGTGGAATTTTTGCATCTCCTTGTTTTTTCTTTCGGGGGACTTTAGGTAGTTTTGGGCATGGTGCGAATGTGCGATGAATCTTGGGGTTTTACTATGAAACCAAGAGATGGAGAACTCACCGAGGAGTTCTTGGCCTGATTTTCTCGTGGCTGGAGAAATATATTATCTTGCCTGGTTTCTTTGGTGAGGAACCGCCATATTGGCCAGTGTTGGTCTTTTAAGTGCTCTGATGATAGAAGGACGCTGTTTCGGTTAATGCTTATCTACTGAAAATGTTACTGTCAATGATTCCTTTTTTTTTGTTGTTGTTGGAGGTTGGATTTTAAACATCTATTGCAGCAACTGAATTCAACAGACAGTGTTGCTAAATTATGTGTTTCACGGCTTCAGTAGATAATCCAGTTGTATTATGTTATTGTCAAGATTCAGGAAGGTGTACAACTATTTCATTCAATCGATTTTAGAACTGGGGCTACTGGGCTACTGGTAGAAAATGTCTGAATATCTAGTTCCATTTACTTCTTTCAGCCAAGTACATTGGTCTAGCATTTTCTTAAATTCATATGATTGATCCTGTTCAACTGGCGTTTCTTCTCATGTGCCCCTAAGCCCCTTATGGCTGTAGTCTGTTTGTTGATTTGTTCTTTCTTTTTCCATGTTTAGGATGTGATGGACCATATTGTCTAACTTACCTTCATATGTTCCAGTGAGTTTAAAATATACACAGTACAGGATGTCGGAACGTTCTGAGAGTGCAACTGAAAAGATTATGAGCAGCATCATGGATACCATTGCTGACAACCTTCCTAAGCAGAAGTCTGGGCACTTTGACCCAGGTTCAGTCTCTGACAAAGTGAAGAACAAGCTGTTTGGTCGTCAGAAGACCTTACATGGAGTTCTGGGTGGTGGAAAACGTAGGCGGTCTGCTTATCGGTATATACTGTATGTTGAGATTTGCTTGGTGGGCGTCACTGATGTGGTTCTATCTGTGATTGTAGCTGCTGATGTGCTGTTATGGAGGAACAAGAAGATATCATCGAGTGTTCTGGCTCTTGCAACAGCTATTTGGGTTTTCTTTGAGTGGCTTGACTACCACTTTCTGACAATTGTTTCGTTTGCCCTTGTTCTTGGAATGGTTGTCCAGTTTATCTGGTCCAACTTCTCAAACATGCTAAGCGGGTATGAAATATGTAAAACATTTGAGCAGTATCTCCGCTGACACAATAATTTGAAATTTCTTTCTACTTCTAGATCTCCTTCTCAGGTGCCCCGAGTTGAATTGCCTGAAGAGTTATTTGTGAACATTGCCATTGCAATCGGTGCCCAAGTAAACAAGTTCATGTGCTTCCTTCAGGATGTGTCTTGTGAAAGAAACTTGAAGCATTTTGTAGTGGTAAGTGAACTTTTTCTGGGTTTATCTATTTATTCAAATAGATATGGTTGACACATTTATGATATTGTTGAATGCCATTTATAAGCATTCCTATTCTATCTGTCTGTCTTAGACAGGTATTTTAATTGTGGTGCTATGTTTTCTGTCAGGCGATTGCCGGACTGTGGGCCGCTGCAGTGATTGGAAGTTGGTGCAATTTCCTGACAGTCATATATATTGGTAAGAGGCCTGTAACTTCTATTCTTGTCAGCCACCATTTCGCATTTTCGTCAATTACCACAGAGAAACAATACCTGTTCCTATTTAATGAATGCGCACATTTCAGCATGTGTGGTAGTACTGACAAAGATGTTGGATTGCCTGGAACAGGGTTTGTTTGTGTTCACACACTTCCTGTGCTCTATGAGAAGTATGAAGACCAAGTCGATGATTTCCTCTACAACCTTCTTGGTCTGCTGCGAGATCAGTATCAGAAGCTTGACCAAGGCGTCTTGAGCAAGATTCCGAAGGGGAACATGAAGGCTAAGAAGAACGAGTAGTTTAGCAGCTGGTTTCTCTGAATGAATGAATGGGTTGGTGAACTGATGTTGCGCCCTCTTGTGCATCGCAGACTTGCGCCAATTGTTGCTTAAGCTGTGTCCCATTCTGAACATGGGTGTTAGTTCATTGCCCACTGGGTTTAAAAACTATTAAGCTGCAATGAATGTTGTCCACTATTGAAGTTCTTCGACTCAATTCACATTTCTGATCTGATCACTTATGGGATATTGACACACTGCTCAAGTAATGAAGTGTGCCCATAACCATAACTCATGTCTGAAAACTGGAAGTTGCCGGGAGCATCTTTCTTCTGTTTCTAGAGAGTGTGTGCCATTTCAGGCTCAATCTGCAAGGATAAGTCCTGGCAAATGTGTCTGACTCTTATATTCCTTGTTTTGCAATTCCATTAGTTTGATAATGTTTACACTTTACAAAGTTAAAACTTTGCTCCTGTGACCTTGAAGAACTACATAATGACTGTACATACTGAACTGCCATGGTGTCTGAAAAAGAGAAATACCTGACAGAGGAATTGTGAATTCATATGCAATGGCGGGTGTGGAACTTTGGATGGCAGAAGACATTAAGCATGAGTGGATTTAATTATCTCCGGAGAGTTGATCTGCATTTGATTATGAATTCTGAATGCTAGAGCAAGTAGTTTAAACTTAGGTGATATAGATGCTGCACGCGTCCGACGTGCAGGAGCAGTCAAAACCGGAATGCAGGTCACCACGATCCAACCAAACTGCTCTCCAACCATGCTATAAAAACTCGGATTAGTCATGCGTCTCGTCACCAGCCAATTCACCGGCGAAAGCAAAGAAATCCATCAAGAAGAAGCCATGGAGCAGAAGCAGAAGCTGTCGCCGCTCTTACTCGTCGGCTTCATCGTCATCCTCTGCGCCGGCCCGGGTCACGCCATGCGCCTTCTGAACGACGCCAACAGCGGCCTGGAGTTCTCCTTCGGCTCCAAGGCGGCGACGGCAGGCGCGGAGACGGAGCCGCTGGACCCGTCCCTGGGCGACGACTACGAGACCGAGAACGAGATCAGCCACGTGGAGTTCGAGCCGGAGGTCGGCAGCGCGGCGCCGTACTCGTACGCCATGGCCGCGGCGCCCGTCCCCGTCCCCGCGGTCACCGTCGCCTCCACCGCCGCTGCGGGGCCGGCCACGGAGCCTGTGAGGGCCCGGAACGCCGGCACCGCCGCCGGCAGCCGCAGCATGAAGTGGTGGCTGCCGCCGTCGACCATGCCGTCGTTCCCGCTGTTCCCGAACCCCGGCGGCATGCCCGCCATCCCGGGGCTCCCGCTGCCCGTGCCCGGCATGCCGTTCCACCCCATCGGCGGCTGGGCCGCGCCCGCGCCTCCCGCCCCGTCGCAGCCGGCGCCTCCTGCCACAGAGGCCGCGAACACGAACGCCAACAACGACCCCAACGCGAACGGAGGAGGCGTCAACTGACCAAAAGGCTTGCTGCTGCTTGCGTTGCGTATGCTGCGACGGTGCTAGAGCTCACCATTCCGTTTTCAGATTTTATTAGGGTACTGCAACTGCTACCCGTAATCGTATCTTGGCGTGGGGATCGCCTCAAATGCTGAACGTGATTGGAAGCATGAACTAGTAATCGTATGTGTTTGTTGCTCCAACACATGTGAAATGAGCACAAACTTTTAAACGTTTGATATATAATATTGTTTGTTTGAATTGAAGAGAACCGCACCTGCTTTTACCGCTACAAATAATTATTGTGCTGTTGCAGTCAACATTAGATACATGGATCTTGTATGTTCCAAGACGGTACATAAGTTAATCAATGATCCCAATCAAGAAAAGTGAGAAACAAACTCGTATTGCATCATATTGGGCTCCGACACTTCTAAAGGCTCATTTGGCCCAAGACGTAATAACAAGACCAAAAGAGAACACCACCTCCCGCTCCGGCCTATTCTGATACGGAGCCCACGAACGAAGCCCAAATCGTCCGATCCGGCAGATCTCAGCCGTCCATGAGGGCATCACGGCTAGGGTTTTCGCTTCCACCCAGGACCCCTGCCTCTATAAATCCTAAGCGAGAGGACCCGCCGCCATCATCTGGTCCGTCCCCAACTCGCCAGTTTACCCCAGCCGCCGCAAGCAGGGACAGAAGGAGCTCGTGCGTGCGCGCGCTCCGCCCCCGCCGACGCAATGAGGGCCAAGGTTCGTCTTCACTCGCCCCCTCTGTTGTGATGTTGTTTCGGTGGTGATGATGCGTTGAAATCGTGTCCTAGGTAGTTTTGTAGAGCTTAGGGTTTGGATGTGTGGTGTGGCATTCCTTCTTGCTAGAGTTTTGGTGACGCTATGATGTTCTCTATGATGACCAAACACAGATGACGAGTCCGATCTAATCCATTCCATTAAACCATGGGGACAATCGAGGCATTTGTCTGAGAGAACACTAGCTACTTGATAATTTTTGTTTCTGTTGCTGTCTGGTACAAGTATTAGATTTTTTAGCGGCTGTTTCTGCAGTACTGGCATAATGAGGAAAAACTAGATATGTCTGATCTAATTGATGAGAAATACCTCCTACTCATTCTGAATGCCAGTTCACTGCATGTTACAACTATTCTTTTGAATAGATCCTACTGTTTATTTGATGGTTACACAATGAGTTAGTTGTACAAGACAGCCTGAGATTTTCCTAAAAAAAGACAGATTCTTCGCTGATTATGTACTATTTCTAGTTGAATAATTCTTGCAGATTCATTCGTTGTTCAATATGTAATAGACCTAGTTCATGCAATGATTAACACTATTGCTGGGTGATTCTACTTGCAAGTCAACTGTTTGGTCTTTACGTTGGGATGTGATGAAGAACTATTGGTCCGTGTTTCTGATCATCAGTGATGAGTAAAACACTCCATAATTCTGATCCCTGACAAATTGTATACTCTAGTAGAATAGTTCTTGCAGATTCATTCGTTGTTCAATATGTGTAGACCTAGTTCATGCAATGATTAACACTATTGCTGGGTGATTGCTACTTGCAAGTTAACTGTTTGGTCTTTATGTTGGGATGTGATGAAGAATTATTGGTCCGTGTTTCTGATCATCAGTGATGAGCAAAACACTCCATAATTCTGATCCCTGACAAATTGCACAGTCCTTAGTTTGGTCTGGTCCAGTTTGATGTTTTTTTTTTCAGATGAGACTCTCTGTTAGAATCTAAGCATTTGCTATTGAATGCGGGTGAACTGATTCATCATGTCCCATTTGATGTGCAGTGGAAGAAGAAGAGAATGAGGAGGCTCAAGAGGAAGCGCCGAAAGATGAGGCAGAGATCTAAGTAGGCGCATCTTGGGGCTGAGGGAGGGGAGCTTCACCTGCACCATGGCTGCTTAGCTGTAGATGTTGGTGATGTAAACCATCCTTGGTCGGTTAATTCTACTAGCTCGTTGTTAAGAGTCCAGCCCATGTTCTGAGACTGGGTTTATTGTAATGTGAGGATAATCATATGTTGCTTTGTGACTGATGTTAATGCCGTTAAATGAGATTCCTGGTGTTTAAATTTATTTGTCCTTTCGCTTAGCTTATCTGCAGAATCTTTAGCTTTTCAGCAGTGTTTTACTCACAATAAATCAGTGAAGAGTATTTTAAGCTATGGCTTTTTCAGATAAGCAAACAGTTTGGCCTACAGTTGGTCAAGTCTTGTGCATTGAGGATTGATAGTTGATTCCTTTCCCTGTGCAGAGATTTTTCTCGCATTCATCTTGTGCCGGTTATTGAACAGTGTTGTTTGGTAAATTTTCATTTGGTCTTCTCAGTTCGCTATCCATGGATGGATTGGATATTGAATATTCAGAATACGGATAGATATAAACCTCTTTAAATGAATTTGGTCACGAATACGGTCGAAAAATATCGATACTGTTTTCATCCCTATCGGCTATCGCTATCATATGGTTGTGTCAATTGAACTAGCACTAGCACGCAATTTTGTTTCACTACTCTTCCTAAATTCGCTTGTTCATCCTGTTATTTTTGCTTGTCAGCAATCGTAATTTCTGAAATTGCAATTTGTGTCTTTGACTTGATTATTGAATTGAGAAATTGACACATTTTTGGTTCCTGAAATCCTTGCCGCCTTCAGTGAACCAGTGGCGGTGACTGGTGAAGTGAAGCAAGCAGATGAGGTGCGACAGGGCTGGCCTTGCACCTGCACCACTCCCTTATCCCCCGCTGGGGCCCTACCATGTCCGTCTTTGTTCCTGGCCCTGCACTACAGCTGAAACTTCTCAATTCCTTAATCCATGGAGGCCATGGCCAGGCCAAGTGTAGCTCCGTCGTTGCAGCCCCGCCCGTGCCCGAGGCCGCACCGGAACAGCTGCCCACCTTCCTCCATGCGACGGAGAGTTGCTTGCTCGGCCTCGGCGGCCGACGCCGACGTGGTCGACCTCTTCGACGCCGCTAAGCTCACTGTAAGTGAGACCACCTCACCGATCGTTCGCTAGCCGCCGTGTCTCTCTTTGTGTGTGTTCCAATTCCTAACGAGTTTTTGCTCACTGCCTCTCCAGGTGGACAAGTTCGTGAGCAGCGGCATGGTGGTGGGGCTTGGCTCCGGCCCGGCGTCCGCCCTGGCGATCCAGTACCTTGGCACGCGCCTCCGCCGGGGATCTCTCACCGGCATCACCGCAGTGACCTCGTGAGTCCTTCCTGGTTGGCGGTTGCTATCCTTTCCTTGTCTGTGTATAGAAGCGTGTCATTGCTCACCAGGCACTCCGTCGTCGAATCAGTGACAGTGAGTGGCATTCATTCTAACCAGCTTCCTGGGATTGACCAGCCAGGTCCGTGCTCAGTGCGAACGAGGCAGACATGGCAGGGATACGGGCTAGCAGCTATCAGGAAGGCACCCAGGTTAGTACAAACATCTTGTTAGTTCTTGCAAATCAGGAAGAAGAACAGCCCTCTGAAACCGTGCTCACTGACCTATAGATTGATTTTGCTTTCACTGATGCTGAAGTGATCGAAGAGGGCACCCTGGCTGCTGTCATCGGGCGGCGAAAGACGGAGAGCGGAGAGCCCTCTTTCATGGTGGAGAAGGTAAGCAGTGCAGATCCCTTTGGAGAATGGAGACAGACACAAGTTAACACATGAGTAAATCTTAGGCACTTTCTCTTTAAGCATGATATACATACATGCTCTCTTCTTTTTTTTTCTTGAGGGATTATACATACATACTCTGTGCAATCACTGTTTTCCTGGCCTATGTAATATATACAGGCAATGGCTAAGTCAGCTGACAAGCTTGCCTTCATCACTGGGCACGACAAGTACGTGACGGGCATCGAGGGTTCTATCCCGGTCCTGGTTAAAAGTGTAAGCAATCATCCGTTGCTTCAGCGCATATCGTTTCATGCAATGTTCATAAAGAGAGGAACAGGTCATTTCAGGGAAACTGGATAGACACCGCCGAAGAGATTGATGATTTGTTTCTAGGAGATGCAGAGGTGTGCGTGTGCCTGCCCTGTTGCCTGTTGGAATTTCAGAACCTGGAACATCTGTGCTCACCACAAGTGCATTTGTGTTTTTCTTATGATATGGTATGAAGGTTTGGAGGAGGCCATCGTTTGGAACTGCCGGGCCACTGGGGGGTGACCACCCATTGGTTACCAAGGAGGGCCATCACGTACTCGATGTTATCTTCACAACTCCAATCTCAGATCTTGGTATGCAGTACGCGCATGGAAGATCTTCCATCCTCCCTCAATAACTAGAGATCTAAACTCAGCTTCAATCCAGTAAACCATGATTACTCTGCCATCTTGCTTTGCTTACATTACAGGTCAGGTAGCAGAGAAGTTGGACAAAATTGATGGCGTTGTGGATCATGGGATCATTTGCGGCAACCAGTAAATCTCTTACTCTGAGCACACACAACCTCTAGAAAAGTTTTAGTTGTTTTATACTACAATCTGCTGCCCTGCCCTGCAGATCATATGCTGTCATTGCATCCAAAGGGGAAGTTCAGGTCCTGGACGAGAAATCTTCAGTGATACAGTAGCGGCGAAACATTTTGAGTTGCTCTGCAGATTGATGCGCTTTCCTCCATGTTTCGGAACAAGAGTCTACTGCAACTACCAGTTAATCATGTACAACTTTGTTCACCACCTGGCAATTCTGTCAACAACAGTTGAAGTCCATGTCTCGAATAATCTTTTGTACTAGTATTCAGTTCACCATATTCGATGAATGAGGCAGAACTACAGCTACAACTACTCACTACTCTACTAGGGTTTCAGGAGTTCATCTCATTGAGAACCTATTATATACCAAGCCACCAGCTTAAATACATGGCGCGGTGTATAAATTAAGACAAGCCTTAATAATGCTTATTAGTGTTTGGAAAGAGAAAGATAATAGGCGCGGGAATAGATGGATTGGAGATGGGCTGTCGGATGAGAGATCGATGTTGCCTAGAGAGCCAATGAACCGTTGCATAGGAATTTTGGAGGATTTGTAAGTTGTAATTCTTTAGGAAAATGTCCTATATGTTCATGTGGAATAATGAATTAAACCCTATGAAGTTACTTTGGAATACTATACCATGTATGAAACCATGAAATTTTGAAGGAAAACTAGCATGAGGTTGGACTTCATGGAGAGTTATACCCAAAGGCTATAATAGAAACTTTCCAGCAATTTGAATTCATACAAGATTTTAAGTTTCATGCAATTCTAATCCTACGTTTTTTTTTCTATTTATGTGTTTTGATAATTCTGCATTCTAAAGATACCCTAATTAGTTAACCTGGGTTGCAAGCCTAACTTTCGCATTCCGATGCCTGTCAGACCAAAATTTGGTCATTAACCAAAGGAACCAACGATGTCTGGAACTTTGGATCCATGCCATATTTTGGCTCGCCCAAGCTGCCCGGCCGATTTGGTCACCGAAACTTGACCAGTTATGGCCCTCCTAATTCTCTTAATTTTTAGAATCGTTAGAGCAAATCCAACATATATGGTATCTAAGAAAGGCTAGTTTTAGATTTTTACAGCAACAATTGAAGTTCAATAGGAGTAAGGCACCAATCTATATAGCACTGCCAGTCAGTCACCCTGAAACTAAAAGACATGATATACAACTTCTTGGCGATCATGATCATCAGGTTTACTCGGTCGGTAGCCCATGAAACACACTTTACACACTAATAACTACTATGGTTATTAGAGCAACTCTAAAAGACTTTTTATATCCTTTCTTATTTATAGAAATAGAAATTTTGGTGAAAAATACTCTTCAGTAGCCTCTTTAATTAAATCTCTAAATATAGATATCATTTATTCTGAATTTCTCGTAAGCCAAAGATAAAGAACGAGGATGGATATATAGTGTGCGCACAAGATATAGAAAATTTGTTGGAGGATACAAATATATAGAAAACAATTTTTACTCAAATGACTCTCCAAATGATAATTGACTCTCTAAATGATAATTTAGTGAGTAAATTTTACTCCTCTATTCCAAAAAATAAGGAATCCAGTTTTGTCCTAAATCGAACTAAGTAACTTTGACCAAATTTATTTCTTTCAAACAAACTTTAACCAAATTTATAGAAAAAAATATTAACATTTACCATATAAAGAGGTATATTATAAAAATATATTCAATAATGTATCGAATTAAACTAATTTCAAATTGTATGTATTTGTTCTTCTTTTTTATAAACTTAACTATCAATTTTTACTATAGTTTGACTTTGGATAAAACTGTACTCTTTATGTTTCAGAGCGGAGGGAGTAGAAAGATGTGAGATGTTCTTAGAGTGAGAGCGGATCCACCCCCGCTTTACTGTATCCACGTGCACAGGTATAGTTTTCCGAACGGGCGGCATTGGCACTACATGACACTAGCACTATACGGCATGACACTATTAGGCACGACATTATCAGGCACGGTAGCCCTGTCGTGCGTGCTGTGTAGTGCCACCGTGCCTAGACTCTGGCCAGGCACTACACTAAAGCCCTTAGATAGTGCCGTGCCATGCCACAAGGCACAACATCCCAGCGGATTAGTGTCGTGCCTTGGGACTAAAACCACATCACCACTTCAAAAGATTAGAATTAAAAGAACATCGTCCTCGTCTTCGGTCATCTCGCAAAGGCGCAGCTCATTGTTGATGGTCATGGAGTGACCGATGTCCTCTTGCTCGTCCGACATCTCGTTGTTGCTGGCTTCTGGTCTCTCGACAGCTACCAAGAAGAAGGTTGTGCCATGTGCCCGTGCCGTTCGCCGAAAAGCGGGAAGAAGAGAGGAGGGAGCTAGGGTTTCCATTGGAGAACGGAAAAGCAGGAGAGCTAAGGTTCCAGGTCTAGGGGGAGTGGCGAGCGACGACCGACTTATATAGCCCTCCCCCCATCGCGTAGATCCAACGGGCGGGAGCAAAGGGAGATCGATCCAACAACTATAAGTTGTGTCGCTCCCGTGCCGGCCGCTAAAGCGGACCATGCCCGTGTCGTGCCATCGTGCTGGCATCGCGGCCGAGGCACGGGCACGGGGCCGTGCCATGCTTGGCACTGGCACTAGAGAGGCCAGACCGTTTTCATACCGGGCCAAATCGTCCCGTGTCCGTGTTGGCCCAGCGGGTTTCGTTCGCCCGTTTGGAAATCTATATGCACAGGCTTACTCGGCCGGCTCACTTGTAATTTTGGGCAGCTCAAAACAATAAGTGTGATGAGAGGTGACAACAAATTGTTCAATTGTTATATATACAATGTTACTTTGTGTAACCTGGCCATGTCGTTGGGGGGATGATTGCAGCAACACCTATATTCCTCATTTAGTTGATGCTCAAATGGCAGAAGCATATGCTTTGAACTTTGAAGGAGGGATTGATGCTAGCTCAACATATTGGAGGTAATCGGTTGATCATCCAATCTAACTGCATGGAAGTAGTAGAAGTTATGAAGAATGGGGGCTTCACAACGAATTCGGCCGCTGCAATGTATGCTGAATGCATTACTGTTTGGGGTAGATTCCAGGAGATCTCTATTGAACACTTAAACAGGGAAGCTAATTAGGTGGCGCATGAGTTAGCTAGACAAGCTATGATTATGAAAATGAATTGTATTTGGGACGATGATCCCCCTTCTTTTATTGTGCCGTTGTTATCAAACGATGTAACTATTCTTGATCAATAAAGCTTATCAGATTGTCAAAAAAAAAACCTGGCCATGTCGTTTCCTGTCCCAAATCTCAGCCGCCAAATTAAATGAGAGATTTGTTTAAAACTACGATTTGGCCATCTGCTGTGTACCTGTGATTGTGCAAATCATGCAGGATAGGAATGCTCGCCATACATGGTAGATAGACATGCTTGCCATGATACCATCTCACGCGCGCTAGGGCCTTGCTGCCTTGCTGGTGGCCACACGCGTTATATTAGGACGGAAGAAAAATAAAATAAAATAAAATAAAACTGAACATCTTCAAGAGACTAGAAAAAAATATATTATAAACTATAAAATTTAATTATTGTGTAAAATAAAAAATTCATCCAAAGCGGAGGAAGGTCTTTCAATATGTCAGATGTGTCTGGGTAGTTGTCGTGGTGTTTGATCTGTTTCCAAGGTTTTAGCCTTTTAGGTCTCTTGTTCGTTGTGGATGATCGGAGGGGCTGATGTATGGCTCGATAGAGGTCGTCGTTGGCATCACTGAGCTTTGAGCCTTTGACATATCGAAACAACGGACAAAGCAGTCGTTCGATGGCATGGGTTGGTGACGAAGAATATTAGTACTGGGCTCTGGATGTACCATTGTTTTTGTGTATAGACTTGCACCCAAACATAGATGTAATTGTGTTTTTATATATAGTTTATCAGTTTATGGTAGAATCCCTTTCCGTCGATCGGGAAATTAAAAGAAAAACCCAGTGATCCAGCCAGCCTTGCACGTACGTATAAACACGTCAAAAAATAATATAAATGATGAGTAACAAAGAATGCATTTGATCACCAGCAGGGACTTGTTCCGTTGAGGTCGCCACGACGCCAACGATGCATATATATGTGTATATATAATATATGATTGAAATTCTGATATGATTCTGTCATCGTGCTTGTGGCCTTGTGGGTAGCTACCTAGCATGCAGCTTGTTGCCCGTTCTCGATCGATCGAGCCAACGCGTGCAATGCAATTGATGTGCTGTCCGGACTCATGCCCTCGTCGTGTGTATAAATGGAATGGGGTCGGCGCTACTAGGTCCATTTTTGCCGGGAATCTTCCCGTCCGAACATTCAGACGGTAGACGCCGTCCGATGGTTTCCGCCTTCGTTTCCCGCGCTTTAGTTTCCCGTGCGTTGGCTTGGCTGCAGTTTCTAGCTTTCTACACGTTAGCTGTTGCGTCAGTTGCTTTTTGACTTTTTCTCTCAGCCTAATAAAAACAGAAAGCGGAGCGAGGAGTAGGAGTCCAGGTACTTATTTCTTCTTCTTTTTTTCTTCCGTTAGCTTTTTATCTTTATTTTATTTTATTTTTTTATTTCTTTTTCTTTTAACTCCAATTGTTTTTATTTTATTTTTGTTTTTATGTGTTCATAGGTTGGTATGTTTATCTTTTTTTCTTTCCTTATATTTATTTTTTTCCATTTGTCATGTGGTTTTTTCTTTTTTTTTCAATTTGTAATTTTTCTATATCTCATTTTTTTCTTTTTCTACTTTTTGTTGTTTCTTTTTTAATTACTATATAAACTATTTCTTTTTTATCTTTTTTTTTATTTTTTGTGTTTATGTTTCTTCTATTTTTTTTCTCTTTTTTATTAGTTTTTTGTGTTCATGTGTTGTATATGTGATGATTTATTGTTATCTTATCTTTTTTCTTTTGATTTTCTATTTGTTTTGTTTATTTTGTTTTCTAATTATGTTTTTCTTTAATTCTTTTTTCTTTTTATTGCCTTTTGTTTATATATATATATGCGATGTTCTATAATACATTAAGTGTTGTTCTATGGTGAATTTAGTGATGTCCACTTAGTATACATATAATGTTCTATAATGTATTGAGTGATGTTTCTATGGTGTATTTAGTGATGTTCACTCCTTGTTTAGTTCCAAAAAATTTTGCAAAACAGGTACTGTAGCACTTTCGTTTGTTTGTGACAAATATTGTCCAATCATGGATTAACTAGGCTCAAAAGATTCATCTCATCAATTCCGACCAA
>Ga0182004_10002218_pt1 | contig 14969 bp, 5 predicted proteins | sample Sormic07211540_1_FD_120479 | JGI IMG/M metagenome (GOLD analysis project Ga0182004, IMG submission 120479) | Endophyte microbial communities from Sorghum bicolor roots, Mead, Nebraska, USA - 072115-40_1 MetaG | ecosystem: Host-associated > Plants > Roots > Unclassified | place: USA: Nebraska...
CTTTTATCCGGTAGCTCTCTAAGTCACACTAGGCACAAGGGGTTGAATTGGAGCTTATAGGTTGCTTAAATTTTTAGAGAAGCCCAATTCACCCCCCCCCTCTTGGGCATCTTGATCCTTTCACAAACCAGGCAACCAAACAACTTATTTTGTTAGCCAGGCTTCGACAATACAGGCAACCAAACAACTACCAATTGACTTACTGAGGATAGGCTAAAGCTGTCTAGGCTTAGATTCTAGCCAGGCTAAGAATAAACCAGGAAACCAAACACACTATATACCATTGTAGCTTCACCAAGAATAACCCGGTTTTAATATCGAACCAAAAAAACAGTGAGTGAGAATAACTAAGTCTTAATTTAGACCAACTTCATAACAAAGTAAGGCCTTGTTTAGATGTGATTTTTTTTGGATTTTGCTACCGTAGCACTTTCGTTTGTTTGTGGCAAATATTGTCCAATCATGGACTAAATAGGATCAAAAGATTTGTCTTGCGATTTACAGATAAACTGTGTAATTAATTTTTGTTTCATATATATTCATACATGTGCCATAAGATTTGATGTGACGAGAAATCTTGAAAATTTTTTGATTTTTGGAGTGAACTAAACAAGGCCTAAAAAAAGGATATGAAAGAAACTACTGAGGCAAAAAAAAAGGGGGGGGTATAAAGGAGACTACTGAAGGCTGTATAGTTCTAATAGCTTTGTCTTTTATTGTTCTATCGTGGGAACAAATTCAGAGTTTCCTCCCTACAAGCGATAAAATACCCGCCGGTATGCGGTAAATCATGGCATATGCGATTCCATCGATCAGTTTTAGCATGGTTCGTTCTTCATTGTAATGATCCTTTGCATGCTGACTAGTGGTCCAGCAATCAACTAAAGCACTGTACCCACGATCTGAAATTGACAAGGGGAAAGAGGGGCCGAGGAGGCACAAACAGAGGAATAAAGCAAAATATTATCCAATCATAGACTAATTAGGATCAAAAGATTCGTCTCGTGATTTACAGCTAAACTGTGTAATTAGTTTTTATTTTCGTTTATATTTAATATTTCATGCATGTGCCACAAGATTCGATGTGATGGGGAATCTTGAAAACTTTTTGGTTTTCAGCGTGAACTAAACAAGGCCTAAAAGGGCACCAAAACCCCACTTTCCCCAACAGAGAGGCACTAAAAGTGGGGCTAAGTGATTCACAGTCCAAACCTAACCAAATTGTCCCAGGAAATCACGATTGATAAAGATATAACAAAGTATTAGGCCTCCTCTATGGCCAAATCCATTGTGGTTCTTTTATAAACACCAACGGCAAAAACAAAGACTGCCCAACAGAACACAAAAGGCCAGCCAAGACTCATGATAAACATTATGTGAAGTATCAGCGATCTTCTGTAATTTTCATGTTTGCACAGAACGCCTAGCAGCAATTGCAAGCACCTTGTTTCAAAAGACCATATAAGTTCTGAACAATGATCATCTAGCTAGCATTCTACATTCTTTTCTAACAGCTCTAATAAACTACATTGTCCTGGCCTTCCAGATACCTAAAGTTCCCAACTTTCATAACTTTTTATTATTGCAGAGGATCTACCGCAGCCACAGACCCAAAGGCACTGAAATATAACACTATAGAACATACAAACTGCAAAAGGTGCAGGCAAAAGGTCATGAAACACTGAAGAAAGATTATGCGTTCTTCTAGTAGTACCAGTAGTACAACTAGCATCTTTCAGTGATGTGTGCTACAGCAAGGTAGTAGTAACATTGCATGTCAAATATGCTGCTGGTACTTATTCCATTTTTTCAACTGAACATGGAAAACAGTTTGTTATCAACACCGAATTTCTTACAAACTGTTACAAACGGGAGCATAGATAAATACTATCGTGAGTTTCAAAAAATAAGGTCTGATCCTACAGCTTTCATGCCTAAAGACAAGAGCTTTAGTAGCAATAGCAACTACCAGTCCTTCCCAGGAAATATATCATGAGCATGAATGAATCAGTACATATATATCTTCCATTTCATATGCCATCACACAAAACCACATACATCTCCAACATAAATCTGAAAGTATTATCAGGCCTACTGGTGATCATATTTCTGCAGCTCACCGAAATAGGAAGATTCAATCGAGAATGAGGACCAGACCTCGAGCAAGAAGCACAGAAAGAATGCATATTTCATCACCATAGGCAAATCAGTAACATTAAAAGAGTATGAAACAAAATTAACAAAATTTTCACTAGGAGCAGAAAGCATTAGTCTCGACTAACATCACGATAGTTGATATGTACCCCTAACAGACAACCTTGACAGAAATTTGTTCTCTCTCTTTCCTCCTGGATTACAGAGAGCTCGCACAGCAGACCCAGACACAGGACACCAGTTCTTATTACTGCTGAAGCTTACAGTAATATGACAAGCAGACATCCAAGGACACCAAAATTGCAAGCAGTTCTATGGAAAACTCAACCTTGTTATCTCACCTTCCCGCTTTGCTCACACAGTAGAACCCACTACACTAATACCTAATGCAACGCATCTACGACTCTGAGCACACGGTTGCTGAACAAAAGGCAAGAGCCACGTCACCTTGCCGGATTCAGTCGAGGAACCCGGTTTGCCTGAGCACGGCGTCGCGCACCCGCCGCAGGTCTCGGCCTTTGAGCGTGCGCCCGGCGCCCTCGAGCATGGAGAACGGAGCGGCGGGCCCAGCCCCACCGGCGGACGCGCGGGCGACCATCTCATGCGGGGGCAGCATGGCGGCGTCGCCGCTCCGGAAGTCGTCGTCGTCGTCATCGAATTCGTCCCACCGGCCCATATCTGGCTTCCGGGGCGGACGCACGGGCACCTTCACGGGCGCCGACTGGTGGAACGCCGGGGCGGGCCCGGCGTTCTTGGGCCTCGCGGTCGCCGGGATGGCCCACGCGGAGGAGGTCGGGGACGGGGACTGGGTGGGCGACAGCGCGCCCGCGCTCCCCGACGCCACCGAGGCCGAGGCGGATGCGGCGGCCGCCGCGATGGTCGCCTTGCGCCGGAGCAGCGTCCCCGCGCTGGCGGCGGCCGCGGCGGCGGCCACTCCCCCGCCGTGGCCGCCACGGACCAGGAGCCTCTTGTCCCCCTCGTGCAGCGCCAGCGCGGCCAGGAGGCCGAGGTGCCCCGGCGGCGCTCCACGGCCCGGGCTCCGGGCCGCGTCGGGCTGCGGCGCCGCGGCGTCGAAGAGGAAGTCGTCCTCGTGGAGCTCGTCCCCGGCGACGAACGAGGGCTCGGTCGGGGACGACGATGGCGTCGACGGCGACGAGAACATGCCGATGAACCGCTCGCCCGCCGGCGACCGGCGCGGCGTCCGGTACTCGTCCATGGCCGGGCGCGGGCCGCACGCTCCGGCCCGGGGGTTCCGGAGCTCAGGTGGCGACGGGCGGGCGCGGGCGCATACGGATGCGGACCAGATCGGCTGGCCTCGTCGCGTATCGGCTCCGACCTCCGAGCGGTGGGCGGGAGAGGGGAAGGCAGGCGACTTGGTGGGGGAAACGAAGGAGATGGCAAGGCGTCGTGGGGTTTGGTTTTTATGGGCGCCGGCGCGGCGCGGCGCGACCCACCGGGGTGACGGGAGGGGGAAGGGGAGGGGAAAGACGCCGCACGGGACGGGGATTCGCTCTTGATCGGGTTTTTACTCGGCGCTGCCTGTGCGCACGTACGGGGAGATTGGCAGCATGCGGTTGAATTGGAATCTGTCAGCAGGTGTTCTCATCTGGGAAGATTGTTTGGATTTTGGATCAGGTTTCTGCTTCTGCGCAACGCCAGATTCAAAATCGGGAAGTGGATCTAGAGCGGTCTGAGAAAGGTTTGTTTTCGGTGGGCCCACTAACGAGTTTCATAACCTTTTTACAGTCACCAGTCAAAATTTTGGCTATAAATGTTTTACAAATTACAATCCATCAAAATTTTGGACATAGGCCTTCTTCCGCCTTCGTCTTGTTTAGTTCATCCAAAAACTAAAAAATTTTCAAGATTCCTCGTCACATCGAATCTTGCGGCACATGCATGAAACATTAAATATATACGAAAATAAAAACTAACTACACAGTTTGTCTGTAAATTACAAGATGAATCTTTTAACCTTAATTAGTCCATGATTAGATAATATTTGCCACAAACAAACGAAAGTGCTACAGTGACCGAAAACTTTTCATTTCGCGAACTAAACAAGGCCTAGACTTGTTTACTTCCATATTTTTTTTAAGTTTCAAAGCAAGATAGAGGAAGTAAAAGTTTTGACTATATAATATGTATATCTATATTAGTAACTAGTATATTCGTCGTAATACCTAGAAAGCTAGCTACTAGTGCTAGAAAGTAGCAGCTGTGGTAATTCATTGTCAATTAGCCATTTGGCCCGAGAAACGAACACTCAATAAGGAAGACTGTAGGTATAAACCGACTAACCGAGGGATGCTTGTTTCTTGTGCCTTTCCAATTGTCTCGTTTCTTTTCTTCCAATTGCAACTAATATATTCATATCAAATTTCGGCAACGAGAAAAGGATAAAAATAAAATAAGTCGATGAAGTGTTGCACTCATAGAGAGTATCCACTCATAAATTCTTTAGAAGTCATACAAACACATCAAGAAATCCATATGAATTAGATATAATTGCTATTAATTTAGATAATCAACCCGGTAGAAGAAACACATCAAGTAATTTAATCTGTTCTAAAAAAAAGTAATTTAATCTTATAATTTATTTGATATTAATATTACATTTGATACTCTTTAACTGTTTATAGGTAACACTCTATCTTTGCTTGTGTTTAGTAATATTAACATATTGTTTTCATGTTTATACTAAGGGCCCCTAAGATTTAATTTCGCTCCAGACCCTGAAAAATCTCAGGATCGGAACTCTCTAGCATATAATAAGAGTGTCAGACACAAGCATAGAACTGTTGCACACATTTCTTCAGCTCGCTGAAATTTAGTCGATGTTGCTGCTAATACTGATTTATTATGAAAGTAAAATATTGTTCCTTGAAAAGTTTTGCTAAAGTAGTGCTAAAAAACAGGGCAAAATGGTCGATGTTATTAACTCCCTTATAGGATTGGCAACAAAAAGTGTGGGCTAATCTTGCTAGTGGTTATGATTTTTATACTCCCTCGTTTAGGACAACGACACGGTCTCTAAAGCCTACCTTTGACTCCTTGTTTTTATAAAAAATATTTATCAAAAAATGGTATATCTATATTTTTATGAAAGTATTTTTCAAGTCAAATCTATTCATATGGTTTTTATATTTCAAAACTCAACAACTTAAAATTATTCATGATTTATATTCTCAGTGTTTGACCTAAACCTTATCCAAAACGATTTTTTTTATGGGTATAGAGGGAGCACAAGTAAACCAGCTTTTGAAGAAAGGAATATAATTTTTAATATATTATGAAACGACAAAAAACATACTTCTGTGTTCTGCTTTGACTATCGTTCGAGCAGTAAATTGTCTACATTCACAGTTTCTTCCATGCACTCAGACACACGCAACGTCCACATTCAAGTAATCTTTGCTACACCAGAGTGAAAGCTAAAGCGTTAGCCAAAGCAAGTTAGAGGAAGTAAATGCTACGGATTCTAGCATACAATAAGAATGTCGGACATGAGCAGAGAACCGTTGCACACATTTCTTGGGCTCGCTGAAATTTGGTGAATGTTGCTCATAATATTGATTTATTATGAGAGAAAACATTGTTCCTTGAAAAGTACTGCTGAAAATAAGATAAAAATAGTTGATGTTATTAACTCCCCTATAGGACGGACAACAAAAGTCGTGGGCTATCCTTACTTGTGGTTATGGTTTTTACACGGGTAAACTAGCTTTTGAAGAAAGGAATATAATATGTTATATATATTATGAAATGACAAAAGACATACTCCTCCATACCCAAGTTTAGAACAGAATTATAGTGACCAAAGAGTGATTAATTAGAGGGTAGTTTTTCTGTTTTGCCCCTATTAAATATAGTTCGCGTGGTACTAGGATAGATGTGTTCCATAGCTTAGTTGGTTGGCTTCTTGTGGGCTAAGGCAGCTAGTCACGAGTTCAAGTCCTAGCCATGCGCCTTTTTTATTTTACGTCCACACCTCCCGCCGCGCACGCAGAATGTCTATCTTTGTGAAAACAGCTTCAGGGCCTAAAACGACTATTAATCTGGGTATGGAGGACAGCTTTGACTATGGTTTTGGCAGTGCAGTAAATTGTCTATATTCACAGTTTCTTCAATGCACTCGGACACACACAACGTCTATATTCAAACAATATTTGTTACACTAGGCTAAAAGCTAAAACATGAGTTAAAGCAAGACAGAGAAAGTAAGGCCTTGTTTAGTTCACCCAAAAACCAAAATCTTTTCAAGATTTTCCGTCACATCGAATCTTGCGGCACATGTATGGAGCATTAAATATAGACGAAAATAAAAACTAATTACACAGTTTACCTGTAAATCACGAGATGAATCTTTTAAGCCTAGTTACTCTATGATTGGATAATGTTTGTTAAATAAAAACAAAAGTGCTACACTTCTGAAAACCGAAAAGTTTTCGGAACTAAACAAGGCCTAAATGCTATGGATTCTAGCATTATATGAGTGTCGGACACGAGCATAGAACCACCACCAAACTACAAACTAAGAAGATGCAAAAGAAGATAAAATTCTAGCCATTGGAGCCTAGTTGGGCCGCACAACATCGGATGCGCCCTTCCATCTTCTGTCTCTAGCCTTCTCCATAAAACCTTCAAGCCATTCTTCATTGATGTCATCATGACATCAAGATTATATTCACCTTTTTTAACATAATACAACATTTTTTAAGACATAAAACTGAGAAGAAAAAGAAAACTTCAAAGGATGTTTAAGAAAAATTCTTTTCTAATAGTTATTTCTTGTAGTCCATATTGCCTAGATCAAAATTGAAAAAAATGGTTTCATAGTGACCACACTCAAAAAAAAGATTGCCTTGAAAAAGATCTTGTAAACTGATAAAATTTGTCTCCCACTCTGATGCTTCTTTTGTACCGGTCCAGATCACCCAAGACATAATGCACTAAAAGAAAACATGATCAACCATTTTTAGAACCCCACACAAGATAGAACAAGCATTGTATCCCTATTTTTTTCTTTTTCTTTCAAAGCTATCCCTGCTAATATTTTTATTTTGGAATATAAGGATAGAAAAAATCTTTAATGATTACCATTCTATCTCCAATGTTTCCCCGACCTCATAGTTATTACCTCCATAAAATTTAACATAATATACATTGGTAGGTTGTATATCTCCATATTTAAAAAAACATGATTCTCTATCTTTCTGTCCATTCAACTGAAAATTGTAAATATGTCCATTAGTCCAACCCTTTCCTTCATATTTTTCCATCCAAAGGTGTCTGTAAAACTAAAATTCCATACCACAATGACCTAGAAATCAAAAAGCAACTAGTGTTTCTCATTCTAGCAATTATACAATTTTTTAAGAAGTGGATTTTAGGTGGCCCAACTAACGATTTAGTCAATCAAAATTTTGGCCATCAATGTTTTACAATTAATAAAAGTTTGGCCTTAATTTTTTTCTAACATTCATCTCTGGATTTTAGGTGGCCCAACTAAGAAATTAGTCAATCAAAAATTTTCCCATAAATGTTTTACAATTAATAAAAATTTTGGCCTTAGATTTTTTCTAACATTCATCTAATGCTAGTTGATCAAAATTCTATATATTATGTTTTTGCAACATTAAGAGGAATTGTGTAAATAATCTTACCCATTACGACTTCAAATCATACATCTATCAAAAACAATTGATGTTATTAGCTCCTCTTTGGGACTTCTATGTGGACTCGGGTGCATTCAGAAGTGGGACAAAAAAGGCATTGAACTATTTAAAAATGTTAGTGGACATCTATTTTATACAAGCAAAACCCGCTTTTGTAAAAAGCGATTAAGATTTTTTATATACTAAAACGATAAACAGAAATAAATGCTATGAATTTCACATTACAATAAGAGCATCAGACACGGCCAAACTAAAGTACTCAAAGCATGGACCTCCACTAGACTAAGAAGATACAAAAGAAGATAGAACTTTAGTCACTAGAGCCTAGCCAGACCACATAACATCCCTGCCCCTTTCGATCTCCATATCTCTAGCCTTCTCCACAAAACCTTCAATCTATTTCTCCATCGACATCATCTTGCCATGAAGATAATTACATTCTGCATTCTTTAACAAAATATAACACTTTTGCAGGCATCAAACAATAAAGAAAACTTTAAAGGATGTTTTAGGAAATTTCCTCTCTAACACAATTTTTTCTCATGGTCCACATTGCCTAGATCAAAATTGCAAAAATCAAAACCCTAGTATCATAGTGACCACACTTAAAGAAATCACCTTGACAAAGATCTTGTAAATTGATAAAACTTCTCTCCCACTCTAGTGCTCCTTTAATACCACTCACATCACACAAGACATAATAAGCTGAAAGAAAACATGATCAACCCTTTCTGGAACCCACACAAGTTACGACAAGCATGCATCCCTATTTCTTCTTTTTCTTCAATGCTAATCTTGCTTGTATTTTCTTTTGAAATACAAGGCATATAAAAAATAGTTAGTTTGTCCACCATTCTATATCCTCTAATGTTTTCCTGATCTCATAGTGATCACCTGTATAAAAGTTGGCATAATAATATACATTAGCAAGTTGTATATATCTACATTTTTTTAAAATGCATGATTCTTTATCTTCCTATCCATTCATTTTAAAATTGCAAGTATTTCCATCAGTCCAACCCTTTTCTTCATCTTTGCACATCCAAAAATGCATGTAAATCTAAAATTTCATTCCTTGTTGACCTAGAAATCACAAACCAACTAGCTTTCTTAATGAAGCAAATTATACAAATTCTGGAGAAGTGGATTTTGTGTGGCCCAACTAACAAGTTAATAAATCCAAATTTTGGCCATAATATCTTCCTAGGATCCATCTGATGTTAGTTGATAAAAGTTTTATATCATGTTTTGGCATGGCTAAGAGGAACTATTGCACCCATTAATTATGTAAATAATATTACCCACTATGTCTTTAGATCATACATCTAAAAAATAGTTGATGTATTACCTCTTATTTGGGAATTCCATGCGGATCTAGATGCATTCAGAAGTGGGACAAAAAATGTTTGTACTATTTGAAAGTTCTAGTGGCCATCATTTTTCTTTATGCAGGTAAATCTAGCTTTTATAGAAAGTAGTTAAGATTTTTTTGTATATATTTTGAAATGGCAAAAAGACATAAACGCTACAAATTCCACCTTACAATAATAATGTCGAACACAACAAAATTAAAGTACTCAAAGCACATAGGACCTCCAGTAGACTAAGAAGATGCAAAAGAAGATAGAACACTAGCCACTAGAGCCTAGGCAAACCATATAACATTAGATGCGCCCTTCCATAGTTCCATCTCCAAAACTTTAGCCTTCTCCACAAAACCTTCAAGCCATTTTTTCATTGGTGTCATCTTGTCATCGAGACAATCCCATTTACCTTTTTAACATAATACATGACGTTGTGAAGAAAACTTCAAAGGATGTCTCATGAAATTTCTTTTTTGGCAAAATTTTTTCTTGCGGTCCACATTTCCTGGTCAAAATTGCAACAAGAAAAAGTTTGGTATCATAATGACTACACCCCAAAAAATTGACTTAAAAAAAGATCATGTAAACTAATAAAAATTCTCTCCCAATCCAATGCTTCTTTAATCTTGGTCCCCAGTCACCCAAGACATAATAAACTCAAAGAAAACATGATCAAGCATTTCTAGAACCCCACACAAGTTACAACAAGCATTTCATCCCTATTTTAACCTCTTTTTTCCCTCAAAAATACGCTTGCTTGTGTTTTATTTTGGAAGGCAAGGCATAGAGAAAAAATCTTGAGTTTGTCTACCATTTTGTATCCTCCAATGTTTCTCGATCTCATATTTATCACCACTATAAAAGCCAACATAATATATATTGGATGGTTGTGATCTCCACATATTTTTTAACATGCATGATTCTTTATCTTCCTATTCGTTCAACCAGAAATTGTAAGCATTTAGTCTAATCCTTTCCTTCATCTTTTCCCATCCAAAAGTGGTTCTAAAACTAAAATTTCTTTCCTCCCTGTCCTAGCAATCACAGACCAACCCGCCTTTCTCATCTACAACAATTATACAAACTTTTTTTAGTTGTATTCCCTACCTAAATATCTTCCTAAAATAAGACCTTCTTCCCATTATCCACCCAAAACACTTCACCCTATTTTATATTATGTTTTACTTTGCTTACCTCTTTCCAAAACTAAGAGCCAGAAAATATGGTTACGTTTAGCCAAAGGTTTATTCCCCAATACTTATTCTTCTCAAGTTATTCTTAGTATTATCTACCCTTCACACCCACATTGAACCAAAAAAATTGTCATCCATTATTCATGTATTGATTAATAATTCTCATTCTGCCAAAAATCTCTAGGTATACACAAATTTTCCTATTATCATATTATGATATGTAAATGTCGGTGGTTATCAAATACGAGAGAATGGTTTATGCTAGTATAACCCAAATTTTGCCAAAAGTATGTGTTTAACTTTGGGTTGAATTATATTGTGATGTATTTATGACTTTTAGACATCGTTCAAAGTGTTGTATTATAGTGTTCACTTCATCATTTGAGTTGTGTCACACCTTGTGATGAGGACATCACTCCTTCAGATACACCCGCTGATCCTCCAACCAATATGCAAGGTCCAATGATCCGAGCTCGAATGCGCCAATTAAATTTAGAGGTGAGCTCGTTTTGGAGCGATCCTTTTCATATTATTGAGAATAGATTACTATCTAATGATGTTATATTTCTTAGGAACATTGGAGAGGATCATGAGAAAGTTGAAGGAAGCAATGGAGGCATAGGTGACCAGCAAGAACGTCCAACAGAAGCTGGAGGGTCGGTCCAACTTGAATTCGAGTCTGCCCCGATCTCTAGTCTACAATAAAACTGATCACATGGACACATCCGGACTTTGTTTTTTATGATCCATATATGGTTGGAAAGCTAATTTGATCAAGAAGATAGTGCAACTGGTCTCATGTCAAAAAGCCTTTGGGATCATCAGGAATTATCGAAATAAGTTAGTGTCTAGAATCTGCCCTGGTGTTGTGTCATCGTTTTTGGTCTAATGGACCGTATATCGTCTTTGAGCCCATTAGGTGGGCGCGCCCAGGGTCGGTGACGACCCTAAGACCTTTATAATCATACGCCGTTGCCATCATTAGGTTTTGTGTTTTGCTTAGATGATTTTGTCCATTGACAGCCACCGTTCATCAGTTTGTGAGACCCCACTTTGAGAACTTAATCATTGATCTGCGGATTGTCCTAATTATTGAGCTGTATTCTTTCAAGTTCTTGCTTGTATTCTTCGTTCCGCATGAAAGGGTTAGCCTTCGTGGCAAGATCAACTGGTTGGAGACACGGTTGATAACTTGTGGAGTTGTGGTGCTAATATTGGAGGGTTTGGGTCTTTCGATCTGAAGGCGAATTAGTGTGTTGTGCTCGGACTAAAACGATAGTTATCACCTACCTGACGAAAGATTAAAAATTACATCCCCATCACCTTACCTATCCTACGTTAATTGTGTGGAGAGTGGGGGTCATAAGAGAAAATATTTGACGAAACACACGTGATATGCAATGATATGAAAAATGACACAATATGGATCTACACTGAGTTTAAGGATATGCAGCACAAAATTATGAATGAATGAATAAATTTAATGGTTTAGTTGGTTACATTTCTGTAGTGAATAGTCTACCTAGGTGCTAATATTTTTCTGGATCCATTTCTAAGAAAAAATAATACTATTTTCAATAGTGCTCCCTCTATCCAAAATTATAAGATGTTTTGTTTTTTAGATAAATTTTTTTATTATGTAGTATATATATCTAAATATATAGAAAATATATATATCTAGAAAAACAAAAATATTTTCGAATCGAGAGAGTAGGTATGTAACATGGCAGTTGATAATAATAAACGGCATTTTTTTCAATGGTACCAGTCGATAGCTTATGTGAACGCCTATGTGGCTGTATATACCCAAAATAACAATTAGTTATTTTTTCTGTCTATGTTTAATGTTTCATGTATGTGTTAATTACAAGATTCGATGTAATGGGAATCTTAAAAAAAATTAATTTTATGGTAAACTAAATAGGACCTTAATCTATTCTGGGTTAGAAAAAAAAATTCAATGGCCGGGCCTTCTGCTAGTGCAAACTGAGAGATACCAGCAGACGGGCCCTGCACTGCTACTACTCCTGTAAAGGCTCGGATCCTTTCTCATGCCAAGGAACTGGTGGTTGGTGTATTGAGTTTGTACCTTGAAAAAAAAATTAAAGTACCGTAGCACATATATAACTATAATAATTAATATCTATTCATAAACTAACTAGGTTCAAAAAAATTATGTTATAAAATACACTATATAATTAGTTATTTTTCTATATATATTTACTATTTCGTTCAGATATTTAATGGGATACGGTGAAAAGTTTTAAAGTGAGAATTACACGAGCCCTAAGCAATCGGGTGGACGTAACGTAATAGCTCCGCGGATAGAACCCCTGTTCACCTGTCCCCGCACCCAGTGGCGTCACGCACCGCTGTTTCGCTGTCGGAGCGGTTCCTGCCTTCCCTGGAGTCCGGGAGTCCGCGGCCCAACAAAAAAGACACCGGCCGCCGATCGATCATGCCACGGCCGCTGGCGTCGCCATCAGCCCGTGAGGACGTGTGGGCGTGGGAGACGGTCCCCTCCCTGCTGCCCACCCGGGTGATGGGCGTTCAGTCCAGCCTCTGACCCTTCTGAGCATGTGCACGTGTAGTGTACCGCGCTCGCGCAGCATGTGAGCGAAAGTCGAATTCCTGGGCAGTGACGTTCGCCTGACGGGGCCGTTCGATTTGTCGCGCAGCGCGGTTTACGATTCGATTTTCTGGAGATGAAATTTTTTTTTAGTGTTATGGATGTGTCGGAAGGATGTCTGAAGGGGTTTTTAGAAACTAATAAAAAAATAAATTATATAGCTCGTCAGAAAACTGCAAGACAAATCTATTAAGCATAATTAATCTATCATTAGTACATATGGGTTACTGTAGCACTTAAGGCTAATCATAGAGTAACTAGGCTTAAAAGATTCGTCTCGCGATTTTCAACCAAACTGTGTAATTAGTTTATTTTTTATGTACATTTAATGTTGCATGCATGGGTTCAAAGATTCGATGAGATGGATGAAAAAATTTTTGGTTAGGGAACTAAACAAGGCCTTAGTTCTCACCGAAATCCAAAAAGTTTTCAAGATTCCCCATCACATCAAATCTTGCGACACATACATGAAGCATTAAATATAGACGAAAACAAAAACTAATTACACAGTTTGACTGTAAATCATAAGACGAATCTTTTGACCCTAGTTAGTCTATGATTGGACAATATTTGCCACAAACAAACAAAAATGCTACAGTAGCGAAATCTAAAAAGATTTCGCATCTAAACAAGGCCTTAGTTCCTTCCTGTAATTTTTTCGGACACTGTAGCACTTTTAATTATTTGTGGTAATTATTGTCCAATCATGGACTAACTAGACTCAAAAGATTCGTCTCGTATATTTCGACCAAACTGTGTAATTAGTTTTTATTTTCATTTATATTTAATACTCCATACATGCGTCTAAAGATTCGATGTGACAGGGAATCTTAAAAAGTTTTTGGATTTTGGGTGGAAGTAAACAAGGCCTTTATTTAGGCCTTGTTTAGTTCCTAAAAAATTTGAAAAATCGACACTATAGTATTTTCGTTTATATTTGACAAATATTATTCGATCATGGACTAACTAGGCTCAAAAGATTCGTCTCGTCAATTCTGACCAAACTGTGCAATTAGTTTTTATTTTCTATATTTAATACTTTATGCATACGTCTAAAGATTCGATGTGATAGGAAATTTGAAAAAATTTGCAAAATTTTTTGGGAACTAAATAAGGCCTTAGTTCAACCAAAAACTAAAATCTTTTCAAAATTTTTCGTCATATTAAATCTTATAACACATGCGTGGAACATTAAATATTAATAAAAACAAAAACTAACTACACAGTTTATCTGTAATTTGTGAGAGGAATCTTTTAAGCCTAGTTAGTTTATGGTTAGATAATAGTTGTCAAATAAGTACGAAAGTGCTAAAATGTCAAAATCCAAAAAAAAAATTAAATCTAAACAGGCCTAATTCTTTTTACAGAAGTTTAGACCATATCACGTTTAAACCGTATCACAACACACACATGAATTATTAAATATAAACTAAAAAATAAATAATTATATATTAGATGACTAGTTTGTGAGATAAATTTTTTAAATTAATTAGTCTATAGTTTGACGATATGTTTCTTATGTACAGTAAATTTGTCTCGCGGATTACTAAGAATTTTTTGTAGTTTATTTTATTATTATTATTTAAATATTTTTCTGTGACACCCACATATGACACCCTAAACTTTAGCCTTTAAATTTAAACATTCCTAAACTCTCTGCAGCAGCCACTGCTCTTGTTTAGGATCACAAATACACCATCACGCCATCCTCGTGGGCCTCAACACTTGTCAGGGAACAAGATTAGTACTCCTCCATGTTGGAGTGATTTGTTATTATCATAGGAATGAGATGCGCATTAGTGTTTTGCAAGGTGTACTACTCCTATACTATTATTACTACGCGATTGGATTGGATCACAACGACGTGTTGCGTAGCATTATTCTTTCGCCCGCAGGCTTTGTCGGGTATGATCCAGGTCACGTCGCGCCGAGTTGCATCACGCGGTGAATC